>Ga0129310_1000060_pt1 | contig 149656 bp, 153 predicted proteins | sample Go1ome_2_FD_94433 | JGI IMG/M metagenome (GOLD analysis project Ga0129310, IMG submission 94433) | Western lowland gorrila individual fecal microbial communities from Wisconsin, USA - Go1022A metagenome | ecosystem: Host-associated > Mammals > Digestive system > Large intestine > Fecal... | reverse complement strand
TTGAGTGCATATTCGTTTGCGAGTTGTTCTGCATAGATTTTATCTGTATTCATGGCTTGTTGCCTCCTTCATTTGATGGTTTTATTCTACCAGCAAAGAACGGGCAACGGAACAACACTGATGACAGTTTATGTTGAGTTCAAGAATTGTGCAAATGCCGATTTATTGCTTAATTTTTACTTTTAAATTATACCATAAAACCCATGAACGATTCCACCGCAAAATCGGCCTATACAAGAATAGTCCGAACCGTTTTCTGCCCGGGCTTTCTCGCAGCGATAAGCCGATTCTACTTTCAAGCTTATAAAATAGCATTGAATTTATTTTATATTTTGATAAATAAATTCAATAGATCCCGGCCAATGCGCGCCCCGTCTATGTGCGCAGGGGGCAAAGCAGGGCAGGCTCGTGATTTCCTGCTTGAAAAAAATCAACAGAAAAACGAAAGATGTGGAAAATAAGAAGATCCATGAGCTTTATAACATTCCACAAAAATGCAAGATCATGTTGCACAATTTGCCCAAATAAGGTTTGGCATACTTGCCAGTTGATGAAAAAAATCCAATCAGGTAGAATAATAACGGAAGTTTTATTTCTCTTAACAATAAATAATTCGTCGCATTTTGCATAAAGCAATGTAAGCTGAACGGTATGGTAAGGATAAGAGGGAAAGAGGCTTGCAGGGCAGCACCGCACGGCCAATGCTGTGCGGTGCTGCCAAAAAGTAAAATAAGGAGAGATCACAATGGAACAGAAAAAAGATTTTCTGGATGAGCTGGAACAAACCCTGATGATGATCATGATCGTGGCGGCTACCGTTTGCACCATGATCACATTTGTTTGCCAGTTCTTCTCGGCAGAGGCGGTGGCGCTGTTTAAGCAGCTGTCATTCTATGCCTACGGCTGGATGGTGTTTTTGGCACTGGGCCCTGCCGTGAAGCGCGGCGCTTTTATGCGCATTGATATGCTTGCAAACAAATACCCGCAGGGGGTAAAAAATGCACTCAAGATCCTCACCGAGGGGATCATGGTGGTGCTCATGCTGGAGCTGTGCGTTTTCAGCTGGTACAATGTTATGCACCTGGCCGAACTGACCCCCAGCTTCAAGCCTGCCTGCGCTGCCGTGCCCTTGGCGGTAGCCTATTTTGCCCCTGCTGTGGGCTACACGCTGGCCATGCTGGCTTATGTGAAAAAATACCTTGTGAAGGGAGAGGATAAAAAATGATCAGTGTATTTTTGCTCCTCTTCTTCGGCGGCATGATCCTGCTTGCCCTGCCTGTGGTGGGCTGCATTGTGCTGTCGGCCAGCAGCATTCCGCTGCTGGGCGGCTCCATCAGCTTTTCCGGCATTGCCGAAAGCAGCATTTCGGGCGCTGTGGCCAACAATGTGGGCCTGACCATCGTTCTGTTTATGGTGGCAGGCGAATTTATGGCCCGCGGCAAGCTGACCGAAAAGATCTTTGATACCTTTGCGTATTTCCTTGGCAAAAAGCGTGCCTTCATGCCCATTCTTTCCATTTGCACCTGTATGTTCTACGGCGCAATTTCCGGCTCGGGCCCGGCCACCACGGCCGCCGTGGGCGCCATGTGCTATCCCATGCTGGTGGAAATGGGCTACGATAAAATGTTCAGCGCAGCCATTCTGGTTTCTGCAGGCTGCCTGGGCATGGTGATTCCGCCTTCGGTGCCGCTTACCGGTGCTGCCCAGCTTTCCGGCGGGCTGGATCTGGTGCCGCTGTATGCCATTGCCGCTGTGGCCGGTGTGGCTGCGGGCGCTTTGCTGATCGTGTATGCCATTCTGCACTGCCGCAAGGATAACGGCGATCAGGCAAAGATCAACGCATGGGTCGATGGTCTGCGCGAAAAAAGCTTCGGCGCATTGATCAAAGAAAGCATTTGGGCGATCCTTACCCCTGTGATCATTCTGGGCACGATTTTTACCGGCATTGCCGACACCGCGCAGGCCGCAGCCATTTCGCTGATCTACTCGGTGATCGTGGCGGTGTTTGTTTACAAAACCATTCGTGCGGACGAGATCGTTCCGCTTTTGAAAAAATGCTGCATGAGTGCGGCCCCGCTGTGCTTTATGATCAGCCTGGCCAGCGTGTTCACCTCGGGCATGCGCGCGCTGGAGATCCCCACGCTGCTCACCGAGGCTCTGGTGAAGAGCGGCGTTTCCGGCACGGTGTTTGTGGTGCTGGTGCTGCTGTGCATGTTGCTGCTGGGCGCGTTTATGGATTGCGGCGCAGCCATGACCATCATTGTGCCGCTGGTGGCTCCCATTATCATTTCTTATGGAATGGACCCCTACACCAGCATTGTGGCCATTATCATCTGCCAGGCGGTTGGCCTGTGCAGCCCGCTGTGCGGCCTGTGCCTGTTTGTGATGGCTCCCATTGCCGAAACCACCATTGGCGAGCTGGGCAAGCATGTGATCAAGCTCAGCGCACTGCTGGTGCTGGTGGCCTTGCTGGTGGCCTTGTGCCCGGGGGCTTTTGCCTGGGCGACAGCCGGCGCACCCATTCCGGCGGCGTGATCGTAAAAAGAGCGAATAAAATCATCTGCCTGCGGGCCCTTTGCGGGGCCTGCAGGCTTTTTTGCGTTCAGCAGTCCGGGTTTGCAATCCTGCGGCAAATAGAGTATAATATACTTTAACTATATGGTGGGGCGGTGCGGCTTTTTCAAAAACGCCCTGCACAGGAAAAGAGGTTGGCAGCGGATCATGGAACAGCAGATTTTGGTGGGCTCTACAGGCTTTGTGGGGGCCAATCTTCTGGCAAAGCATCCCTTTGATAAGGCCCTGCATTCCACCGATATTGCCGAGGCGTTCGGCGGCAATAACGGCTTGGTGGTGTATGCAGGTGTGCCTGCGGCCATGTTTTTGGCCAATAGCGACCCGGCGGCCGATTTGGCTGTGATGCAGGCTGCGCGGGAAAATATGCGCAGGATCAACGCAAAAAAAACAGTGCTGATCTCCAGCATTGCCGTGTATGCCGACAGCCGCGGAAAAACCGAAGCCGACGATCCGGCAGGCGAGGGGCTGGCCCCTTATGGTGCAAACCGTTTGCAGCTGGAAAAATGGGTGCGGGAGGATCACCCCGATGCCCTGATCGTGCGCCTGCCCGCTTTGTACGGCATTCATTTAAAAAAGAACTTTTTGTATGACCTGCACACCATCACCCCCGCCATGCTGCGCGAAGAAAAATACCGCGAGCTGGCTGCCCGGTGCGAGCTGGTGGAAAAGGGCTACAGCCCGGCGGGAAACGGCTTTTACAAGCTGAACGGCAGTGTGAGCAGCACCGCGCTGCGGGAATGGTTTGAGGCGCAAAGCTTCAATGCGCTGGCCTTCACCGACAGCCGCAGCCGCTATCAATTTTATGATCTGGGCCGTTTGTGGGGGGATATTGAGGTCTGCCTGCAAAACGATCTGCGCCTTGTCAACCTTACAACGCCCCCGGTTTCGGCGGCAAAGGTGTATACGGCTCTCACCGGAAAAACCTGGAAAAACGAACTGGACCGTACGCCCTTTGACTATGATCTGCGCAGCCTGTATGCCGGGCAGCTGGGCGGGCAGGGCGGCTATCTGTGCAGCGAAGAAGACGAACTGAGAGATATCCGAACATTTATGGAGGAATGGACATGAGCGGTAACAGGCAATATAAACTGAGCGCCTCCAATATTGGCTGGGATAAAAAAGACGATCCGCGCGTGATCGCCCGCATGAAAGAGCTGGGGTATCAGGGGCTGGAGATCGCCCCCACCCGGCTTTTCCCCGATACACCCTATGCGCACCGCAACATGGCGGCCATGCTGGGCATTGCCTTGCGGCGCGAATTTGATTTTTCGGTACCCAGCATGCAAAGCATCTGGTTTGGCGTGGAGGGCAATATTTTTGCCCCCGAAGCCCAGCAGGATCTGCTGGAAACCACCAACTGTGCCTTTAAATTTGCACACGCCATGGGCTGCCACAGCCTGGTGTTCGGCTGCCCCCGCGCCCGAAACATTCCCGAGGGCCGCACCGAGGCCGAAGCCCGCGAGTTTTTCCGCAAAGCGGCGATGATCGCCGACAGCTATCATTCCCAGCTGGCCATGGAGGCAAACCCGCCGATCTATCACACCAACTTTTTGAACACCACCCGTCAGGCCATTGACTTTGTGCGCAGCATGAATGTGCCCGGCCTTTCGGTGAATCTGGATATCGGTACGATGGTGTATAACGGCGAAGACCCCGCCGATTTTGCCGACGATCTGGACATTGTGAGCCACATTCACATCAGTGAGCCTTATCTGGCCCCCATTCAGGAGCGCCCGATGCACCGGCAGCTGGCAGAAATTTTACAGGAAAAGAACTACAGCGGCTTTGTGAGCGTGGAAATGAAATGTGCCGACTATGAAACGGTGGATAAATGCCTGACTTATACGGCGGAGGTATTTTTGTGAGCGTAGAACTGATCCACGGCGTGCCCGGCGTGCCGGATTACAGCAAACAGGAGTTTGCAGAAAAACAGGCGGAATATTGCCTGCTGATCCCCATTATCAACGAGGGCGAGCGCATTCTCACCGAGCTGGACCGCATTCAGAAGGCGGGCGTTGACAAGCTGTGCGATGTGATTTTGTGTGACGGCGGCAGCACCGACGGCAGTATGCAGGAAAACGGCCTGACAAAGCGCGGCGTGAATACGCTGCTCACCAAGCTGGGGCCCGGCAAACAGGGCGCACAGCTGCGCATGGGCCTGCACTATGCGCTGGGGCGCGGCTATGAAGGCATTTTGACTGTGGACGGCAACAACAAGGACTCGGTGGAAAGTGTGCCGCTGTTTTTGGAAAAACTCAAGCAGGGATACGATCTGGTGCAGGGCAGCCGGTTTATCCGGGGCGGCCTTGCCGTGAACACACCGCCCAGCCGCTATGCGGCGGTGCGCCTGATCCATGCGCCGGTGATCAGCCTTACGGCGCATCAGTGGTTCACCGATACCACCAACGCCTACCGCGCCTACAGCCGCCGCTATCTGGCCGACCCGCGTGTGGCGCCCCTGCGGGATGTGTTTATGAACTACGAGCTGCTGGCTTATCTGAGCGTGCGCGCCACCCAGCTGGGCTATAAAGCCTGCGAGGTGCCCGTGGTGCGCGCCTATCCCAAAACCGGCAAAACGCCCACCAAGATCAGCGGCTTTAAGGGTAACAGCGCCCTGCTGCAGGTGCTGTGGAACAACCTGTGCGGAAAATACAATCCGTAAATTCTAAAAAAATTATACAAATAGAAAAATTATAAGAATGCGTAGAAACGCGAATTTATAAAAAGAAAGGGGGCCATGCCGTGCCGCAGGAAAACACAGAATGCAAACCGAAACGCTGGCGGCAGCATCCGGCCCTTCCGGCCTTGCTGGCAGCCCTGCTGGCCTTTGTGATGGTGCTGGCCAACCACAGCTGGAGCAAGTTTTACACCGGCAGCTGGGACGGCTATTCCGAGCTGCTGGCCGTGGGGCGCATCACCCAGCTGCAGCAGGGGCAAAGCGCCCCGGGCGGTTTTCTGGGTGTGTATACAGCCGAATGGGGCGATGGCGATGGCTATGCGCTGCTGAAGGACAATACGCCCCAAAGCCCGGAAGACTATAAAAGCTATGTGCATCAAAGCGGCTTACAGGGCACGCTGGAAGGCGGTTTGGCCCGCGCCTTGTGCTGGGTGCCCTCGCTTTCGGGCGAAGGCCGCCTGAATGTGCTGTATTTTGTAAACTGCTGGCTGTTTTATCTGCTGGCGGTTCGGCTGTGTCTGGCGCTGGCGGGGCACTATGGCCCCGGCGCGGGGCTGGGCGCACTGGCCGCCGTCTGGTTTGCGCCGTGGCTCACCATGGGGGCAAAAAACCTGTACTGGGTGCTGTGGACATGGCTTTTGCCCTGCTGTGCGGGGCTGGCGCTGGCAAACAGAATGCGCAAAACCGGCAAACTCAGCAACAGGGCGCTGGCCGGGGTGTTTGCGGCGGTGCTGGTGCGCTGCCTGTGCGGCTTTGAATACATCACCACGATTTTGATCCTGTGCGAAATCCCGCTGGCGGTGTGCTGGCTGGAGCAGCTGGGCCCCGGGCGCAGGCGCTGGTTTACTGCCATGCTGAACACCGGCATGGCGGGCATCTTTGCGGTGCTCACCGCCCTTGCCGTGTGGCTGGGGCAGTGCACGGTTTATTACGGCAGCTTTACCCGGGCTTTGCAGGAGGTGGGCGGCATTGCGCTGGCCCGCGCAGGCGGCGCTGCGGTAGAAGGCGATACGGCCAGCGCCCTTACGGCACAGCTTGGGGCCGGGCAGGTGCTGCAAAAGTATGCCCTTGCCCCCGAGCCGCAGCTGCAGCTTGGCCCTGTTGGCGTGGCGGTAATGCCGGTGCTGGCACTGGGAGCCGTGCTGGCAGGCGCTGCCCTTGTGTGGGCGCTTATGCAGCGAAAATTCCGGCAGCCAAGGGGCCTTTGCGGCCTTTGGGGGCTGGGGCTGGCGGCACCGCTCAGCTGGATGCTGCTTTCCAAAGGGCACTCTTATGTACACCCGCACCTCACGCCCATGCTGTGGAGCTTTGCACTTTTGCCCTGCACGGCAGCGCTTTTGGGCTGGTGGTGCCAGATCCTTGTGCAAAAATTCCTTTTCCGTAAGGAGATACATTCATGACCTACGATAAGATCATCATCGGCGCAGGGCTTTACGGCCTTTACAGCGCACTTCGCTGCGGCGAGCGCGGCGAAAAGGTGCTTGTGCTGGAACGGGATGCCGCCGCGTTTATGCGCGCCACCTATATCAACCAGGCGCGTGTACACATGGGCTATCATTACCCGCGCAGTTTTTCAACAGCCATCAAAAGCGCGCATTATTTTGACCGTTTCTGCAAGGATTACGGCTTTTGCAATCTGACGGGGTTTGATCAGGTGTATGCCACCAGCGCCCATTTCAGCTGGACGAATGCCGCAGAGTTCAAGGCATTCTGCCGGGCGGCGAACATTCGCTGTGACAGCGTGGATACAGACCTGTATTTTAACCCCGGTATGTGCGACGGCGCATTTTTAACGCAGGAGTACACCTACGATGCGCAGATTCTGAAGAAGTGGTTTTTAGAGCAGCTGGCCCAGTGCCCCACGGTGGAAATGCGCTTTCAGGCAGCCCCCACGGCCATTCGCAAGGCGGGCGGTGCGTGGCAGGTGGAATTTTGCGGCGAATGCGCCGAAGCGCCGTTTTTGCTCAACGCCACCTATGCGGGGGTGAACGATATTCATGCCATGCTGGGTTTTGAGCCGTTCAAGATCAAATACGAGCTGTGCGAGATCATTTTGTGCGAAGTGAACGATCGACTGAAAAACACCGGCCTTACCGTGATGGACGGCCCGTTTTTCTCGATCATGCCGTTTGGCAAAACCGGCCTGCACAGCCTGACCAGCGTTACCTTTACGCCCCACACCACCAGCTACGACAGTGTGGCCACTTTTGATTGCCAGAGCCGCAGCGAGGGAAAATGCTGCCCGGGCAGTCTGTATAACTGCAACGAATGTGCGGCAAAGCCCGCCAGCGCGTGGCCTTATATGAGCCAGCTGGCCCGCAAATATATGCTGCCGGAGCTGGAATTTAAATATCACAGCAGCCTTTTCAGCATGAAACCCATTTTGAAGGCCAGCGAGATCGATGATTCCCGCCCCACGGTGATCCGTGAATATTCCGATGCACCCCGATTTGTGAGCGTGCTTTCGGGCAAGATCAATACGGTATATGACCTGAACGAGGTGCTGGACAATGAACAATAAAGAAAAGAATTTTGTGAGTGCGGTGTTTTATCTGCACAACGATGCCGAGCGTGTGGTGCCCTTTGTGAGCGAGCTGAATGCCCAGCTGGATGCGCATTTTGATCAGTACGAGCTGGTGGCGGTGGACGATAACTGCACCGACGGCACGGTGGACAAGCTGCGGGAGTGGGCCAAAGGGCTGGCAAAGCCCCTTACCATTCTGCACATGAGCCTGCGCCAGGGCACCGAGCAGTGCATGAACGCAGGGCTGGACTGCGCCATCGGCGATTATGTGCTGGAATTTGACAGCGTGGAAATGCAATACGAGGCCGGGCTGATCTGGCAGGCCTATGAGACCGCCCAGCGCGGCAACGATATCGTAAGCGTGCGCCCCAGCCATTCCAGCCGCACCAGCAAATGGTTTTATAAGATCTTCAACAAATACAGCCGCTCGGCCTATGAGGTGAGCACCGATGCGTTCCGTTTGGTGAGCCGCCGCGCCATCAACCGGGTACACGCCATCAGCGACAACCTGCCCTACCGCAAGGCGGCCTATGCCACCAGCGGTCTGAAAATGGCCGTGCTGGATTTTGAAGGCTACGCCAAAACCGAAAACGACCGCTTTGATCTGGCGGTGAACAGCCTGGTTTTGTACACCGATGCAGGCTACAAGATCAGCCTGGGCATTGCGGAATGCATGATGTGGCTGGCACTGGCCGAGCTGCTGTATACGCTGTATATCTATCTGTTCGGCGGCTACCCGGTAGAAGGCTGGACCACCACCATGTTTGTGCTGACGGTGGGCTTTGCGGGCGTGTTTGCCATTCTTTCCATCATCATCAAATATCTGAGCCTTTTGGTGGATCTTGTGTTCAAAAAACAAAAGTACATGGTGGAATCCATCGAAAAGATCCAAAAGTAAAACGGCATGAAAAAACTGCGAGAAATTTTGAATCACGATCTCAGCGCCCAGGCTTTTTGGCTGGGCGCAGCTTTGCTGTGCCTTGTGCGCATAGGGCTTACCCGCTTTCAGATGTTTTACACATGGGTGGGCGGCGCTCCGCTGGACGATGAGCTTATGTTCCGCGCAGCCGGGTATATCAGCGCCGGGCAGTGGCTGGGGCCGTATGACTATTTAACGCTTTCTAAAAATATGTTCTTTGCCGTGTGGCTGGCCCTGCTCCATGCACTGCGGCTGCCGTATCTGGCAGCGGGGCAGGCGCTTTGGTGCATGGCGGCGCTGGCAGCGGTGATGGCATTTGCGCCGGTGCTGCAAAAGCGCGGGCATCGGCTGGCGCTGCTGGCGGCGCTGGTGTTTTTGCCCAGCAGCGTGGCGGCGTATACGCTGCGCGTATACCGCGACAATATTTTTCCGGCACTGTGCCTGCTTTGTTTTGCGGGGCTTTGCGGCGCTGCGCTGCGGGCATTAACGCCCGGAAAGCGCATTTGGCCGTGGGCGCTGCTTTGCGGCGTGGGCCTTGCCTGCGCTGCGCTGGACCGTGAGGACGGCATGGCCTTTTTGCTGCCGTTTGCGGCCGTGGGCACGGGCATCGTGGTGTTTTTGGTGGTACGCAGCAGGCAGCCGATCCGCAAAGCCGGCCGTTTGGCGGCGCTGGGGCTGCCGTTTGCCGTGCTGGCCGCGGGAAGTCTAACGGTGTGCAGCCTCAATTACAGCTATTACGGCCTGTTTGCCCTTTCGGATTTTTCCGAGGGCAGCTTTGCCGCAGCCATTGGCGCAATGAACCGCGTGCAGGAATCCGAAACCGTGGAAAAGGTGAGCATTCCGGCCGAGGTGCGCGAAAAGCTGTATGAAACTGTGCCCGAGCTGCAGCCGCTGCGCTGCTGGCTGGAGGAAGACTCGCAGCTGCAAAATGATTTCCGCAGCCCCAAGCAAAACGATTACACCTGCGGCAGCTTTTACTGGGCCATTCGCCGCGCCGCACAGTATGAGGGCGTGTATGAAACCGCGCAGACAGCGCAAAATTACTGGCAGACCGTGGCGGATCAGATCAATGCGCTGTGCGATAACGGCACCCTGCCCGCCGAGGGCGGCCGCCGTGTGAGCACCACCCCCGCCATTCGCCCGGAACACGTGCTGCCCACGATTCGGCAGGGGCTGTATGGCCTGGTTTTTGCCGCCACCTTCCAGGACTGTGCCCCCTTTGAAACGCTGCGCAGCATCGGCACGCCGGACGATCTGGCCCTGTGGCAGGGCTATCTGCACGCAGAAGCCAATGCCGCCGCCGAGGCAGGCCGTGATACGCCCTATTACAGCCCGCTGCAAAAGCTGGTTTACGGGGCGCTGGGCATGGTGCGCATGGTGTATGCCGTGTGCGTGCCGGTTTTGCTGGCCGCAGCGCTGGCGGCATGGCTGGCCGGTGCAAAGCGCAGCTTTGGCAAGGGGCGCGAGCCGCAAATGCTTTTGTGGCTGATTTTGGCCGGGCTGCTGGCCTCGGCACTGCTGCGCTGTTTTATGATCGCATTTGTTATGGTGGCCAGCTTTGATATTCCCACCAACACCATGTATCTGGCCAGTGTGCATCCGCTTTTGCTGCTGTTTGGCGGCGTTTCGGTTTTGACTGCGTGGGAAAAAAGGAGAGAACATTGAAAATTTTGATCATCGGCGCCGGTGCGGCAGGGCTTATGGCCGCAGGCGCTGCCGCACACAGCGGGCATCAGGTGACGGTGCTGGAGCATATGCAGACTCCCGCACAAAAGATCCTGATCACCGGCAAGGGCCGCTGCAATTTGACCAACGACTGTGATGTGCGCACTTTTATGGAAAATGTGCGTGCCAATCCGCGCTTTTTGTTTTCCAGCCTGAGCGCGTTCACCCCGGCGGATGCCATGGCCTTGTTTGAAAAGCTGGGCGTGCCGCTGAAAACCGAGCGGGGGCGGCGCGTGTTTCCTCAGTCGGACCGGGCCGAGGATGTGCGCCGTGCGCTGGTGAATTATGCGCAGGATGCCCGCTTTGAGCACGAGGAAGCCACCGGGCTGATCCTGCGCGAGGGCACAAACGCCAAGGGAGAGCCCTGCCCGGTGTGCGTGGGCGCGGAAACGGCATCCGGAAAAAGATTTCTGGCCGATGCGGTTTTGGTGGCAACGGGCGGCATCAGCTATCCCACCACCGGCAGCACCGGCATGGGCTATGCGCTGGCCAAGCAGGCCGGGCACACCATTGTTGAGCCGGTGCCCAGCTTGGTGAGCCTGTATTCCAGCGATGCCGCCTGCCGCAAAATGATGGGCCTTTCCTTAAAGAATGTCACCCTTACGCTGTGGCAGGATGCAAAGCCGATCTTTGAGGAAATGGGCGAAATGCTGTTCACGCATTTCGGCATCAGCGGCCCGCTTACGCTGTCGGCCTCCTCGCACTTGGGCGATATGAAAAAGCACAAATACAAGGTGGTGCTGGATCTTAAGCCTGCGTTGGATGAACAGCAGCTGTACGATCGCATCACCCGGGATTTTGCATTGCTGAGCAATCACAGCGCGCAGGGGGCGCTGGTCAAGCTGCTGCCCGCCAGTATGCAGCCGGTGACTGTGGAAAAATGGGGCATTGACCCCGCCACCAAGGCCAACCAGATCACGCGTGAGCAAAAGCAGGCGCTGGTGCATTTGATCAAGCACTGGGAAATTCCCATCACACGCCGCGGCGATATCGAGCATGCGGTGATCACAGGCGGCGGCGTGAGCATCCGCGAGGTGGACCCCAAGACCATGCAGAGCAAAAAGTGCCCCGGGCTGTATTTTGCGGGGGAGGTTCTGGATGTGGATGCCTATACCGGCGGCTATAATCTGCAGATCGCATGGTGTACGGCACAGGCGGCTGCAAGAGCCTGGAATCAATAACGAATAGTATAATAAAGAATAGATATAACGGAAAGGAATGTAGTACAATGATCTCTGTTGCAATCGATGGCCCCAGCGGAGCCGGAAAATCCACCCTGGCCAAGCGCCTTGCCAAAGAGCTGGGCTATATTTATGTAGACACCGGCGCCATGTACCGCTCCATCGGGTTGTTTGGCCTGCGTGAAAAAGCGGATCTGCAGGATGCTGCCGCCATGCAGCAGCTGCTGCCCCGCATTCATCTGGAGCTTGCCAGCATTGACGGCGCACAGCACATTTATCTGAACGGCGAGGATGTTTCGGAAACCATTCGTCAGGAGCAGGTGGGCATGGCTGCCAGCGCCGTAGCCGCACACCCCTGTGTGCGCGAGTTTTTGCTGGGCCTGCAGCGCAGCATGGCCGAAAAGCAGAATGTGCTGATGGATGGCCGTGACATCGGCACGGTGATCCTGCCGAAGGCAACCGTGAAGATCTTCCTCACCGCCAGCCCCGAGGCCCGTGCCCAGCGCCGTATGAAAGAGCTGGTGGAAAAAGGCCAGCCCGCCGATTACGAAAAGGTGCTGGAGGATATTCGCCAGCGCGATTATCAGGATACCCACCGCAAAACCGCTCCGCTGCGACAGGCCGAGGACGCTGTGCTGGCCGATACCAGCGAGCTGGATTTTGAAGAGAGCTTTGCACTGCTGAAAAAAATCATTGCGGAAAAGGCAGGCTGAAAATGCTGTATTATATCCTGGTGCCGCTGGCATGGGTGCTGGCGCACATCGTGTTTCGCCCGCAGGTGATCGGCCGCGAAAATTTGATCAAAGGGCGCGGTTTTATTTTAGCGCCCAACCACCGCTCTGCACTGGACCCTGTGTTTATTGTGGTATCGGACGGATATTTCTGGCTGCACAAAATGCGTATATTTGCCAAAAAAGAGCTGTTTCAGGGCAAGCCGCTGCTGGCATGGTTTTTGCGCCAGATGGGCGCTGTTTCGGTAAAGAATGGCCGGGATGACCTTTCTACGCTGGATAACACCATCCGGGAGTGCCGCACAGGCCGCGGGCTGCTTTTGTTCCCCGAGGGCACGCGCAGCAAGGACGGCAGGCTGCTGCCGCCCAAAAGCGGCGCGTTTGTGGTGGCCGATCAGGCTGCGGTGGATATGATCCCCTGCCGCATTCTGTACGATACGCCGGATGGCCGCCTTAAGCTTTTTTGCCGCATCCGCATCTGCTTTGGCAAGCCCATCAGCGCCGAGCAGCTGGCCTTGGGCGAAAAGCGGAATATGGTGAAGCTGCGCGAAAATAAAAAAATGCTTACCGCTGCGTGGGAGGAAATGGGCCGGGAATATGCATTTTCCCGCTGCGTGCAGGCAAACGCCGAAAAGGAGAAAACCGAATGAATATCATCAAGGCAAAAACTGCCGGCTTCTGCTTTGGCGTGGACCGCGGCGTGAAAATGACCTATGATCTTCTGGAAAAAGGCCATAAGGTGGCAACGCTGGGGCCGCTGATCCACAACGATCAGCTGGTGGCGGATCTGGAGGCCAAGGGCGTGATCACAGCGGCCAATGTGGACGATGTACCCGACGATTATGAGGTGGTGATCCGCTGCCACGGGGTGCCGGAAACAATTTACGATAAAATCAATACACGCCGCCTGGTGTGCCACGATGCCACCTGCCCGTTTGTTTCCAAAATTCATAAAATTGCCCGTGAAGCCAGTGCAAAAGGGGCGGTGCTGCTGGTGGCCGGAGATAAAAATCATCCGGAGGTACAAGGAATTATTGGCCATACCCGGGGAGAAAGCTATGTGTTTGGCAGCCTGGACGAGCTAAAGGCGTGGCAAGGCCCGGAAAAGCCCGAAAAACCGGTCTATGCAGTCGCACAAACCACTTTTCAGGTTACAAAATGGTTAGAATGCTCGGCTTTTTTAAAAAAAAGCTATACAAATGCTTTGATTTTTGATACAATATGTAATGCGACGTGGGCGAGGCAACAGGAAGCGGAAGACCTCAGCCAAAAATGCGACTTAATGGTTGTCATTGGCGGTCATCATTCTTCCAATACCCAGAAATTGGTGCAGGTTGCTGCCAGGCACACCAAAGCGGTTTCGGTTGAAACCGCCGCAGATCTTGACCCCGAGTGGTTCAAGGGTGTGCAGACAGTAGGTGTTACCGCTGGGGCTTCGACGCCATCGCCTATAATTGAGGAGGTACTTAACAGTATGAGTGAAGAAATCCGCGACGATATGAGCTTTGAGGAAATGATCGAAGCTTCCATGAAGCCCATTTTCGGTGGCAAAGTTGTTAAGGGCGTAGTCACCAGCATTTCCCAGAACGAAATTCAGGTCGATATCGGCACCAAGCACACCGGCTTTGTGAAGCTGAGCGAGCTGAGCGACGATCCTTCCGCTAAGGCAGAGGATCTGGTGCATGTTGGCGACGAGCTGGACCTCGTTGTTGAGAAAGTGAACGACCAGGAAGGCATTGCCTACCTGAGCAAGAAGAAGCTCGAGTCCCGCAAGGGTCTGGAAGAGATCGGCAAGGCTTTTGAGGAAGGCACTGTTCTCGAGGGCACTGTGACCGAAAGCAACAAGGGCGGCGTTGTTGTTCTGGTAAAGGGCGTGAAGGTGTTCGTTCCCCGCAGCCAGGCTACCATGCGCCGTGATGAGGATTATACCAAGCTGGTAAAGCAGAATGTTAAGCTGGTGATCACCGAGTTCAGCGGCCGCAAGATCGTGGGCAGCATCAACAAGGTGACCGCTGAGGCTAACAAGGCTAAGGCTGAAGAGTTCTGGGCAAATGTTGAGATCGGCAAGACCTATCACGGCGTTGTCAAGAGCCTGACCAGCTACGGCGCATTTGTGGACATCGGCGGTGTTGACGGCCTGTGCCACATCAGCGAGCTGAGCTGGAACCGCATCAAGAACCCCAGCGAGGTTGTGAGCGTTGGCGACGAGATCGACGTTTACGTAAAGGATCTGGACCGCGACAACAAGAAGGTAAGCCTGGGCTACAAGAAGGCCGAGGACAACCCCTGGGAGAAGCTGAAGAACGAGTATCCCATCGGCAGCGTGTTTACCGCTCCCGTTGTGTCCATCACCAAGTTTGGTGCATTCGTTCGCATCCTGCCCGGTGTTGACGGTCTGGTTCACATCAGCGAGATCAGCAACGATCGCGTGGAGAAGGTTTCCGATGTTCTGTCTGTGGGCGATGAAGTCACCGTTAAGCTGCAGGATGTCGACTTCGACAAGAAGCGCATCAGCCTGAGCATGAAGGCTGCACAGGAGAACGCTGCGGGCTAATTTCCCTTTGCGGGCTGCTTTGTAAAAAAGTGTAAAAGTATCCCCGGTTTGTTTACAAGCCGGGGATGTTTTTTACCTTGCGGAGAGTGGCTGCACATGGTATAATATCGACAAGTCGATATTATACCCCCCCCATGCGCAGCGCCTCGCCATTGGCCCCGCCGGGGCTGCATGGCAACCGGCTTTTTAATGCGCCATTGCGCGTTTCGTTTACCGCAGGGCGGTTTAAAAATACCATTCTATGCAATACTGAAAAGGAGCTTTTCCCGTTTATGAAAAAACTCTGGGAACTGGGCATGAGCCTTTATAAAAAATACCGCGAAACCATCGCCTATCTGTTTTTCGGCGTGGTAGCCACGCTGCTGAACATTGTGCTGTATTATGTGCTCACCAGCATGGTGGGGCTTTCCACAGCGCTGGGCAATATTGTGGATACCATCATCTGCGTGTTGTTCCAGTATTTCACCAATCGCATCTGGGTGTTTCGCAGCAAAAACCGCGGCATGGCTGCCGTGCGCGAATTCCTGCAATTCATGGGCTGCCGTGCCGTGACCGCTGTGATCGACGAAGCCATTATGATCGTGGGCGTGGACTATGTGGTGAAGGGCATGGTGCCTGTCGGCCTGCAGGGCATTGCGGGCGTGGGCGTGAAGGTGCTGGCCAATGTGATCGTGATCGTGCTGAACTATGTGTTCAGCAAGCTGATCGTGTTTTCCAAAAAAGCAAAATAAGATTCGTTTGGCATGGCGAAAAAAGGCAGCGGGCGTTTTGCCCGGCAAAGCAGCCCGGGGCTCGGATTTTCGGATATGCCGTGGATAAGATAACATTATGGATCAGGAGGATTTTACTATGAGAGCAATTCGTGGTAAGGCATTTCGTATAGCAGGGCTCGTATTAGGAATTCTGGGCGCAGTGATCTCGGTGACCGGCATTGTGATGTCCGCTGTGGGTATGCACCGGGCACGCCAGTGCAAACACTGCAAGATGGAGGGAACTTTTAAATGAACGCAAAAGAAATGCTGGCCCGTGTAGACCATACGCTGCTCAAGCCCGAAGCCACCTGGCCTCAGGTGCAGCAGCTGTGCGATGAAGCCATGCGCTACGGCACGGCCTCGGTGTGCATCAACACCTGCTATGTGAAGCAGGCTGCCGAATATATGCAGGGCAAAATTCCCGTGTGCTGCGTGGTGGGCTTCCCTCTGGGCGCTATGGACACCGAAAGCAAGTGCTTCGAGGCCGCCAAGGCCATTGAAAACGGCGCTTCTGAGGTGGATATGGTCATCAACATCGGCTGGCTGAAAAACGGCCAGTATGAGGATGTAAAAAATGATATTGCCGCTGTCAAAAAAGCTGTGGGCGATAAAATTTTGAAGGTGATCATCGAAACCTGCCTGCTCACCGATGCTGAAAAGGAAAAAATGTGCGATATCGTGCCCGAAGCAGGCGCGGATTACATTAAAACCAGCACAGGCTTTTCCACCGGCGGCGCAACCTTTGCCGACATCGAGCTGTTTGCCCGCTGCGTAAAGGGTCGCTGCAAGATCAAGGCTGCAGGCGGCATTTCCAGCATTGAGGATATGGAAAAATTTGTCGCTCTGGGCGCTGATCGTCTGGGCACCAGCCGTGCCATCGGCCTGATGCAGAAAGCCGGTCTGGTCTGATCCGGCGCAGCAAGGATCGCCAAGGCAGCACCGCAGGATTCTGCCGAAGGGCGCAGGCACCGTTTCGGCGGCTGCGGCACTTAGATGGATGCAGTATTGCCCTAAATCACCCTCTCCGCGCATATCTTTTCAAAAAGATGTGTGCCGGGGAGGGTTTTTGCGTATGCGCTTTGGTTTGGTTTTGCTTATCACTACACTGGCGGGGCTTTCCACAGGGGTGGGGGGCATTCTGGCGGTGCTGGTCAAGCCCGGTGACCGCCTGCTGGCGGGGGCAATGGGGTTTGCGGCGGGTGTGATGATCGCGGTCAGTCTGGCCGATCTCTGCCCCGGGGCAGCCGGGTATTATCTGAAAGCCTTTTCGCCGCTGGGGGCGGGGGCGGCGCTGGCAAGCCTGTTTGCCATGGGAATGCTGCTGGCCGCCCTGCTGGAGCGCTGCCTGCCCGAGGAGGCCGCATTCGCCGGGGCTGGTGAGGGCAAGCGGGGCATGGCGCTGCGCAGCGCTGCGGCAACGGGCCTTGCACTGCTTCTGCACAACCTTCCCGAAGGGATACTGACCCTGTTTACCGGCGCGGCTGACCCGCACCTGGGGGCGCGCACGGCGCTGGCCATTGCCATGCACAACATTCCCGAAGGGCTGGCGGTGTCTGTGCCGCTGTTTTACGCCACCCAAAGCCGGGCCAAAGCAGCGGGGGCGGCGTTTGCCAGCGGGCTGGCCGAGCCTTTGGGCGCTGTGCTGGCCTGGGGGCTTTTGCACGAGGCGCTCAGCCCTTCGTTTTTAAACGGTATGACCGTGCTGGTGGCCGGGATCATGACATGGGTGGGGGCGGCGCAGCTGCTGCCCGCCGGATGGGCCTTTGGCCGCCCCGGCTGCACAAGCTTTGGATTTGGCGTAGGCAGCGCATTTATGCTGCTTGGCATTGCGGCGCTTCAATGATTGTGCTATAATATACGATGTATATTTTATGCTTTTATGAGCGATTCATAAGAAAGGAGAGTGCGTTGCTGATGAAAAAAATAGCGGCACTCTCCTTGTGCCTTGGGGCGGCGCTGCTGCCGGGCTGCGGCATGGCCAACATGAGCACCGATGTGGATAAACTGCTGCGCGCGCCGCAGATCATGGGCCAGACCAGCGATGTGCAGAAGGCGCTGAACAACTATCTGGGCGAAAGCGCGCAGTTGAAATACCCCACCAGCGGCGAGAATCTTTCGCCGTTTCTGTTTGGCGACTGGGACGGCAACGGCACCGAGGATGCAGCGGTTTTGTATACCTGCAATGCCAAGGGGCAGAATGTGTGCCTTTCTATTCTGGAAAAGATCGGCGATGCATGGCAGGTAACGCAGGAGGTGGAGGGCCTTTCCACCGAGGTGGAAAGCGTGAGCCTGGCGGCCATGGATTCTTCGCCCGCCCAGCAGCTTCTGGTGGGCTACACCAGCAGCCGCGGCGACCAGTATCTTTCGGTATATGCCTATCAGGAACGCACGCTGCATACCGTTTTGCAGCAAAGCTATGACGGCTGGCTGCTGGCCGATGTGACCGGCGATGGGTCAGACGATCTGCTTTTGCTGCTGCCGCCCGAGCAAAACGAAAGCGTGCAGGTGTCGCTGCTCACCAATGCGGACGGCAGCTTCCGCTTAACGCAGCAGCTTTCGGTGGGCCAGGGCGTGTATACCGGGTGCGAGGCGCTGTGCGCAGGCACCGGCACCAACGGGCAGCCGTATCTGGTGCTGGACGGCAAGGTGGGCAGCTATCTGGCCAGCTCGATTTTGATCTACGATGATTCCGTGGGGCAGATGCAGGTGTACAACCCGCCCGGCTATGAAGACGTGTATGCGGCCACCACGCGCTACAACACGGCGCTGATCAGCCGCGATCTGGACGGCAACGGGACCGTGGATATTCCCAGCCAGAAAAACGGCGACAGCAATATCAACCTTGCGGTGGAGCACCGCCTTTCGTATGTGATCTGGAACGACTATACGGGCGGTGATCAGGGCAACACGCAGTTTGGTGTGCTGGACGGCGAATACAACTTTTTTCTGCGCTTGCCGCTGGACTGGCAGGGCGTGATCCTGCTGGACGAAAACCCCACGCATGATGGCTGGCGTGTGCTGAGCGCTGCCAATGGCGAGCAGCTTTTGGAAATTCGCATTCTGGCCATGGACAGCACCCTGGAAGAAGAATATACCCGTGTGGCCATCATTGGCCGCCAGCAGGTGTGCGTAAAGCTGAACACCGAGCCGGATGTGCTTACCGTGCAGCAGGTGGAAAACGGGATATGCATTTTGTAATAGATCTACGATCGGAAGGATAAAGGAGCAAAACGATATGAAACGAGTATTGGTAGTAGAAGACGAAGCCAGCATTCGGGAAATGGTGGCTCTGAACCTGAAAATGGCAGGCTGGGATGTGCTGGAGGCCGAAAGCGCCGAGGCAGCGCTGGAGCTGCTGAGCAAAAATCCGGGGTGCGATGCGGCACTGCTGGATGTGATGCTGCCCGGCATGAACGGCTTTTCGCTGTGCGAAACCATTCGCCGCGATGACAGTGAGATCGGCATCATCATTCTTTCGGCCAAAGGGCAGGAAGAGGATAAGGTGCGCGGGCTTTCCATCGGCGCAGACGATTACATCACCAAGCCCTTCAGCGTGTCGGAATTGCTGGCCCGGCTTACGGCCTTGTGCCGCCGACTGCATCGCAGCAGCGCAGCCGAGCAGCCGCAGGACGGCGCCGAGCGTTTGGTGAGCGGCAGCTTTGTGCTGGATCAAAAAAGCCGTATGCTGTACAAGGCAGGCCAGTCGATCGATCTTACGCAGGTGGAATTTCAGATCATGGAGCTGTTTTTCCGCAACCCCGGCACAGCACTGGTGCGCGAAAAAATTCTGGAAGGCGTTTGGGGCAAGGGCTACTACGGCGATGTGAAGATCGTGGATGTGAACATTCGCCGCCTGCGCATGAAGGTGGAGGACAAGCCCAGCAGCCCCGAACATATTCTGACGGTGTGGGGCTACGGCTATCGCTGGAACCCCTGAACGGGGCCATTTAATAAGGAATAGAGAGGGGGAAAAGTGCATGACAGGAATTACCCGCCGCTGGCTGCGCGGCAGTATGCTGCTTACGGCGGCCATGCTGGTGGTATTTGTGGGATTGTTTATGTATTTTTCCCGCCAAACCTACTATAGCGGCGTGGAACAGGCCATCATGAGCCGCTTTTCGGCCATCAGCGGCCAGCTTAAGATCACCACGGCTTCCACCGTGGCCGAAACCTCGCAAAGCCGCAGTCTGGCGCTGCGCCGCATGGTGGAACAGTTTGACGCCAAGGATGAGTTTGAATTTATGCTGCTGGATGCCGACGGCAAGGTGCTTTCCACCAGCAGCGGCCAAACCGTTTCGGTGGAGGGCGGCGACTATGCGCTGGCTTTGGCCGACGGTGCAGGCCGGGGCGTGGATGTGTATACCTCCTCGGCCTCCGAGCGCGTGATGGCGGTGACCGTGCTTACGCCCTATGCCGCCGAGGATGTGGCGGCGCTGCGCCTTGTGACCAGCCTTACGCTGGTGGATCAGGTGCTGCGGCAGCGCTTTGTTTTGAGCGGCGCCGTGGCGGCGGTGATTTTGATAGTGGCACTGTGGAGCGGCCTGTTCTTTATCAATTCCATTGTGCGCCCGCTGGGGCAGGTGGAGCAGGTGGCCACCCGCATTGCCCGCGGCGATCTGCAAACCCGACTGCCGGACACGCCCTATAACGATGAGATCGGCCGCTTGTGCGCCACCATTAACCAAATGGCGGACGATCTGCAGAAAACCGAAAAAATGAAAAACGAGTTCATCTCGTCGGTCAGCCACGAGCTGCGCACCCCGCTTACCAGCATCAAGGGCTGGCTGGAAACCATTGCCGCTATCCGTGACCCCGAGGACGAAAACTACCGCAAGGGCCTTTCGATCATAGGCACCGAAACCGACCGGCTGTACAACATGGTGGAGGAGCTGCTGGATTTTTCCCGCCTGCAAAGCGGAATCAAGCTCCAATGCCAAAAGCTGGATCTTGTGGCCGAGCTTACCGATGCGGCGCTGTTTATGGAAGCGCGTATCCATCAGGAGGGGCTGCGCTTGGTATATGATGAGCCCGAGGTGATGATCCCGGTGCTGGCCGATCCGGGCCGGCTGCGGCAGGTGTTTATCAACATCATGGACAATGCCATCAAATATTCTTCGCCCGGCGGCGCCATTACGCTGGAGCTGCTGTGCGATGCGCAGAATGCCTATGTGAAGATCATAGACGAAGGGCGGGGAATCTCGCCCGAAGATCTGGAAAATGTGAAGATCAAATTCTTCAAGGGCAAAAATTCCGTGCGCGGCAGCGGCATCGGCCTGGCAGTGGTGGATGAGATATTGACAGCCATGAACGGCAGCGTGGATATCACCAGCACGCTGGGCAAGGGCACTGCCGTGTGCATCACCCTGCCGCTGGCCGACAGGGAATCTGTGCTGCAGGCGCAGCAATAAAAGGAGAACAAACAGCCAATGAAACAGCAGAATACCCCGGTGATCCCCAAGGAAAAATTTCGCACCAGCGTGGGCGGCCAAGCCCTGATGGAGGGCGTGATGATGCGCGGCCCCAAAAGGCTGTGCTGCGCCGTGCGCCGCCCGGACGGCGGCATTGAAACCGATATAAAAGAACTGCCCCCCAAAAAATGGTATGAAAAAGTGCCGTTTGTGCGCGGCGTTTTTGCCATGATCGGCAGCATGATTACGGGATACCAGTGTCTGATGTATTCGGCGGATATCGCCATGCAGGACAACGCGGACTCTGAGCCGGAAAGCAAGCTGGACAAATGGCTGGACGAGCATCTGGGAGAAAAATTTCAGAATGCGCTGATGGCCTGTGCGGCCTTGATGGGCGGCGTGGTGGCCATTTTGCTGTTTTCGGTCACGCCCACAGGCGTGGTGGGCTTTGTGAGCCGGTTTATGCCGCTGGGGCGCTGGGGCCGTGTGGCTTTGGAGGCTGTGCTGAAAATGGCCATTTTTGTGGCGTATCTTGCCCTGTGCAGCCGCATGAAGGAGATCCATCGCCTGTTTGAATATCACGGTGCAGAGCATAAAACCATTGCCTGCTACGAGGCCGGTGAGCCGCTGACCGTGGAGAATATCCGCAAGTATTCCCGCTTTCACCCCCGCTGCGGCACCAGCTTTTTGATCTTAACGCTGCTGGTAAGCATTGCGGTGTTTTCGGTGATCCCGTGGACGGGCACCGCACTGCGTGTGGTGTATAAGCTTTTGTTTTTGCCGCTGGTCATGGGCATCAGCTATGAACTGCTCAAGCTGTGCGGCCGCACCGACAATCTGCTTACCCACATCATTCGTGCGCCCGGGCTGTGGGTGCAGCGGCTGACGGTGTTTGAGCCGGATGACAGCATGATCGAGTGCGCCATTCAGGCAGTGACCCCGGTGCTGCCCGAAAACCCGGAGGAGGGCCAATGGTAAACGAAATACAGGCCGGTGTGCCGCTGCGCAGTGCCATGCGGGCCGTGCAGGCCATGCTTTCGGCGGCGGGCTGCCCCGAGCCGGATGTGGATGCGCGCGAGCTGGTGCGTCTGGCTGCCGGGCAGGACCCTTTGCTGAGCGAGCGGGTGCTCACCGCACCCCAGGCGGCACAGCTGCAGGCAGATGCCGCCCGCCGCGCTGCGCGCACACCGCTGCAGTATATCGAAGGGCACTGGCCGTTTTTGGATTTTGAGCTGGCGGTGGGCGAGGGGGTTTTGTGCCCCCGCTCAGACACCGAGATCGTGTGTGAGGCCGCGGCTGAAACGCTGCGGGGAAAGCAGCGCCCGGCGGTGCTGGATCTGTGTGCAGGCAGCGGCTGCCTGGGCATCGGCCTGCGGCGGTTTTGCCCCGATGCACAGGTGACAGCGCTGGAAAAAAGCCCCGAGGCACTCTATTATCTGCGGCAAAATGCCGAAAAGGCATTGCTTGAAAAAGGAATTGCAGCCCCGGCGGTGCAGGTGCGGGAGGGGGATGTGTTTGCGTTTCAGGCACAGCTTGCCCCCGAAAGCCTGGACTTGATCGTGAGCAACCCGCCGTATCTCACGGCAGAGGAAATGCGGCATCTGCAGCCCGAGGTGGCAAAAGAGCCCGCCATGGCGCTGGACGGCGGAGAGGACGGCGGCGTTTTTTATCGGCATATCGCCGCAGCCTATGGCGAAAAGCTGAAAAAAGGCGGCTGGATGGTGCTGGAGATCGGCTGCGCGCAGCAGGCGCAGCTGCGAGAAATTCTGGCAGTGTGCGGCTGGGCGGCGCGCGTGGAGTGCCGCAGGGACTACGGCGGCAACGACCGTGTGATCCTGGCGCAGCGCGGCGTGTAAAGGATTTGTTAAATTACAACTAACGGTTGTAATTTGCAGCAAGAATGTGTATAATAAAAAGCGTAGAAGATTTTAAGGCAGCACCGTAGGATGCAGCTCGCGGATACGGCGCAGCCGCTGCGGCGGTGCCTTGGCCAAAAGATACGCGTTTTTACGCATAAAAGGAGATAGACAGAATGGCTGAAAAGAAAAATTCCGCAAAGGCAAGCCCCAAATCCCCGGCCGAAAACAAAAAGGAGGCGCTGGAAACGGCGCTGGCACAAATTGAAAAGCAGTTTGGCAAGGGTGCAGTAATGAAGCTGGGCGCCAACACCGCTATGCAGGTGGACAGCATTTCCACCGGCAGCCTTGGGCTGGACCTTGCGCTGGGTGTGGGCGGTTTTCCCCGCGGGCGTATCGTGGAAGTGTACGGCCCGGAATCCAGCGGTAAAACCACGCTGGCGCTGCACGTGCTGGCCGAAGCGCAAAAGGCAGGCGGCGAGGTGGCCTTTATCGATGTGGAACACGCACTGGACCCCAGCTATGCACAGGCACTGGGCGTGGACATTGACAGCCTGCTGGTAAGCCAGCCCGACACCGGCGAGCAGGCCATGGAAATTTGCGAAGCACTGGTGCGCTCGGGCGCGATCGATGTCGTGGTGGTGGACTCGGTGGCCGCCATGGTGCCCCGCGCCGAGATCGAGGGCGAAATGGGCGACAGCCATGTGGGCCTGCACGCCCGTTTGATGAGCCAGGCTCTGCGCAAGCTGACGGGTGTGATCGGCAAAACCAACACGGTGTGCGTGTTTATCAACCAGCTGCGTGAAAAAGTGGGTGTGGTGTACGGCAACCCCGAGGTGACCACCGGCGGCCGCGCACTGAAGTATTATTCCAGCGTGCGCGTGGATGTGCGCCGCATTGAGGGCTTAAAGGACAGCAGTGGCCAGTTTATCGGCAACCGTACCCGCGCCAAGGTGGTAAAAAACAAGGTGGCCCCTCCCTTTAAAGAGGCCGAGTTTGACATTATGTTCGGCGAGGGCATCAGCAAGATCGGCGAAATTCTGGATCTGGGCGTTAAGCTGGGCATTTTAAATAAATCCGGTGCATGGTTCTATTATGGTGAAACCCGTTTGGGCCAGGGCCGTGACAACGCCAAGCAGTATCTGCTGGAAAACCCCGAAATTGCCCGTGACATCGAAGGGCAGGTGCGCGCCAACGCCGACAAGCTGTATACCCGCCGTACGCCGGGCAAGCCCTTGGTGAGCGCTGCACCCGCAGAGGCTGTAAAGGCTGCCGAGCAGGCTGCCCCCGCCGCCAAACTGCCGGATGAATCCGATCTGGATATCATGGTGGAGGACTAATTGGCTGTTAAGATCACCCGCATCAGCCAAACCCGCAAGGGCCGGTTTGCGCTGTTTGCCGGGGAGGAATTTCTGTTTTCGGTGGATGATGAAACCTATGTGACCCGCCGCCTTGCCGAGGGCATGGTGCTGGACGAAGCAGAGCTGGACGAGCTGCGCCAATGCAGCGAGACCCGTAAGGCCATTGCCAAGGCGTTTGAATATGTTTCCCTGCGTGATCATGCGGCGGGGGAACTATATGAAAAGCTGAGCCGCAGGTTTGATGCGCAGTCCTGCCGGGCTGCCGTGGAAAAAATGAAAGCGCTGGATCTTTTAAACGACTATGCGTTTGCTTTGCACCGGGCAAAATATCTGATGGCACAGGGCAAAAGCCGCCGGGCGGTGCAGCAGGCGCTGGCCCAGAAGGGCATTGCGCGTGAAACCGCCGCCGAAGTGCTGGCCGAGGTGTATGCCGAGGCGCAAAGCGGAGGCGAAGACCCCGAAATGCAGGCGCTGCGCAGCCTGATTGAAAAAAGCTACGCCCGCAAGCTGCAGCAGGGCCGCACCGAGCAGGTGATGGCGGCGCTGTATCGGCGGGGATTTCCGGCAGCTGCCGTGCGCGCTGCCGTGCGGGAATATCAAGAACAAACCAACCAACAGGAGGATTTTTAAGGGAGTATGAAAATTGCGCTTATTTCTTTGGGCTGCCCCAAAAATCAGGTGGATGCCGATGTGATGTGCCGCAGCCTGCTGGCTGCCGGCCACGAAAGCACCGCCGATCTTTCGCAGGCCGATGTGATCATTGTAAACACCTGCGGCTTTATTGAAAGCGCCAAGGCCGAGGCCATTGAAAACATTCTGATGGCCTGCAGCTACAAGGAGCAAAACCCTGATCTGAAGGTGGTGGTCACAGGCTGTCTGGCAGAGCGCTATCAGAAAGAGATCCGCGCAGAAATGCCCGAGGTGGATGCCGTGGTGGGCATTGGCAGCAACAATGCCATCTGTGCAGTGATCGAGCGCCTTTCCGCCGGCCCGCAGGAGCAGTTTGGCCCCAAAACCGCCATGCCCCTGGGCGGCGCGCGGGTGATCAGCACTCCGCCGCACTATGCGTACTTAAAAATTGCCGAGGGCTGCAACAACGGCTGCTATTACTGTGCCATTCCGCTGATCCGCGGCGGGCTGCGCAGCCGTGCCATGTCGGACTGTGTGGCCGAAGCCAAGTGGCTGGCCGATCAGGGCGTGCAGGAGCTGATCGTGGTTGCGCAGGACCCCACCGCCTACGGCGAGGATTGGGGCAAGCCCGGCAGCATCTGCCAGCTGCTGGACCAGCTGAACGCTGTGGAGGGCATTCGCTGGATCCGCATTCTGTATGCCTATCCGGAACGCATCACCGATGAATTTGTGGCTGCTCTGCAGCGCAACGAAAAGGTGCTGCCGTATTTGGATCTGCCCATTCAGCATTGCAACGATGAAATTCTGCACCGTATGAACCGCCGCGGCGGCCGCAGGGAAATCGAGGAAGCCATTGCCAAGCTGCGCGCAGGCATTCCCAACATTACGCTGCGCACCACACTGATCGCAGGCTTCCCCGGTGAAACCGAAGAGCAGTTTGAGGAAATGTGCCGCTTTGTGCGGGATATGCAGTTCGACCGCTTGGGCTGCTTTGCCTACAGCCCCGAGGAGGGCACCAAGGCTGCCACCATGCCGGATCAGATCGACGAGGAGGTCAAGCAGCGCCGTGCCGATCAGATCATGGAGATCCAAACCGGCATCATGAGCCGCAAGCAGGCCGAGCGCGTAGGGCAGGAGCTGGAATGCATCTGCGACGAGCTGGATGAGGAAAACGGCCTGTATCTTCTGCGCACCATGAGCGATGCCCCCGAGATCGACGGCAATGTGTGTGTGCCGGCCGATGAATATCAGCTGGAATTCGGCCATTTTTATAAGGTTCACATTCTGGACAGTGATCTGTATGATCTATACGGTGAAATTGTGGAGGAACTGGTATGAATTTGCCTAATAAATTAACGCTTATGCGCATTGTTCTTGTGCCTGTGTTTATGATTTTCGCAGGGCTTGGCCAAATTGGCACCCCGGCCTACAACCGCATGTTCTATCTGGTGGCGGCCATTGTGTTTGCCGTGGCCAGCTTCACGGATTATCTGGACGGCCATCTGGCCCGCAAGTGGAATATCGTGACCGACTTTGGCAAGTTTGCCGACCCCCTGGCCGATAAGCTGCTTACCACCACCGCCTTTTTGTACATGATGCACGACGGTGTGTGCAGCCCGGTGGTGCTGGTGATCATTCTGGCGCGTGAATTCGCCGTGTCGGGCCTGCGCATGGTGGCTGCCAGCGCCCCCGGCGGCAAGGTGATCGCCGCCAATATGTGGGGCAAGGTGAAAACCGTGCTGCAGATGCTGGTGATCATTCTGTACTATGTGCTGGCCGCCTTTGCACCGGCAGATGCCATTGGCGCGGTTTCGCTGATCAGCATGGGCCTGTGCTGGCTGGTGGCTGCCGTTACGCTGATCTCGGGCGCAAAGTATCTGTGGGACAACCGCAGCTTTATCAACACGGCAAAGTAAAAGCGCCGCTGTACAAGTTCTGCCCTGCGGGGGCAGGCAAATGCTTCAGCGGCTGTAAAAAAATGAAACACGCCGCCCTCCTGGCTTGCTGCCGGGTGGGCGGCACTTTTTGCAGCAAATAGAGGGCCGGAGCGCTGAAACCGCAGGCCCGGCTTTTGCACCGGCAGAAAATCAGCACACCCGGCCCTTGGGTGGATAAAAATTTCACATTTTTAAAAATTATTCATAACTTTTTGCGTAAAAAATGGTATAATAGTACAAAAATTTGTGACCGGAAGCAAAGCAAACCGCCCGGCGTTTCCTGCCGCAAAACAAAACAGCAGGCCGCTTTTGCCCGTTTCGACCGGGTTTGCGCTAAAAACCACCTGCGGAGTGTGATAATAGACCATTGGAAAGGAGCCATACCCTCTATGATCCAGTTTGAGCATGTGAATAAATCCTATGGCAAAAATCTGATCCTGAACGATTTGAATTTCACGATCCCGGACGGACAGTTTGCTGTGCTGATCGGCCCTTCCGGCTGCGGAAAAACCACAACGCTGAAAACCATCAATCGTTTGATCGAGCCGGACAGCGGCCATATTTATATCGATGGTCAGGATATTACAAAGGCCGATAAGGTGCAGCTGCGCCGCCATATCGGCTATGTGATCCAGCAGATCGGCCTGTTTCCCAACATGACGGTGGCCGAAAATATCTGCGTGGTGCCAAAGCTGCTGAATTATGATAAGGAGCGCTGCGATCAGATTGTGCAGGATATGCTGAAGCTGGTGGGCATGGAAGCGCACCGCAACAAATATCCAGCCGAGCTTTCGGGCGGACAGCAGCAGCGTATCGGCGTGCTGCGCGCACTGGCCGCCAGCCCTCCCATCGTGCTGATGGATGAGCCCTTTGGCGCACTGGACCCGCAAACGCGCGAAATTTTGCAGGACGAAGTGAAAAAGCTGCAGCAGAAGCTGGGCAAAACCGTGATCTTCGTTACGCATGATATGGACGAAGCGCTCAAGCTGGCCGATATCATCATTTTCATGGATGGCGGCGTGGTGGCGCAGATGGCCAGCCCCGAGGAAATGCTGGAGCACCCTGCCACCGAGCGCATTGCCGACTTTTTGGGCAAGCACGCACCGGAAAGCAAAAACGAGCATCTGGTGGAGCGCTTTATGCGCACCAATGTGCGCGCTGTCAAAAAGAACCGCGGCGTGATGGAATGTGCCGAGCTTATGGCGCGCTACAGCGTGGATACGCTTTTGGTAAAGGACGAAACCGGCCACTATCTGGGCACGGTTTCCATTGGCGATATCCGTAAATGGGGGCGTGACCTCAGCAGCATCGAGCCCATTGTGCGGCAAACGGCCCGCACGGTGTATGTGGGCGAGGATGCCCGGGAAAGCTTTGACTATCTGCTGGAATCCAGCGCACCGTATGTGATCGTTCTCAACCGCGACAATACCATTGCCGGTATTGTGACCAAAACCAGCGTGGCGCGCTCGGTGGCTGAAAACCTGTGGAGGGAACAACAATGAAAGCATTACTGGACACCTACGGCGCCCTTTTGCTGAAAGCCATCGGCACGCACATTGTATACTCGGCGATCAGCGTGGCCATCGGCTTTATGCTGGGGCTGGCGCTGGGCATTCTGCTTTCGCGTGTGCCCCGGCTTTCGGGGGTGCTGTTTCCCGTGATCTCGATTTTTCAAACCATACCGGGTCTTGTTTTTATCGGCCTTTTGTTTTTGTGGCTGGGCATGGTGCCCGCAGCCGTGATTGCGGCGCTTTCGGTTTACGCCATGTTCCCGGTGCTGAAAAATACATACACCGGCCTTTTGGGCGTGGAAAAGAAATATATCGAAGCAGCCAAGGGCTGCGGAATGTCACCGGCGCAGTCGCTGTTTAAAGTGGAGCTGCCGCTGGCCCTGCCCAGCATTATGGCAGGCCTGCGCATGGCGGCCATCTACACCGTGTCGTGGGCGGTGCTGGCCTCTATGATCGGTCTGGGCGGTTTGGGGGATTTTGTGTATCAGGGCACCAGCTCGAACAACAACACCCTCATTTTGCTGGGCGCTGTGCCTGCGGCTGTGCTGGCCATTGGGTTTGGCAGCCTGGTTGACTGGCTGCAAAAACGCATTACGCCGCGCGGCATGAAAAAGGAGGTGCGCAGATGAGCATCAATCTGGTTTTAGAGCATCTGTTCATCGTGCTGGCGGCATCGCTTTTATCCATGGCCATCGGCCTGCCGCTGGGCGTGGCGGCTTATATCAACGCCAAGGCGCGCCCGGTGATCCTGCGGGTGGTGGATGTTTTGCAAACCATTCCCTCGCTGGCGCTTTTGGGCATTCTGATGGTATTTTTCGGCGCAGGCAAGGTGACGGTGATCGTGGGCATCACGCTGTATTCGCTGCTGCCCATTGTGCGCAACACCCAGCTTGGCCTGCAGGAAGTGGACCCCGGCGTAAAGGAAGCTGCCCGCGGCATGGGCATGAGCCGCCTGTACCGCCTTGCCCGGGTGGAGCTGCCGCTGGCGCTGCCCACGATCTTAACGGGCGTGCGCATTGCCGTGGTGAACGCCATCGGCACCGCCGTGTTTGCAGCCTTTGTGGGCGGCGGCGGTTTGGGCGGCGTGATCACACGCAGCATTCGCATTCAGAATATGGGCCTGCTTTTGCAGGGCACCGCGGCGCTGGTGGTGATCGCCGCAGCGGCCGACTTTTTGATGGGCTGGTTTGAAAAACAGCTGCGCGGCGGCAAGCGCCCGGGCAAAAAGCTGTGGCTGCCCCTGGGTGCAGCCGTGTGCCTGCTGCTGGTGCTGGTGCCGTTTGCAGGCAAAAAGCCGCAGGGCCTTTTGCTGTACGATGGTGACTACAGCGAAACCCAGATCATGACCCGCATGGCCAAAATGCTGATCGAGGACCGAACGGGGCTGAATGTGACCATTCAGGACCAAATGTCGCAGGTGAATAACTTTAACACGCTGAAAGGCGATAACCACAGCTGCGATCTGATGATCAGCTATGACGGCACCCTGCTGACGACCTTTTTGGGCCTTGACCCCAAGGATGTGCCCGCCGGGGAAACCCTGTACAGCTATGCCAATGCGGTGGCCGGGGAGCGCTATGGCCTGCGCCTTCTGCAGCCGCTGGGCTTTGACAACACCTACGCCATTGCCGTGAGCAAGCAGGCTGCCGAAACCTATGATCTGCACAAGATCAGCGATCTGCAGCCCGTGGCAGGGCAGCTGGTGTTCGGCGCGGAGCATGAATTCTTCACGCAGGAAGGCAGCATGAAGTATGGCCCCTTTATCGAATATTACGATCTGCATTTTAAAGATGCGGTTTCCGTGGATGTCAGCCTGAAATACGCAGCCGCCGAAAAGGGCAGCTTTGCCGTGACCGAGGTGTACACCACCGATGGCCTGAACCGCAAGGCCGGGCTGGTGGTGCTGGAGGACGACAAGGGATTTTTCCCCGAGTACAACGGCGCTTTCCTGATCCGTGAGGACACCCTGACGCGCTTTGCGCAAAGCGCCCCCGATCTGGAAGAAACCCTGAATCTTCTGGCCGGAAAAATTTCTAATGAAGATATGGTGGATATGACATATCAGGTGGATGTGCAGGGCCGCAGCGCCGACGAAGTGGCCGCTGAATTTTTGCATTCCCACGGCTTGCTGGCATAAAAGCCGGTTTGCCCCGAGGGCATTTGACAAATCGTGATAGGCGTGCTATGATGACTTTGTTATAAAAAACGCCATTTTACTTTAGGCAATACCGCATAATTCTAAGTGCCGATACAGCGAGCGAGGTGCGGCAGATGCTAAGCCAAAAGCGCAGATAATACTTTGTGTATTATCGAGCATTTTGGCGACGCAGATGCTGTGCCGCAGCCGCCGGAACGGTGCTTAAGCCGTTAGGCGGGAATTATGTGGTGTTGCCTTTACCCGAAAGGAGCGCACAGACATGAACGCGATGGTTTGCAAGGCATTCTGTTGTTGTTGCGTACACTCTCGGGCTCGTTGTATGGCTGAGGGCTTTGCCGTGTGCGCTTGCCCTGTGTGCTGACCGAATCTTGGTTTGCACCGTGTTTGCCTTATCACCCCGAGAGCTTTGCTTGCAAAGGCTTTCGGGGTTTTTGTTTTTCACCGAAGGCCAAAAGCTTTCACGAAATGACATGAAGGAGAATCGATCATGGAAAATGTAACCGCCGCTTTGCAAAATGCCGCCCGCCGTTTGGGAGAAAACTACACCGCACAAAAGCTGTTTGATCTGTCGGTGGGCGAGCGCCTGCCCGACCGGGAGGAGATCATTGAGATCGTAAACGAGCTGCGCAAGCTCACCTTCCCCGGCTTTTTCGGCGCTGAAAACATGGCCTATGTGAGCAAGGAGGCCTATGCCGACAGCCGCCTGGGCCTTTTGTACGAAAAGCTGTTCCGCCAGTTCAAGGTGGCGTTTTCTTACGGCAATCAGGCCGAAAGCTACAGCGAGATCAAGGCGAAGGCACAGGAAAAGGCGCTGGAGTTTGTGAGCAGACTGCCCGAAATTCAGGACTGGGTGCTCGATGATGTGGACGCTGAGTTTGAGGGCGACCCCGCTGCCAACAGCCGCGAGGAAGTGATCTTCTCTTATCCCGGCCTGTATGCCATTTTTGTGTATCGCTATGCCCATGTGCTGTACGAAATGCAGATCCCCTTTATTCCCCGCATTATGACCGAGTACGCCCACGGCAAAACCGGCATTGACATCAACCCCGGCGCAACCATTGGCCGACACTTTTTCATCGACCACGGCACCGGCATCGTGATCGGCGAAACCACTGAGATCGGCAACAATGTGAAAATCTATCAGGGTGTTACCCTTGGCGCACTTTCCACCCGCAAGGGCCAGCAGCTCAGCGGCAAAAAGCGCCATCCCACCATTGAGGACAATGTGGTGATCTATTCCAACACCACGGTGCTGGGCGGCGCCACGGTGATCGGTGCCAACTCGGTGATCGCGGGCAACACCTTTATCATTGAGTCGGTTCCGCCCTACACCAAGGTGTCCAGCACCATGCCCGCCCTGGAGATCCGGCAGGGAAAGCCTGCCGCCGAGCTGCCCGAATAAGCACAGAGATCGGTTGTTCACAAAAATTCCTTATCTGTTTTTTTGCCATAGCAAAGATTTTGTGTTATAATCAATTCTATCTGAAGAAAACAACTGCTGCAGGGGCCCGCATCGGCCCGGCACAGGTTTTGCGATAAGGAGAAATATCTATGGCAAAAATGACAAGAGAAGAACATATACGAATGCAGCGCCGCCGCGGCCGCCAGTTTACCGGCCTTGTGGTGATCCTGCTGGTGGTGCTGGGCGCTATCAGCATGATCTCGTGGGCCGTGAAGGGCGTGGCAGCCCTGACCGATGATTCCGAGCGGCGCACTGAATACGAAAAGCGCCTTTCCGGCCTTGTAATGCTCGACCCGCTGCCCTTTGACTCGGTGGAGCAGGCGGACCCGCTTTTGTTCCGCGAAGCAGCCATCTGGGGCATTGTGTACCGCGCCGGTTCCGAGCCGGGCGGCCTGGACAAATACGATCGCGACATTGACACCGGCAGCCTGATCCTGCCTGCGCTGGAGGTGGATGCCTATATCACCCAGCTGCTGGGCCCGGATTATCAGGTGGAAGACGGCACCTTTGAAAGCAATGAAATGACCTATGTGTACGACGAGGACAAGGCCGGCTATCTGGTGCCCGTTACCGGCCAGGTGGCACGCTATTACGCCGAGGTGGAAAGCATTTCCCGCCGCAGCGGCCGCCAGATCGTAACGGTGGGCTATATTCCCGCCACCAGCGATGATCTGACTCTGAGCGCGCCCACCGACCCCGTGCGCTATATGGAATATGTGTTTGACCGGGGCGAAGGCCGCCAGTGGTATCTGAGCGCTCTGCAGGAAAGCAGTCTCAAGCCCGCCTCCAGCGTGCAGCAAAACACCGACCAGCCGCAGTACGATCTGGATTACAATCCCACCGAAGCGCTGCAGGATGCACTGAGCAGCGATTCCTCAGTGCTGGATGCAGGCGGCGATGAAGCCGCAGCTTCCAGCCAGGAAGCCGGGGATGCACAGGCCGAGGACGGACAGGCTGAGGACGCGGAAACCGAGGCCCAGAGCAGCAGCGAGGGCTGAACCCAAACTCCATAGAAAAAACTTGTGTAAAAAAGCCGGTATGCCAGGAAAACAGCTTGGTATACCGGCCTTTTTTTGCTGTAGTGGTTTGCGCACAAAGCCTTGCCGATGCAGCCGGACAGTGGTATAATAATATCTAACTGTAACGAAAATGTAATCGGGCCGCCCAAAGAGAAACCCGGCCCCCAAAGGAGAGCGCTTATGCACGAACAGCAAAAAACGGATGCGGTAAGGCTGGCGTATATCATTCTGGCGCACACCGATCCGGCGCACATTGTGCGCCTTTGCCGCAAGCTGGCAGCCGGGGCCGATGTGTTTGTACATATCGAGGCCAATGCGGATATAACGCCCTTTGAAGCGCCGCTTCGCAATGCTGCCAATGTGCATTTTATCCAGCCGCGCCTGCACTGCCGCTGGGGCGGCTGGAATGCCGTGACAGCCTGTGTGGAGCTGCTGCGCGCGGCGCTGCACACGGGCGAATATGACCGTATCGTGTTTTTGCAGGGCGCGGATTATCCCATTAAGCCCAATTGCGAGATCCGGCGTTTTTTTGCCCGGCACAGAAACACCGAGTTTTTGCGCGCGTGTGATGTGACAGCCTCGCAGGACCCGTATTTTAAAGAAATGTGCCGGGTGGTGTTTTTCCGCAACAAAGAGGACCTTGTACACAAGGTGCTGGAAAAGCTGATGCAGCACGGGCGCATTTATCTGCGCAGCGGCCTTGTTCCGGTGGATGGTGCTGCGCCGGTACACGCCTATTGGGGCAGCGCACAGTGGGCGATCACCGGAAAATGCGCAGAATATATTGTGAATTTTTACGATACGCACCCCAAGTTCAACCGCTGGTTCGACCATGCGTTTCCCACCGATGAAATGTATTTTGCCACCGTGGTGATGAATTCGCCCTTTGCCGCCAGCACGGCGGCAGGCGGCCCGGAACCGGCCCAAAAGGGCCTTGTGAACTGGCGGAACCTGCACTATTTTGAATATCCCGGCAGCATTCGGGTGTATGAAGAAAAAGACCTGCCGTTTATTTTGAACCTGCCGGAGCTGTATATCCGCAAGGTGAACACGGCACAGTCCACAGCGCTGCTGGACCGACTGGATGAAATGGAGAAAAAAGGGGAATGAACAGTATGCAAGTATACGGTGTGATCATGGCAGGCGGCGGCGGAACCCGCTTTTGGCCGCTTTCCCGGCAAAAAACGCCCAAGCAGCTTTTGAATCTTTCGGGCAGGGATGTGATGGTGAACGAAACCATTGACCGCCTGGCGTTGAGCATCCCGGGCAAAAATCAATATATCGTTACCAGCGCCGCGCAGGCCCCTGCCATGGCCAAGGCCACCGAAGGGCGTGTGCTGCCCGAGCATATTCTGTGCGAGCCCAGCGCCCGCAACACGGCAGCCTGCATTGGCTATGCCGCACTGGAAATTATAAAAAAACGAGGCGACGGCATTTTGTGCGTGACCCCTTCGGATGCCTATGTGCGGGACTGGCCGGCCTTTAACGCAGTGCTGGAACAGGCCGTGCAGGCCGCCGAAACGCAGGACAAGCTGGTGACCATTGGCATCACGCCCACCTTTGCAGCCACGGGCTACGGCTATATCCGCTATGATCAGGCCGAGGAAGCCTGCGCCAAAACCGTGCAGGCATTTGTGGAAAAACCCCCGCTGGAAACCGCACAGCGCTATCTGGCCGAGGGCAGCTATGCATGGAACAGCGGCATTTTTGTGTGGCGTGCCAGCACGATCCTGCGCTTTTTCCGGCAGCTTTTGCCGGATGTGTGGGCCGCGCTTGCCCAAATAGAAGCGGCGCTGGGCACCGAGCAGGAAAAGGCCGTGATCGAGAAAGTGTATCCCACGATCCCCAGCATTTCCATTGACTACGGCATTATGGAAAAAGCGGCGGCCATGGGCCAGGTGCGCGTGGTGGCCGGTGAGTTTGGCTGGAATGATGTGGGCAGCTGGGATATGCTGAAGGTGCTGCATGAGCCCGATGCACAGGGCAACATTCTGCTGGGCGACACGCTGGCGCTGGAAAGCGCGGGCAACATTGTGTATGCGGGCAGCCGCACCGTAACGCTGGTGGGGGTGCAGGATATGATCCTGGTGGAAACCCCCGACAGTGTGATGCTGTGCCCCAAGGAAAAGGCGCAGGATGTAAAAAAGATCGTGGATGCTTTAAAAGCGGCAGGCCGAACAGAGCTGCTGTGATCAACCATAACAGAGGACGGGGGAAAACGACCATGGATTACAAAGAAAATTTTGCCAAATGGCTCACCAGCCCGGTGCTGGAGGAACAGGACGCCGAGGAGCTGCAAAGCATTGCGGATGCCGCCGAGCTGGAAGACCGTTTTTGCCGTGATCTTGCCTTTGGCACGGGCGGCCTGCGGGGCAAGCTGGGCGTGGGCACCAACCGCATGAACATTTATACCGTGCGCAAGGCTACGCAGGGCCTTGCGGATTATCTCAATCAAACCGATCTGCCCAAGCGTGTGGCCATTGCGCACGACAGCCGCAACGGCTCGGAGCGTTTTTCGCGTGAAACGGCGCGGGTGCTGGCGGCTAACGGCATCACGGCCCTGCTGTATCCCCGGCTGCAGCCCACCCCGGCGCTCAGCTTTGCGGTGCGCGATCTTGGCTGCGGTGCGGGCGTGTGCGTAACGGCCAGCCACAACCCGGCAGAGTACAACGGCTACAAGGTGTATGGGGCCGACGGCTGCCAGATCACGCTGGAAGCGGCGGATGCCGTGCAAAAGTGCATCGAAGCGCTGGATCTGTTTGCGGATATCCGCTTGGCCGATTACGAAACCGCCCTGGCCGAGGGCCGCATTCAGGTGATCGGCGAGGACACGCTGGAGCGTTTTTTGCAGGCCGTGCAGGCGCAGCAGGTGGACCGTGAGGCGGGCGAGGAAGCCCTGCGCGTGGTGTACACGCCGCTGAACGGCAGCGGCTTGGAATGCGTGGAAAAAATTCTGGGGCGCATCGGCGTAACGGATGTTACGGTGGTGCCCGAGCAAAAAATGCCGGACGGCAATTTCCCCACCTGCCCCTACCCCAACCCCGAGATCCGCCAGGCCATGGAGCGCGGCCTTGCCCTGTGCGAAACCGTAAAGCCGGATCTGCTGCTGGGCACCGACCCCGACTGTGACCGCTGCGGCATTGCCGTGCCGCAGGGCGGCAGCTATGTGCTGATGACCGGCAACGAAGTGGGCGTGCTGCTGCTGGATTATATCTGCCGCGTGCGCCTGCAGCAGGGCACCATGCCCCAAAACCCCGTGGCCGTGACCACCATTGTGTCCACACGCATGGCCGACCCGGTGTGCCGGAAATACGGCGTGGAGCTGCGCCGCACGCTGACGGGCTTTAAGTTTATCGGCGAGCAGATCGGCCTTTTGGAAAAACAGGGCCATGCCGAGCGCTATATTTTCGGCTTTGAAGAAAGCTATGGTTACCTGAGCGGCAGCCATGTGCGTGATAAAGATGCCGTGAATGCCGCCATGCTGATCTGTGAGATGGCGCGCTGGTATAAGCGCCGCGGCAAAACGCTGTATGAGGCCATGCAGGAGCTGTATGCCGAATTCGGCGTATACCAGAACGAACTGCATTCCACTGCCTACGAAGGGGCCGATGGAATGGCGCGCATGAACGCCATCATGGCGCATCTGCGCCAAAACAGCCCTGCCAAGCTGGCCGGCTGGAAGGTGCAGCAGGCGGTGGACTATCAAAACAGTGCAGCCACCGGCCTGCCGGGGGCCAATGTGCTGGAATACCGGTTGGAAAACGGTGCCAGCCTGATGATCCGCCCCAGCGGCACCGAGCCGAAGATCAAGGTGTATCTGTCGGCTGTGGGCGAAAGCGTGGAAAAGGCAAAAGCGGTCAACGCTGCGCTTGCCGCGGCTGCAGGCGGGCTGCTGCAGTAAAACGATGTAAAAGGAACGCTATCGTATGAAATGTATCGTGCTGGCAGGCGGTGCGGGAAACCGCCTTTGGCCGCTGTCCCGCAAAAATTATCCCAAGCAGTTTGTCAATCTGAAAAACGGCCATTCGCTGTTTCAGGAAACCATCGTGCGCAATATGCCGTTTTGCGATGAATTCTGGATCTTCACCTCGGCGGCCTACCGCACCATTGTGGAAGGCCAGCTGCAGCCCATTCAGGGGGTGATGTATCGCTGCTTCTGCGAGGAGGAACCGCACAAAACCGCGCCGGTGCTGGCGCTGGCGGCTCTGCTGGCCCAAAGCGGGGAAGATCTTTTGGTGGTTTCCACCGACAATCTGATCGAGGGCGACTATAAAACGGCCATTGCGCAGGCCCGTGCCATTGCCGTGCAGGGAAAAATGGCGTGTCTGGGCGTGGCACCCAGCTCCTGCAACCCCGGCTACGGCTTTCTGGGCCAGCTGCCGGGCGGCGGCATGGAATACCGTGCCCCGCAAAGCACCGAGGAAGCCAACAGCCTGATGGCGGGGGGCTGGCTGTGGGATACCGGCATTTTGCTGGGCCGCGCAGGCACCTTTGTGCAGGAGATGGAGCAGTGCTGCCCCGGGCTTCTGCATGGGGCGCGCGCCTGTCAGGAACGGCTGGAGCTGGCGGGCCGCCTGCAGGCAGGGGAAACCTTTATCCGGCTGAGCGCAGGGGCTTCCAGTGAAATGCCCGCCGTGGGCTTTGGCCCGGCACTGACCGGCGTTTCCCGCAAAACCCAGCTGCTGCAGGCGGATTTTCGCTGGACGCGCATGGTGAATCTGGACAGTCTGGTGGAATATTACGGCGGGTGCGATCAGGGCAGCGCTTTGCAGATCGACTGCCGCAACACCACGATCCTGAACCTTGCGGCGGACCGCATGGTGGCGGCCAGCGGGCTGCAGGATGCACTGATCGTGAACACGACCGACGCCGTGTATGTGGCTTCTCAGGGGCATTTGGATGATATCAAAACCGTGATGCAGGCCGAAGACCCGCCCCACCGGAACTTTTTTGAGGACAGCACCGTGTATTACACCACATGGGGCATCAAGGAAACCATGGGGCGCGGCCAGGGCTATCAGGTGAAAAAGCTCACGCTGTATCCGGGCCGGGGGCTTTCCAACCACAGCCACGCCCACCGCAGCGAGCATTGGAGCGTGGTGGCGGGTGTGGCCACGGTTCTGCTGGACGGCGTGGAAAAGCATCTCACCCGCGGCCAAAGCCTGCTGGTGGAGCCCGGGCAGGCGCACCGGCTTTTGAACCGGGAGTGCGAAAATCTGATCATTATTGAAACCAGCGTGGGCGATTCGCTGCCTCAGGGGGTGGACATTGACCAGCAGCCTTTGCCGCTGCCGGGCACGGTGAGCAAGCCGGAGCCCGTGCGCCTTTTGCCCGCCTGCAAGGATTATCTTTGGGGCGGCGTGCGCCTGCGTGAGCTTTTCGGCAAGCAGAGCAGCCGCGAGCCCATTGCCGAGTGCTGGGAGCTTTCGGCCCACGAGGCAGGCCAAAGCCGCATTGCAGCCGGGCCGTATGCCGATATGCCGTTTGGGCGCTATCTGGAAATGCTGCCCAAAACCGCATGGGGCTGGAAGTGCCAGGGGTACGAAAAGTTTCCGCTGCTGATCAAATTCATTGATGCCAAGAAGAACCTTTCCATTCAGGTGCATCCGGGGGATGACTACGCCCTTTTGAACGAGGGCGAGTACGGCAAAAATGAAATGTGGTATATCATGGAGGCCAAGCCCGGGGCCTGCCTGTGGTGCGGCTTCAACCGCCCCATCACCAAGGCCGAGATCCGTGAGCGTGTGCAGAACGGAACGCTGATGGAGGTGCTCAACCGGGTGCCGGTGCAAAAGGGCGACACCATGATGATCCCGGCGGGCACGGTACACGCCATTGGCGAAGGGCTGGTGATCTGCGAAGTGCAGCAGTCCAGCAATGTGACCTATCGTTTGTACGATTACGGCCGCCGGGATAAAAACGGCGCACTGCGCACCCTGCACATTGAAAAAGCATTGAATGTGCTGAATCTTTCGCCGGGCCTGCCCGAAAAGGGCAGCGCCGAGCCGGAAAACGGCGGCGAAATTTTGTGCCAGTGCAAGTATTTCACGGTGGAACGCCTGTACACAAAGCAAAATGCCCTGCAGCTGGCCGGGCAGGATTCCAGCTTTACGGCGCTGGTGTTTTTGCAGGGGCAGGGCACACTGCAGGCAGGGGAGGACACGCCGCAGCCCTACCGCGCAGGCGATACCTTCTTTTTGCCGGCGGGCAATGTAAAGCTTACCATCACAGGCACGGCCGAGCTGCTGCGGGTGATGGTGTGACAACAAAACGGAGAATTGTATTATGAAAGCGCATATTTATAAAGACCCGGCGGTGGTGCTGCTGTGGAATTACAGCCAGTCGCAGCCGGGCTACGGCACATTGCAGGCCATCTGCCGCCGGCACAAGGCCGCTCTGCGCACGGTGAGCCCCGAGGAAACGGGGGAAACCGTGGCGGCCCTTTTGGGGCTGGAACCTCTGCGCCGGTGCGGGGCATCGGCCGTGCAGGCACCATCGGCCATTTTGTTTTCGGGGCTGGACAGGCACATTCAGGCCATTCTGGACACGATGCAGAGCGCAGGGGTGGATATTCCGCTAAAGGCATTGGCCACCCCCACAAACCGCGGCTGGAGCTTTGCGGCGCTGCTGGCAGAGCTGGAAAGTGAGCACAAGGCCATGCAGGCGGAGCGGGAGGCCCAACCATGAAGCAGGGCTCAAAGCGCCTGTATGCGCTGCTGCCTCTTTTAGCGGCCGCTGCGCTGGCCGTGCTGGTGGGAGTGGATTATCAAAACACCAAAAAGGCTGCCCGGCAGGTGACGGCACAGTACAGCTGGCTGGGCTGGGATGCCTTTGACACCATCACCAATGTGATCGGCAACGCACAAAGCGAAGAGGAATGGAACAGCCAGATGCAGGCTTTTCACGAGGACCTTCTGGAATACCACCGGTTGTATGATATTTACAACACCTACGAGGGCGTTGTGAATCTGGCCAATGTAAACGAAATGGCAGGCAAGGGCCCCGTGCAGGTGGATGAGCGCATTATCGCCCTTTTGCAGGAGGCCAAGGCGGTGTATGCGCAAACCAACGGCAAAACCAATGTGGCCGCAGGGGCGGTGCTTTCGCTGTGGCACGATGCGCGCACAGCCGGGCTGGAGGATGCACAGAATGCCGCCCTACCCAGTGAGCAGGCCCTGCAGCAGGCCGCCGGGCATTGCAATATCGAGGATCTTGTGATCGATGAAGCGGCAGGCACGGTGGAACTCAAGGACCCTGCCATGCGCTTGGATGTGGGCAGCATCGGCAAGGGCTTTGCCGTGGAGCAGTGCGCCCGGGCCGCCGAGCAGCGCGGCCTTGCCAGCGCCTCCATCAGCGTGGGCGGCAACATTCGCACCATCGGCCTGCGGGCGGACGGCACCGAGTGGAGCCTGGGCGTGGAGGACCCGCGGGACCAAAACAGCCAAACGGCGCTGTATGCGCTTTCGCTGCCCGGCGGGCAAAGCCTTGTCACCAGCGGCGATTATCAGCGCTATTACACCGTAAACGGAGAAAAATACCATCATTTGATCGATCTGCAAACCCTGTATCCTGCCCGATACTGGAACAGCGTGACAGTGATCGCCCCGGATTCCGGCCTGGCCGATGGGCTTTCCACCGGGCTTTTCTGCATGGACTACGAGCAGGGCAGGGCGCTGGCCGAAAGCCTGCCCGGCGTGGAGGTGTGCTGGGTCAGGATCGAGGACGGCAAGGTGAAGGCACAGTTTACCGAAGGATTCAAGGAAAAACTGCAATAAAACAGGCAGCGGTGCTGCCAACAGATAAGAGGGACTATAGTATGGGAAAAGAAGCAAAAACCAACGCCATGCGTATGCTGGAGCGCGCCAAAATTGCGTATGAAGCGCACGAGTACCCCCACGAGGAGGGCGTTGCCGTGGACGGCGTGCGTGTGGCCGAAAGCATGGGGCAAAACCCGGACTGTGTGTTTAAAACGCTGGTCACCCAGGGCGCAGATAAAAATTATTATGTGTTTGTGATCCCGGTGGCTGCCACGCTGGACTTAAAAAAAGCGGCCCGCAGCGTGGGCGTGAAAAGCGTGGCCATGATCCATGTGGCCGACATCAACAAGATCACAGGCTATGTGCGCGGCGGCTGCAGCCCCGTGGGCATGAAAAAGCAGTTTGTTACCCGCTTTGACGAAAGCTGCCTGGATAAGCCCACCATTTTTGTTTCGGCCGGGCGCATCGGCACCCAGATCGAGGCCAGCCCGGCGGGGCTTTTGCAGGCCAGCCGCGGCGAAACCGCCAGCCTGACGATGGCAGAATAAGGCGGGTTCGGCTTGCCGGACCCTGGCACACTATAGAATCAAAAGCCATTTGGACAGGAAAAGATAAAATTTGTAAAAACTTCCAAAAATCCAGTTAAAATTCTATGCATGTTGGTGCTTTGGCTAAAAATACATTTTGGCAAAATTTGCGATTGCTTTTTTTGCCGGGGAACGATACAATAGAAGCAGACAGGTGCTGTATTTGCCGCTTATAGGGGCAAGTGCGGCAAAAAAAGTGGAATTTCTGACAGGAGGTTGCCGCAATGATGAACGCGCGTATGCTGATGAGCTTGCGAATGATCTACAAGGGTAAGCTGCAGCATAGCGGTAAGTGTATCATGCAGTGCGGCAGCCGTACCATCATGGATTGAGGGCCAAGGTGCAAGTATGCACCTTGGCTTTTTTTTGCTTTTTATAAGGAGGATGCAGACAAAATGGCAGAACAGAAAAAAGTGGCTGTGATCATGGGCAGTGACAGTGACTGGCCCACCGTGAAAGCAGCCTGCACCCAGCTGAAAGAGCTCGACATTCCGTTTGAGGCACATATTTTAAGTGCCCACCGCACCCCCGCCGCTGCGGCAGAATTTGCCAAGGCAGCCCGCGCAAACGGCTTTGGAGCCATCATCTGCGCTGCAGGTATGGCTGCCCATCTGGCGGGTGCTTTTGCCGCCAACACCACGCTGCCTGTGATCGGCATTCCCATGAAGGGCGGCGCAATGGACGGCCTGGATGCCCTGCTGGCCACCGTGCAGATGCCCAGCGGCATTCCCGTGGCCACCGTGGCGCTGAACGGTGCAAAAAATGCGGCGGTTCTGGCGGCACAGATCCTGGCGGTGAGCGATGAAGTGCTGGCTGCCAAGCTGGATAAAGCCCGCGAGGCCATGGCTGCGCAGATCGCTGAAAAAGAAGCAAAGCTGCAGGCAGAGCTGTAAGATGACACACAATAGGAATTATGAGGGGAATGAAACAATGAACGACCGTAACGAAAGAGCGCTGCACGAGGAATGCGGCGTATTCGGTATTTACGACCGCAGCGGAAGCATGGATCTGGTGCAGGCCACCTACGGCGCACTGTATGCCCTGCAGCACCGCGGCCAGGAAAGCTGCGGCATTGCCGTGAATGTGGACGGTGTGATCCGCGGCTACCGTGATCTGGGCTTGGTAAACGAGGTGTTTGCCTCTCCCCGCATCGCCGAGCTTCCCGCCGGTGCCAAAATGGCCACCGGCCATGTGCGCTATGCCACCAGCGGCGCACGCTCGCGCGCAAACGCCCAGCCCATGATCCTGCATCATTATAACGGCAGCATGGCGGTGTGCCACAATGGCAACCTGACCAACGCAGGCACCATTCGCCACGAGCTGGAGCTGCAGGGCTGCCTGTTCCACGGCAGCAGCGACACCGAGGTGATCGGCTATGTGATCACCCGCAAGCGCCTGGAAAGCAAAACCATTGAGGAAGCTGTTTCCAAGGTGATGGATGTGATCGAGGGCGCATACAGCCTTGTGATCATGAGCCCCACCAAGCTGATCGCCGCGCGTGACCCCCATGGTTTCCGCCCGCTGTGCATCGGCAAGCTGGAGGATGGCTATGTGTTTGCCAGCGAAAGCTGCGCACTGGATGCCGTGGGCGCCGAGTTTGTGCGGGATGTTGAGCCCGGCGAGATCGTGGTGGCAGACTACGACGGCCTGCGCAGCATCAAAGAGCATTGCGGCAAGGCCCCGCACACCATCTGTGTGTTTGAGTATATCTACTTTGCCCGCCCCGACAGCGTAATCGAGGGCACCAGCGTGCATCAGGCCCGCGTAAAAGCAGGCAAGCTGCTGGCCGAAAGCTATCCTATGGATGCCGATGTGGTGGTGGGTGTGCCGGACTCCGGCCTGGATGCCGCCCTGGGCTATTCGCAGCAGAGCGGTGTGCCCTATGCCATCGGCTTTGTGAAAAACAAGTATATCGGCCGCACCTTTATTCAGGGCAACCAGAAGCAGCGTGAAAACAGCGTGCGCATCAAGCTGAACGCCGTGAAGGCCACGGTGCAGGGCAAGCGCGTGGTGCTGGTGGACGATTCCATCGTGCGCGGCACCACCAGCGCCCGCATTATCAAGCTTTTGCGTGATGCCGGTGCCAAGGAAGTGCATTTCCGCGTTTCGGCCCCGCCGTTTGCCTATCCGTGCTATTTCGGCACCGATATCCCCGACCAGAAGCTGCTGGTGGCTACCGGCCACACCAACGAGGAGATCTGCAAGATCATTGGCGCCGACAGTCTGGGCTATCTGAGCGTGGATCAGGCAAAGCAGCTGGCCTTTAACAGCGACTGCGGCTTCTGCACGGGCTGCTTTACCGGCGAATGGCCCATTCCCGCCCCCGTGAACGATTATGTGAATGTGTACGACCGCCCTCTGAGTGAATCGGGCAAGAACAAGCGTTTATAAATTGATATATAGCCAACAGAAAACAGGAGGAAGTTTATCATGGAAAAGAGCTATTCTGCAAGCTACGCTGCTGCCGGTGTGGATATTACCGCCGGTTATCGCGCAGTGGAACTTATGAAACAGTATGTGGCCCGCACCACCAACGAGCATTGCATCGGCGGCCTTGGCGGCTTTGGCGGCCTGTTTGAGCTGGACTGCACCGATATGCCCCATCCTGTGCTGATCAGCGGCACCGACGGCGTGGGCACCAAGCTGCGCATTGCCATGATCATGAATAAGCACGATACTGTGGGCATTGACTGCGTGGCTATGTGCGTGAACGATGTGATCTGCGCGGGTGCAAAACCCCTGGTATTCCTGGATTATATTGCCTGCGGCAAGAATGTGCCCGAAAAGATCGCTGACCTGGTCAAGGGCGTGGCCGAGGGCTGCGTGCAGGCCGGCTGCGCACTGGTGGGCGGCGAAACCGCTGAAATGCCCGGCTTCTACCCCGAAGATGAATACGATCTGGCTGGCTTTACCGTGGGCGCTGTGGATAAGAGCAAAATTCTGGACAACAGCACCATGGCACCCGGCGATGTGATCATTGCCCTGCCCAGCAGCGGCGTGCATTCCAACGGTTTCAGCCTGGTGCGCAAGGTGTTTGATCTGGAAAATAACCCCGATAACCTGTTTACCCGCCCCGCTGAACTGGGCGGCAAGAGCCTGGGCGAGGCTTTGCTGGCCCCCACCTGCATCTATGTAAAGCCGGTGCTGGCCGTGATGGAAGAAATCAAGGTCAAGGGCGTTTCTCATATTACCGGCGGCGGCTTCTATGAGAATATTCCCCGCAGCCTGAAAGCTGGCTGCTGCGCCCGCATTCGCAAGGCCGATGTGCGCGTGCCCGCTCTGTTTGACCTGATCGCCAAGGTCGGCAATATCCCCGAGCGCGATATGTACAACACCTTTAATATGGGCGTTGGCATGATCCTGACCGTGGCTGCCGAAGATGCCGATAAGGCCATTGAGATCCTGCAGGCAAACGGCCAGGATGCTTATCGCCTGGGCGTGATCGCAGAAGGCGAGGGAGTGGAGCTGTGCTGAACATTGCTGTTTTGGTTTCCGGCGGCGGCACCAACCTGCAGGCCATTCTGGACAGCCAGGCCAAAGGCGAAAACCCGAATGGCTGTGTAAAACTGGTGGTGGCCAGCAAGCCCGGCGTGTATGCGCTGGAACGCGCTGCCAAGGCAGGCGTGGAAAGCTGCGTGGTGCGCCGGAAAGACTTTGATACCCCCGAAGCCTTTGACGAGGCTCTTTTGCAGGTGCTCAAGGAGCACAAGATCGATCTGGTGGTGCTGGCAGGATTTTTGAGCGTGCTGGGCCACAAGGTGGTAAGCGCTTACCCCAACCGCATTCTGAATGTACACCCGGCACTGATCCCAAGCTTTTGCGGCCCCGGTATGTATGGCCTGCGCCCGCACGAGGCGTGTCTGGCACGCGGCTGCAAGGTGACCGGCGCCACCGTGCATTTTGTGAACGAGGAATGTGACGGCGGCCCCATTATTCTGCAGAAAGCTGTGGATATTCTTCCCGGCGACACCGCCGAGGTGCTGCAGAAGCGCGTGATGGAGCAGGCCGAATGGGTGCTGCTGCCCCGTGCCATTCGCATGGTATGCGATGGTGAAATTTGATCGAATAGATCCGACTTTTTAATCCGCCCGGCGGGGCGGGGAACAGGAGAACCGGTATGAAAAAGAATCTGTATAAGCTGCTGGAGGCCAACGAATATCCCGGCCGCGGCATTGTGCTGGGCCGCAGCGCCAAGGGCGATAAGGCCGTGGTGGCCTACTGGATCATGGGTCGCAGCGAAAACAGCCGCAACCGCGTGTTTGACTTGATCGAGGGCGGCCTGCGCACCGTGGCAGCTGACCCTAAAAAGCTGGAAGACCCGCATTTGATCATTTACAATGCTGTGCGTACCCTGCGCAACACCACCATTGTGACCAATGGCGATCAGACCGACACCATTTATAATTTCATTGCGGAAAGCCGCTGCCCCGGCTATGACTTTGAGGCCGCTCTGGCTACCCGCACCTTTGAGGACGACGAACCCAACTGGACGCCCCGCATCAGCGGCGCGATCGATATGGCCACCGGCGCTTACAAGATGAGCATTCTCAAGAGCCTGGAGGGCAACGCCGAAAGCGTGCTGCGCCAAACCTTTGATTACCCCGCTCCCCAGCCCGGCGAGGGCCATTTCATCAGCACCTACAAGAAAAACGGCAATCCCATCCCCAGCTTTGAGGGCGAGCCCATCCGCGTGGCCATCGACTGCGACGATGCCAACGAGCTGGCCGGAAAGATCTGGGAGGCCCTGAACGAAAAGAACAAGGTGGCTTTGTACACCCGTGTGATCGATCTGGCCACCGGAGATGTGGAAGAAGCCGTGATCAACAAATACGATGCCGTGGTGGAGGAATAAATCATGAAAGAACTGCAGCTGAAATATGGCATGAACCCCAACCAGAAGCCTGCCCGCATTTATATGGCCGACGGCAGCGATCTGCCCGTGACTGTGCTGAACGGCAAGCCCGGCTATATCAACTTCCTGGATGCGCTCAACAGCATCCAGCTGGTAATGCAGCTGAAGGAAAGCTGCAAAATGCCCGCCGCTGCTTCGTTTAAGCACGTTTCGCCCGCCGGTGCAGCCCTGGGCCTGCCCCTTACCGAGGTGGAGCGCAGAATGTATCATGTTGACCCCGAGGTGCAGCTCACCCCGCTGGCCAATGCCTATGCCCGCGCCCGCGGTGCCGACCGTATGAGCAGCTTCGGCGACTGGGTGGCCCTTTCGGATGTGTGCGATGTGGCCACCGCAAAGCTGCTGCAGCACGAAGTTTCGGACGGTGTGATTGCCCCCGGCTATGAGTCCGAGGCACTGGAGATCCTGAAAACCAAGAAAAAGGGCAACTATCCCATTGTGCAGATCGACACCGCCTACAAGCCCGCTGAGCTGGAGCACAAGCAGGTGTACGGCATCACCTTTGAGCAGGGCCGTCAGGATCTGGTGATCAACGCCGACACCATGCTGGGCAATCTGGTCACCGAGAACAAAACCCTCACCGAAGAGCAGAAGCGCGATCTGGTGATCAGCCTGATCGTGCTCAAGTACACTCAGTCCAACTCGGTGTGCTATGTGCAGGGCGGCCAGACCATCGGCGTGGGCGCAGGCCAGCAGAGCCGCATCCACTGCACCCGTCTGGCAGGCCAGAAGGCCGATTACTGGCAGCTGCGCCACATGGACAAGGTGCTGGATCTGCCTTTCCGTGCCGACATTGCCAAGCCCAACCGCGACAACGCCATTGATGTGTATCTGGGCGATCACCCCGAGGATGTGATCGGTGACGATGTGTGGGCCGAAACCTTCACCGAGCAGCCCGCCCCGCTTACCGAGGCCGAAAAGCGCGAGTATCTGAGCCATGTAACGGGCGTGAGCGTGGGCAGCGATGCCTTCTTCCCGTTCGGCGACAACATCGAGCGCGCCCATCGCAGCGGCGTGACCGCCATTGTGCAGCCCGGCGGCTCCATTCGCGACCAGCAGGTGATCGACACCTGCAATAAATACGGCATTGCCATGGCATTCTGCGGCATTCGCCTGTTCCACCATTGATCCGCTGCGGAAACGGGGAAAGGAAAAGCATATTATGAAAATTCTGGTAGTCGGCGGCGGTGGCCGCGAGCACGCCATTATCCGCAAGCTCAAGCAGAGCCCGCAGTGCAGCGAGATCTGGTGTGCCCCCGGCAACGGCGGCATTGCCTGTGACGCCAAGTGCAAAAACATCAAGGCTACGGACCTGGACGGCATGGTGGCTTTTGCCAAGGAGGAAGGCTTTGACTATGCCGTTGTAGCGCAGGACGATCCCCTGGCTCTGGGCATGGTGGACCGTTTGGCCGAAATCGGCATTCCCAGCTTTGGCCCGAACGCCGCAGCAGCCCGCATTGAGGCCAGCAAGGTGTTCAGCAAGGACCTGATGAAAAAGTATCACATCCCCACGGCGGACTATGCGGTGTTCAACGATCCTGCCAAGGCGATGCAGTACATTGAGCAGCGCGGCAAGTATCCTGTGGTGGTCAAGGCCGACGGCCTTGCTTTGGGCAAGGGCGTTTTGATCTGCCAGACCGAGCAGGAAGCCCGGGAGGGCCTGAAGGAGATCATGCTGGATAAAAAATTCGGCGCTTCCGGCAATCAGGTGGTGGTGGAGGAATTCCTCACCGGCCCCGAGGTGAGCGTGCTCAGCTTTGCCGACGGAAAAACCGTGAAGCCCATGGTTTCCAGCATGGACCATAAGCGCGCGCTGGACGGCGATCAGGGCCTGAACACGGGCGGTATGGGCACGGTAGCGCCCAACCCCTACTACACCCCCGAAATGGCCGAGCGCTGCATGAAGGAGATCTTTTTGCCCACCATGCAGGCCATGCAGGCCGAGGGCTGCCCCTTTAAGGGCTGCCTGTATTTCGGCCTGATGCTCACCCCCGATGGCCCCAAGGTGATCGAGTATAACTGCCGCTTTGGCGACCCTGAAACCCAGGTGGTGCTGCCGCTGCTGGAAAGCGATCTGCTGCAGGTGATGCAGGCCACCACCAACGGCACGCTGGATAAGACCGAGGTGAAGTTCAGCACGGGCGCTGCTGCCTGTGTGATCCTGGCCAGCGGCGGATACCCCGTGGCCTACGAAAAGGGCAAGCCCATCCAGGGCCTTACCGACGGCCAGCTGCCCGGCTGCAAGGATGTGACGGTGTACCACTCCGGCACGGCGCAGGGTGAGCAGGGGCTGGTAACGGCAGGCGGCCGTGTGCTGGGCGTAACGGCTACGGCTGACACGCTGCCCGAGGCACTGAAAAAGGCCTATGCCGCCACCGAGCAGATCCATTTTGAGGGAATGCATAAGCGCACCGACATTGGCGCCCGCGCACTGAATGCACTGAAGTAAAAAACGCTTTTTGGATAAATGGGAACACGAAAACCGTGAAGGAGAAATTAAACTATGGTTTATCGCATTTATGTGGAAAAGAAACAGGGCAATGATATTGAAGCCAAGGCTCTGCAAAACGAACTGGTCACCCTGCTGGGAGTAAAAAACCTCACCGGCCTGCGCCTTTTGAACCGCTATGATGTGGAGGGCATCAGCCAGGAGCTGTTTGAGCAGTGCCGCAATACCGTTTTCAGCGAGCCTCAGGTGGACAACACCTACGACGAGCTGCCCGAAACCGGCGATGCCGTGTTTGCCGTGGAGTTCCTGCCCGGCCAGTTTGACCAGCGCGCCGACTCGGCCAGTCAGTGTGTGCAGCTGATCAGCCAGGGCGACCGCCCCGATGTGGCCAGCGCCAAAGTGTATCTGCTGCAGGGCCAGCTTTCCGAGGAAGATGTGCAGGCCATCAAGAAGTATGTCATCAACCCTGTGGAAGCACGCGAGGCCAGCCTTGCCAAAAAGGATACCCTGAAAATGGCCTATCCCGTGCCCGCTATGGTGGAAACACTGGAAGGCTTTGACCAGATGGACGATGAGGCTCTGGAAAAATTCCGCGAGGAAAAGGGCCTTGCCATGGACCATGACGACCTGAAGTTCTGCCAGGATTACTTTAAGAGCGAGCACCGCGACCCCACCATCACCGAGATCCGCGTGATCGACACTTACTGGAGCGACCATTGCCGCCACACCACCTTTGGCACCATTCTGGACGAGGTGACCTTTGAGGACGAGCTTGTGCAGGCTGCTTTTGACCGCTATATGGCCATGCGCCACGAGCTGGGCCGTGACCAGAAGCCCCGCTGCCTGATGGATATGGGCACCATTGCCGCCAAGTATCTGAAAAAGCAGGGCATTCTGAAAAATCTGGACGAAAGCGAAGAGATCAATGCCTGCACCGTTAAGATCAAGTGCGATGTGAACGGCAAAAAAGAGGATTGGCTGTTCCTGTTTAAAAACGAGACCCACAACCATCCCACCGAGATCGAGCCCTTCGGCGGTGCAGCCACCTGCATTGGCGGTGCGATCCGTGACCCGCTGTCCGGCCGCAGCTATGTGTATCAGGCCATGCGCGTTACCGGCGCAGGCGACCCGCTGGTGCCCGTGAGCGAAACGTTGCCCGGCAAGCTGCCCCAGCGCAAGCTGGTCACCACGGCCGCCGCAGGCTATTCCAGCTACGGCAACCAGATCGGCTTGGCTACCGGTCAGGTGGACGAATTGTATCATCCCGGCTATGTGGCCAAGCGCATGGAGATCGGCGCTGTGGTGGCTGCCACCCCCGCCAGCCATGTGCGCCGCGAGTGCCCTGCCCCCGGCGATGTGATCGTGCTGCTGGGCGGCCGCACCGGCCGTGACGGCATTGGCGGTGCTACCGGCTCTTCCAAGGCACACAAGGCCGACAGTCTGGAAACCTGCGGTGCAGAGGTGCAGAAGGGCAACGCCCCCATCGAGCGCAACCTGCAGCGTTTGTTCCGCCGCGAGGATGCCTGCCGCATGATCAAGCGCTGCAACGACTTTGGCGCAGGCGGCGTTTCTGTGGCCATCGGCGAGCTGGCAGACGGCCTGTATATTGACCTGAACCAGGTAACCAAGAAATACGAAGGCCTGGACGGCACCGAGCTGGCCATCAGCGAAAGCCAGGAGCGTATGGCCGTGGCACTGGCCGCCGAGGATGTGGAAACCTTTATCGGCTATGCCCATGAAGAAAATCTGGAGGCTACCCGTGTGGCCACCGTTACCGAAGAACCCCGTATGCGCGAGGAGTGGAACGGCAAGGTGATTGTGGACCTGAGCCGTGAATTCCTGAACACCAACGGTGCGGAAAAGCATATCAAGGCACATGTGCGCCCCGGCCGCGTATGGCAGCCCCAGTGGGCAGGCAGCACCCTGAACGAAAAGCTCGCCAGTGTGCTGGGCGATTTGAATGTGTGCAGCAAAAAGGGCCTGAGCGAGCGCTTTGACAGCACCATCGGCGCTGCCACCGTGCTGATGCCCTTTGGCGGCACCCACCAGCTCACGCCTCCCATGGCCATGGTGGCCATGCTGCCTGTGGATGGCGAAACCACTACCTGCAGCGGCATGGCATGGGGCTTTAACCCCTATCTGATGGAGTGCGATCCCTACAAGGGCGCTTATCTGTCGGTGGTGGAAAGCGTAACCAAGCTGATCTGCTCGGGCTTCTCGCTGAGCGATACCTACCTCACCTTCCAGGAATACTTTGAGCGCCTTGGCTCTGACCCCAAGCGCTGGGGCCTGCCCGTGGCGGCTCTGCTGGGTGCGCTGGATGCACAGGTGGGCCTGGGCGTTGGCGCGATCGGCGGCAAGGACAGTATGTCCGGCAGTTTTGAAAAGCTGGATGTGCCCCCCACGCTGGTCAGCTTTGCCACCGCTGTGGGTGACACCAGCTTTGTCACCTCGCCCGAGTTCAAAAAGCCCGAAACGCAGGTGGTGCTGCTGCGTCCCCATTACGATGCCGATGGTCTGGTGCCGGATACCGCCAGCATGGTAAGCCTGTACAAGCAGGTGGAAAAGCTGATCGGCGAGGGCCATGTGCTGGCAGCGGCAACGCCCGGCTACGGCTGTCTGGCTGAGTGCCTGTTCAAGATGGGCGTGGGCAACCGCATCGGCCTGCATTTTGTGCCCGGCTTTGACACCGAAATGCTGTTCAAGCCCGCTTACGGCAGCATTGTGCTGGCCCTGACCGATGATGTTTCGGTTGGCATGATCCTTGGCAATACCACCCGCGAGTACACTTGGAAGTTTGATTCTGAAACCATCGAGCTGGCCCCCCTGCAGGAAGTGTGGGAGAGCAAGCTGGAGCCCGTGATGCCTTATCGCGCACCCGGCAAGGATGTGGATAACATCACCCGCATGGTGGAAGCACACAAGGGCCCTGCCACCCGTTTGGCTGTGCCCAAGGTGATCATTCCCGTGTTCCCCGGCACCAACTGCGAGTATGACTCGGCCGCTGCCTTCCGCCGCGCCGGTGCAGATCCCAAGGTGCTGATCATCAACAACATGAGCCCCGCCAAGGTGGCCGAAAGCTGCGAAGCCCTGGTGAAGGGCATTCAGGAAAGCCAGATCGTTATGATCCCCGGCGGCTTCTCCGGCGGCGACGAGCCCGATGGCTCGGCCAAGTTTATCACGGCCTTCTTCCGCGCACCCGCCGTTACCGAGGCTGTGCGTGAGCTGCTGCAAAAGCGCGACGGCCTGATGCTGGGCATCTGCAACGGCTTCCAGGCATTGGTAAAGCTGGGTCTGGTGCCCTATGGCGATATTCGCCCCATGGACGCCGAGTGCCCCACGCTGACCTTTAACACCATCGGCCGTCACCAGAGCAAGCTGGTGCACACCCGTGTGGCCAGCAACCTGAGCCCCTGGCTGAGCAAGTGCAACCCCGGCGATGAGCACATGGTGGCCATCAGCCACGGCGAAGGCCGCTTTGTGGCCCCCGAGGCTGTGCTGCAGAGCATGATCGCCAACGGCCAGATCGCAACCCAGTATGTGAACCTGAACGGCCAGGCCACTATGGACCTGACCTATAACCCCAACGGCAGCGTGCTGGCCATCGAGGGCATCACCAGCCCCGACGGCCGTGTGCTGGGCAAGATGGGCCACAGCGAGCGCAGCGGCCGTGACCTTTACAAGAATGTGCAGGGCAACAAGTATCAGCCTCTGTTTGAGGGCGGCGTGGATTACTTCCGCCTGTAAGCACCTTGTAAAAGCACACAGCACCCCTTAGGCAGCACCCACAGTGCTGCCCCCTTACAATCAGAAAAGGCAAACAGGCTTTGCGGGCCGGGGGCTTTGCCCCGGGCCTGCGGCCGGTTTGCCTTTACAATCAAAGATCCCCCCTTGCAAAAGGGGAGTGGAGGTAAAGCATCAATGGCACAGCATGACCGCTATATCAGTCCGTTTTCTACCCGCTATTCTTCGGACGAAATGCAGTATATTTTCAGCGAAGACAACAAGTTCCGCACATGGCGCCGCCTGTGGATCGCTTTGGCTAAGGCCGAGCAGAAGCAGGGCCTTGGCATCACCGATGAGCAGATCGCCGAGCTGGAGGCCCACAAGGACGACATCAACTACGAGGATGCCGTTGCCCGTGAAAAACTGGTTCGCCACGATGTGATGAGCCATGTGTACGCCTATGGCCTGCAGTGCCCCAAGGCAGCCGGCATCATTCATCTGGGTGCCACCAGCTGCTATGTGGGCGATAACACCGATGTGATCATTATGCGCGAAGGCCTGCAGCTGGTGCGCAAAAAGCTGATTGGCGTGCTGGCTCTGCTGGCCGATTTTGCCGAGCAGTACAAGGATATGCCCGCTTTGGCCTACACCCACCTGCAGCCCGCTCAGCTGACCACCGTTGGCAAGCGCGCTACGCTGTGGATGAACGAATTGTATATGGATCTGGGTGAGATCGATCACCAGATCGCCAATCTGGCTTTGCGTGGCGTAAAGGGCACCACCGGCACCCAGGCCAGCTTTGTGGAGCTGTTCCACGGCGACTCGGCCAAGATCAAGGCTGTAGAGGCCGATGTGTGCGCACAGATGGGCTTTGACAAGGTTGTTCCCGTGTGCGGCCAAACCTATAGCCGCAAGGTGGACTACATGGTGCTCAGCGCTCTGGCGGGGCTGGCCCAGTCGGCCATGAAAATGGCCACCGACATTCGTTTGCTGGCCAACTTTAAAGAGATGGAAGAGCCCTTTGAAAAGAACCAGATCGGCTCTTCGGCCATGCCTTATAAGCGCAACCCCATGCGCTGCGAGCGTATCTGCTCCATCGCACGCTATCTGATGATCGATGTGCTGAACCCCGCCATGACCACCGGCACCCAGTGGTTTGAGCGCACGCTGGACGATTCGGCCAACAAGCGCATTGCCATGGCCGAAGGCTTCCTGGCTGCCGATGCCATTTTGAACATTCTGCTCAATATCAGCGATGGTCTGGTGGTGTATCCCAAGGTGATCCGCAGCCGCGTGATGGCCGAACTGCCCTTTATGGCCACCGAAAATGTGATGATGCACGCCGTGGAAAAGGGCGGCAACCGTCAGGAGCTGCACGAAAAGATCCGTCAGCACGCTATTGCCGCAGCCGCTGTGGTAAAGCAGGAGGGCAAGCCCAACGATATGATCGAGCGCCTGCTGGCCGACCCCGAGTTCTGCCTGGAGCGCGCCGACATTGAAAAGGTGCTGGTGCCCGAAAACTTCACGGGCCGCGCCCCCGAGCAGGTGGAGGAATTCCTGAACGAAGTAATTCGCCCCGTGCTGGCGGCCAATGCCGACTGCATCGGCCAGAAAGCAGAACTGAACGTATAAAAAATACCCGAATAAGCAAAGAACCCGCTGCGTTTCACTTTTGTGAGGGCAGCGGGTTCTTATTGCCATGGAATGTGATAGAATAATTTTAAATTATTTGTGTGATTTTTTATGTGATTTTTGGTGTGATTTTTCGCGGATAAAGCGGTCAGAGTTAAAGCCCAGGATCATGGCAAAAACAGCCGGCAGAAAGGTCAGCCCCAAAGCAAAGGGAATCCCGCGGCCAAACCGCTTGGAAAGCTTGACATTCCCTATAAAAATCACGGCAAAAAAAGCAATTCCGCTAAGCAAAAACAGTTTGGAGATCACAGGATCGGAAGAATTGGAAGGAAGAAAAATCACGGGCAGGGCCAGCAGAGCAGCCAGCACAGCGGCAGAGCGGCACCAAACCTTTGTATATTTCACATAAAGGTTATATAACGGGATCAGCGATACCCAACCGGGTTCACCCATTTTCCTGAACACACGGTAATCCCCAATGATGGGGCACAGTATGTAGGCTATGCAGAGAAGAATGAGTGCGATAGCAAAAAGATAAATCAACATAAAAATAAGCCTCTTTCTTTTGAAAATTCCTTGAAAATTCCGCACATCAATAAAAATTCGATTTCTATCAGTATTATAGTATTCTATGCCGGAGAATGTCAAATAAAATTCATCCTATGGACAAAAAATTCCTTTCTGCCAATAGGGCTTGACAAACCGGATGCGGTTTTATAGGCTTATAAAAAAGATTTGAAAAAACAGGAGCAAGATCATGCGATTGGATCGATATATTGCCGAGGCAATGGGCATCACGCGCAGCGAGGCCAAGCAGCTGCTCAGCCATGGGCAGGTGCGTGTGGCGGGCGCTGTGTGCAAAAAAGGCGATGCGCAGGTGAGCGAGGCCGACGAGGTTTCGGTAAGCGGCAAGCCGCTGGCAGCCGCGCAGAAGTTTGTATACATCATGCTGAACAAGCCGCAGGGCGTGGTGAGCGCGCGCGAGGATAAGCGCGATGTCACAGTCACCGATCTGGTGGCCGAAGCCTTCCCGCGGCGCGAGCTTTTTCCGGCAGGGCGGCTGGACAAAAGCAGCACGGGCTTTGTGCTGCTCACCGATGACGGCGCGCTGGCGCACGATCTGCTCAGCCCGCGCCATCATGTGCCCAAAACCTATGCCGTGCTGCTGGATACGCCCCTGACCGAGGAAATGCAGAAAGGCTTTGAGGCAGGCATCACCCTTGCCGACGGCACGGCCCTGCGCCCGGCGGGCCTGCAGGCAGCGCCTGCGGGCATTCAGGTGTGCCCGGCATTGGCCGCCCGGGTGGAGGGGGCCGAAAGCGGGCAGCCGGTTTGCGCGCCGGACCCGCGCCTTGCCCTTGTGGAGCTGCGGCAGGGCGTGTATCACCAGATCAAGCGGATGTTCGGTGTGTACGGCGCGGGGGTAGATGGGCTGCATCGCCTTGCCATTGGGCCTGTAGCGCTGGACGAAACCCTTGCCCCGGGGCAGTGGCGGGAACTTACGGCGGAAGAAATTTCCATGCTGAAAAAAGCGCATAGATAAGCGGTGAAAATAATAAAGCTTACAAAAACTGACTATTTTACGGAAAATTCACACAATTTACACAGGCGAATTGTATACTGAGATCAAACAGGATCCCTATGCCAATGACAGAATATTGAAAACTGCCCAATAAAAACCCGATTTTTTTGTTAAAATATGTTGCAAAAGTAAATTTTATTGTGTAAAATATACACAGAATGAGTTTGGAATTGTTCATGTTGACAAATAACTGTCAAGCTTCCCGCCATAAAACCTGAGACGGAAAGCCTGCCGTGAGCAATGCAAGGAAAGGGATCGTGTTTTATGGCTAACAGAGTTTTTCAGGGTGTCGTTTGCCAAATGAAAGATGCCATCGGCCGCAATGTCGGTGTGCTGGATGAAACGGGCAATGTTGTATCCTGCTCTGACCTGAACCAGGTGGGTGAGATCCGTGAGGGTATCGCGGGGGAAAGCCTGACTGGCTCCGAGCATTTTGTGCGCGATGGCTATACCTATCAGCCGTTTTCGGGCGCAAAGCACAATGACTATATCGTTTTTGTAGAGGGCACCGACGAAGCGGCTGCCCAGTTTGCGGGCGTGCTGTCCATCAGCCTGCAAAGCATCAAACAGTATCACGACGAAAAGTTTGATAAAGCCAACTTTATCAAAAATGTGGTGCTGGATAATATTCTGCCCGGCGATATCTATGCCCGTGCGCGTGAAATGCACTTTGCCACCGATGTGAGCCGTGTGGTGCTTCTGGTGCGCGTGGTGAGCGGCAACGATATTTCGGCTTATGATGTGGTGAGCGGCCTGTTCCCCGATAAGCAGAAGGACTTTGTGTTCAACATCAGCGAAACCGATACGGTGCTGGTGAAGGAGATCAAGCGCGGCATCGAAAGCCACGATATGGAAAAGCTGGCCTCCAGCATTGTGGACACGCTGTCGGGCAGCCACTACATCAAGGCCGTGGTGGGCATCGGCACGCCCATTGCCAATGTGAAGGATCTGGCCACCAGCTTTAAAGAGGCACAGATCGCGCTGGAAGTGGGCAAGGTGTTCGATACCGAGCGCCAGATCGTGAGCTATGACAATCTGGGCATTGCCCGTTTGATCTATCAGCTGCCCACCACGCTGTGCGAAATGTTCCTGCGTGAGGTGTTCAAGCAGGGCAGCATTGACAGCCTGGATCAGGAAACGCTGTTTACCATTCAGCGCTTCTTTGAAAACAACCTGAATGTTTCCGAAACCAGCCGCGGGCTGTTTGTACACCGCAACACGCTGGTGTACCGCCTGGAAAAAATCAAAAAGCTCACCGGGTTGGATCTGCGCGAATTCGATGATGCCATTGTGTTCAAGGTAGCACTGATGGTGAAAAAGTATATGAATTCCAACCCCACCAAGTATTAAGGCGATACCGCACACCTCCTCCGTAAGGCCGGAAAATGTGCGGCAGGGCCGTAAGGCCGCACCGGCAGTATATGCCGTGTGCCGCTGCCGGAAAAGAATCATCGGCCCGCTGCCATCGGCGGCGGGCCGGAATTTCGTCAAAAAGGAAAAGCAGCAGCTATGATTGTATTTGACCATGTAACTAAATATTACGAAACCTCTGATGGAGAAAATCTGGCGCTGGACGATATGAGCCTGCACATTAAAAAAGGTGAATTTGTTTTTGTGCTGGGGCATTCCGGTGCGGGCAAATCCACCTTTTTAAAAATGATCCTGCGCGAAGAAGTGCCCACCAAGGGCAATGTGTATGTGGCCGGGCTTGACCTTGTACACATGAAAAAGCGTGATGTGCCCTATCTGCGCCGCCGCATGGGCGTGGTGTTTCAGGATTTCCGCCTGATCCCCACCATGACGGCCTATGAAAATGTGGCCTTTGCCATGCGCGTGACCAATATCCCCGAAGAGGAGATCCGCGTGCGTGTGCCCTATGCCCTGAGCCTGGTGGGCTTAAAAGAAAAGGCCGACCGCCTGCCCGAAGAGCTTTCGGGCGGTGAGCAGCAGCGTGTGGCGCTGGCCCGCGCCGTGGTGCACAGCCCCAAGCTGATCATTGCCGACGAGCCTACCGGCAACATTGACCCCGAGCTTTCCAAAGAAATGATGGAGCTGCTGCAGGCCATCAACAATGTGGGCCCCACCGTGGTGGTGGTTACGCATGAGCATGAGCTGGTGCAGGAATTTGATAAGCGCGTGATCACCATTGAGCACGGCAAGATCGTTTCGGATACCGGCAGCCCCGAGGATGCCGGGCAGCCCGGCGAAACCGCGATCCCTGACGGCGAGGAGGCACTGCTATGAAATGGTCCAGCTTTAAATATCTGGTGCGTCAGGGCATTCACAGCCTTGGCACCCATAGTATGATGACCTTTGCCAGCATCGGTGTGCTTACCGTGTGCCTGGTGCTTACCGGCATCGCGTATCTGTTCAGTGTGAATGTGGACAGCCTGATCGACTATCTGGGCAGCCAGAACGAAACCGTGGTGTATCTGAGCCCCGATCTCAACGAGGAGCAAACCGCCGCGGTCGACACGGCCATTCGCAGCATTTCCGGCGTTTCGGGCGTGGAATATGTAAGCAAAGAGGATGTGCTTTCCACCTATAAGGGCTATATGAGCGAGCAGTATGCCGATTTGTGGGATGCCTTTGACAACGACAACCCGTTTAAGGCAAACTATCGCGTAACGGTGAAGGAACTGGATGACATTCAGCGCATCAGCGATGAGCTTTCGGCCATTGAGGGCGTGGATTCGGTTTCAGCCCCCCTTGCCATGAGCAATGTGTTTGTGCAGGTGCAGGATGTTGTCACCTATGCGGGCTATGGCCTGGTGGCTGTGCTGGCTGTGGTGGCCGTGGTGGTCATCAGCAACACCATTCGCATCACGGTGTTTGCCCGCCGCCGCGAGATCAACATTATGAAATATGTGGGCGCAACCAATGGCTTTATCCGCCTGCCGTTTTTTGTGGAGGGCATGGCCGCCGGTCTGATCAGCGCCTTTATCGCTTCGGTCATCGTGCTGGGCGGCTATTGGGTGCTTACATATTACTCGGATCTGGTACCCGGCTTCTGGCGCAGTTTGCTGAGCGAAAGCGTGGTGCCCGTAACCGATGTGTGGTACAAGGTGGTGCCTGCCTTTGCAGCCTTCTCGGTGCTGATGGGCGGCGTGGGCAGTCTGGTTTCCATTCGCAGGCATCTGGATGTCTGATGCAGCATTAAAGGAGCGCAACAATGAAAAAACAACATGGATTTCTGCGCGCGGTCAGCATGGGCCTGAGCGTGTGCCTGCTGTGCGGCGCGCTGGCGGTTCCTTCTTTTGCCGATAACACGAAGCAGCAGCAGCTGGAACAGCAAAAAAAGGAGCTGCAAACGCAGCTGGAGCAGGAAAAGGCTGAGCTGAAAAGTATCCAAAGCACCAAAACGGAGGCCCAGAAAAACAAGAAAAACCTGGAAAACCAGTCCAACCTGATCAAAGGCCAGATCACGGTGCTGATCGATCAGATCACCGACACCAGCGATCAGGTGGCGCAAAAGCAGCAGCAGGTGGAAGAAAAGCAGGGCGAGATCGACCAGCGCTGGGGCGATTTCAAGCAGCGCATGGTGGCCATGCAGCAGCTGCATGACGGCGGCGCGGTGGCCATGCTTTCCAGCTGCAGCAGCCTGTATGAAATGCTCACCTTCAACGATACGCTGGAGCAGATCACCGAAAAGGACAACGAGGTGCTGGAAGAGCTGCAAACGGCCCGTCAGGCACTGGCGGACGAAAAGGCCCAGCTGGAGGCCGTGCAGGCCCAGCTGGAGGACCAAAAGGGCCAGCTGGAGGGCAAGCAGACCGAGCTTGCCACCAACATTCGCCAGCAGGATGCCACCATTGAGCAGGCCGCTGCCGACGAGCAGGCGCAGCAGGCTGTGGTGGAGGAAATGAACAAAAAGTTCAATGCCGCCTCTGCCGAGCTGGATGCCTATATCCGCAGCCTCAACCAGCAATATGCCGGTGCGGATATCCATTGCAGTCTGGATTTCCGCTGCCCGCTGGGCAGCTATAAATACATCACCACCCAGTATGGTCAGGGCGGGCACAAGGGCGTCGACCTGGCCGCACCGCAGGGCACGCCCATTTATGCGGCGGCAGACGGCGTGGTGACGGTGGCAGCCTATCACTACAGCTACGGCAACTATGTGTCGATCTATCATGGCTCGGCCGATGACGGCAACACCTATGCCACGCTGTATGCCCACATGAGCCAGGCCCCCAGCGTAAGCACGAACCAGCAGGTGAAAAAGGGCGATCTGATCGGCTATGTGGGCAACACCGGTTATTCCTTTGGCAATCATTTGCATCTGGAGCTGCGCGTAAACGGCAACCGCACCAACCCGCTGAGCTATATTCCGCACTAAACAAAAGATTTTGCAACAGCAGCGCAAGTGCGCTGCCCAAAGAGGATCTGCAGCAGTATGAAACAGAAAAAAACAGTTACACGCATTGTGTGCGGCCTGATCGCAGCCCTGATGGCGCTGAGCGTTGTGGGCAGCCTGGTCATCAGCGTTGTCTACGCAGGCTGAAACGCCGCACACAAAAATCCGGAGGTAGTTTCCAATGAATCGAAAAATTTCGGTTAGCATGGCAGTCACCATTGCCATTATTGCCATGACAGTCACATTTTCGGTCACCATGGTTTTGGCCATGCGCTTGTTCGATGATACCGTGAGCAGCGTAAACGAAAAGGAAAGCCAGTATACCAAGCTTTCCGAGTTGGATCGCTATGTGCGTGACAACGAATTTTATGCCGTCAACAACGACACGCTGAACGATATGCTGGCTTCCGGCTATGTGCTGGGCACCGGCGATAAATACGCCCGCTATTACACCGCCAAGGGCTATGCCGATCTGCTGGCCATGCAAAGCGGCAAAACCATGGGCATCGGCGTAAATGCCGTCAACGATCCGTCCAGCGGCTATGCCCGCATTACGCAGGTGTATGCCGACACCCCCGCCAGCGAGCTGGGCATGGTGAAAAACGGCTATATCACGCGCATCAACGATGTGGATGTGAAAACCTACACCACAAACGATGCCATTGCCGCCGCGCTGCGCGGGGAGGCAGGCACCACGGTGTCGGTAACCTATCTGAGCCCGGATATGACGGAATCGGTGTTCGAGATTACCCGCCGCAGCTATGTGGCCGCCACCGTGTGGGATCAGACCATTGATGAAACCATCGGCTATGTGAACCTTAACGATATCAACGAAAGCACTCCGGCAGATTTCTCTTACAGCGTCAACCGCCAGCTGAGCGCCGGCGCTACCGCTTTGGTGGTGGATCTGCGCGGCGTGAACAGCACGGATATCACATCGGCCATCAGCTGCGTGGATGTGCTGGTGGGCAAGGGCGATGTGGCTTTTGCCAAGGATAAGGACGGCAACACCGAACTGCTGGGCAGCAGCGATGAAAACGCCGTGAGTGTGCCGGTCGTGTTTGTGGTGAACGAAGGCACCGGCGATGCCGCCGAGCTGCTGGCCAGTGCAACCAAAACCATGGGCACGGGCCGCATTGTGGGCACCCGCACCATGGGCAAGGCTGCCGTGATGGGCACCCCCCAGCGCATGAGCGATGGCAGCGCCGTAACCATCACCGTGGCACAGATCGTGGATGCCAACGGCGAAACCTTTGAGGGCACCGGCGTGAATATCGACAACGAGGTGGCGCTGAACAGCGATGAATTTGCAACGGTGGGGGCTACCACCGCCGAATGCGACAGCCAGGTGCGCAAGGCTCTGGAAGTGGCACTGAACGGCACAAAGTAATAGGAGGAACCATGCCGAATCTGACCGATCTTGCCACTGTGCGCGACATTTGCGCCCGTTATGATTTTGCAACCTCCAAAGGGTTTGGACAAAACTTTATCGTGAATGCCGGCATTCCGCCCCGCATGGCCGAGGCTTGCGGGGCAGGGCCGGATTGGGGCGTGCTGGAAATTGGCCCCGGCATCGGCGTGCTCACCAAAGAGCTGGCCCTGCGTGCAAAAAAAGTGGTGGCGCTGGAAGTGGACAAGCGCCTGCCGCCCATTCTGGAAGAAACGCTGGCCGAGTTTGACAATGTAAAGGTCATTCTGGAGGATGCGCTGAAATGCGATATCTCCGCATTGATTGCGCGCGAATTCCCGGGCATGAAGGTGGCCGTGTGCGCCAACCTGCCCTATTATATCACCAGCCCCATTTTAATGCGCCTGCTCGAAGCACATCTGCCGGTGGAAAACATTACCGTGATGGTGCAAAAAGAGGCCGCACAGCGCATCACGGCCCAGCCCGGCACCCGTGAGGCCGGTGCCATCAGCTGTGCGGTGGCCTACTATGCCAAGCCCGAGCTGCTGTTCAGCGTGCAGCCCGGCAGCTTTTTCCCCGCCCCCAAGGTGACCAGCGCTGTGATCCGACTCACTTTAGGGCAGGGGGCCATGCAGCCCGTGCAGGACGAAGCCGGTTATTTTGCCTTGGTGCGTGCAGCCTTCTGCCAGCGCCGCAAAACGGCTGCCAACAGCATTGCGGCGGGGCTTTGCCTGCCCAAGGCCAAAGTGATGGAAGCGCTGGCCGCTGCGGGCATAAGCGAAAAAGCCCGCCCCGAGCAGCTTAGCCTGGAAGATTTTGCCCGCCTGCAGAAAGCCCTTGCCGAAAGGCATTGACAAAACGAAGAAAACGCAGTATAATAACCCTATTGCCAGTTTAGCACAGTTGGTAGTGCAGCTGATTTGTAATCAGCAGGTCGGGGGTTCGAGTCCGTCAACTGGCTCCAAATAAAAGCCGCCAAATCGTTGCAAAACGGTTTGGCGGCTTTCTTTATGCTTACAGAGCAGAGTAGATAAAAGAGTAGGAAATAATGATTTTTCCCCAGAATAAACAAAAAGAATCACATAGAATCTGTAACTTCCCTCAAATCGCGCAACTCTTGATGAGTGTATAATTTTGACATTTCATCCGAAGCGTGGCCGATCAGGGCCATTTTGGCACGCTCTGTGCCTGCGGCGTGATCCATCAAGCTGCGGGCGGTATGCCGGCAGCAGTGCGGGGTGAGATAGCGGCCATCGGGTGCGGGGTGTGCGCTGGTGGGAATGCCCAAAGATTCCAAGGTGCAATTAAATGCATCTCGCCATTGATCATAGCTCATTTTATCGCCATGCTCGTTGCGCCAAACGGGCCCTTCAGTGCGGCCGTCTATAGCGGCGGTAACATAGGGCATGATTTTGGGGCTGATAGTCATGGCGCGGTTTTTACCGGCTGCGGTTTTTGCGCCGGCAATAAAATAGTTGCCATCAATGCGATAGTTGGCGCAGTCCAGATTGCAAAACTCACTAGGGCGATAGCCTAAATAGCAGTTGCTGAAAATGTATTCGGCGTAGGGCGTTTTGCCGATTGCCTGCTGCAAGGTTTGCAACTCCTCGGTGGAAAAGCGCACTTTTGCCTTGCCGCTGTCACCTGCGCAGAAAAGATATTCGGCCAGGTTGGTATCATCTTTTGTGACCCGGCGGGGGATAGCGTACTTATACATAAGGCTGGCAATATTTTTCATAAGCTGGCGGGTGCGCTTCCCGTGGGGGCAATCGTCCAGCGCTTCCTGCAGATCATCAATGCCGATATCGGCGAAAGGCACATCGTGCAGGTCCGAAAAGTAAGCATAGGCGCTGATATATCCGTTCAGTGTCTTTTCCTTGCGGCCCCGGCGGGTGTAATCCGTTTTCCAGCCATCAAAAATTTGCTGCATAGTGGGATTGTCCGGCTTATCCTGCATTGGAGGCTGCAAAAGGGGCAATGCCTCCAATGCAGCTTTTTTGCTGTCAAAGCCATGCTTGCGCACATAGACCATATGCGCTTTGCCGGTTTTGTGGTTTACCGCCACGCCGAAAGAGCGCTGTGCTACCCATTTGCCATTTGCCTCTTTGTAAGCGCTGCCTTCGCCTTTGCCGCGAATGCGGCCGCGGTGCGGCTTTTCGCTGGGCGGAAGTTCCGCCCCACAATAGGGGCAGAATGACCAGGTGGATGCAGTTTTCTTTTTACATTTAGGGCACGGCATGATATCGCACCTCACTCTCGACCTATTATTTTTTTAATCGTTTTTCCTGCTCTTTGGCAAGTTGGTGGATGCTCTTTTCCGGCGTGGGAAGATCTTCCGGCATGGTGCCGCCCAGATCCTGGATGGTCTGGCGAACTTTAGCGCCTACTTCGTAGTGGGTGCGGTTGGCCTGCGCTTTGCCCTGGATATTTTCCCGGCGCAGCTTTTCGTCGGTCTGGGTAGCACGGAAGAGATTGGCTGCAAGCTCGGTGCTGCCCATGTGGTCTAAAATATCCTGGCTTTTCTTTAAGCCCTTGCGGGCTTTGATATCCTGCGCTTTCAGGCCGCCGTACAGCCCCATATAGCCGTAGTTCTGAAAAACGGCATATTCCTGCGGCGTTTCTACTCCGGCCTGCTGGGCGGCAGCGGCCAAAGACTTATTATGTTCTTTGATCTCGCTGCGAATGGCAAGGCGCTTTTGATCTTCGGTAAGCTGGGCGTAATCTTCGGCAAGTTCCTGCTGGCGAGTTTTTACGGCAAAATAGGTTTGTCCGGCGGCAATGACCTCTTTGCGCGGGTCGCCGTTCATCACGATCAGATAGCAGGCGTAGCGGGAAAGCATATAGCTGGGAAAACCGCGTTCTGCGCCAGAACCGATGGAAACCATCTCGGTGGCGTCACCGAAATGGTCGGAAATATTATAGCCGCTGTTTTTGCAAGCATCCATAGCTTTGAAAATACTTTGCTCAAAGTTGCGAAAATCCTTATATTCGAGAGCTTTTGCCAGTTCCCGCGCGTACCAGAATTCCTGCCCGTATTCGTTGATGTGCTTGATAGATTCAAAAACGGAATCTGTATATTTTTCTATCTCTGACATTGGGATAACCTTTCTTTTAAGCCTACTTACACTGCAGCGGGGCGTTTTGTATAAAAACAATGAGAAAATTAACCGCCGCAGCGTTTACAGGCTGTGTATCCATACGCAATGGCATCTTCGCGTGAGATGGCAATGGCCCCATCCATATTGCTGCAAGTGGGATAAGCGTGGTATTTTTTACCCTTGCCGCTGCTGGCAATGTAAACAGTATCACCCTGTGTATTGCCTTGCACAACAACAGGAGCTTGCTGTGTGGATCCGGTTCCAGCAGCATTGCCGGTGCCATTACCGGATGAGTTGCCGGCCGCTGATTGATCGGCGCTGGGAACCTCAGCTGGCATCGGGGAAGCAGTCGGCGCAGGAGTAGGTGTTGCGGTTGGTTCCAGTGTGGGTGTTGGGGTGGGCTCCGGCGTTGCAGTCGGTTCTGGAGTGGGCGTAGGGCTGGGAGATGCTGCAGGCGTTTCGGTGGGTTCGGGGGTGACTTCGACGGCAGCAGTGGGCTCTGGTGTAGGCTGAGATGCTGGTTCCGCCGAACTGCCAAGCTTACATGTCCCGGCAATCACAACTACCCAGCATACAGCAAGGATCGCAATGCGGGGCTTTTTGGAAAGGGGGAGATTTTTCGCTTTCCAAAACCATATGCTAAAAATAATAGGAATAAATAGAATTTGTAAAACGAGGATCCACGAAATGCCAATCGTGCATAGAAGTGCCAGCCAAATTACAGCCAACATGGCTGCGCGCAGAGGCTTGCTGAAATTAAACTTTTTCGTTTTCCAAAATAAAATACTCAATGCGATTGGCCAAAAGAGCAAGGCTAAAATACTAAGCAGGCAGCCATTTCCGCCGTTGCCCGGTTTGGGCGGTGGTGTGCTGCCGTTTGAAAAAGCATCGTTATCGGCAGAGCTATTGTCGCCAGAGGAAGATTGGTTGAAGGTTTTAGAGTAAGAAAGCCCTGTGCCAGGCAAGCCAACGCTGGCGGTGCTTCGGCCTGCGGAATTTGTTGTATAATGCGCACCGCGGGTGCCGAAAGAAATACTGGTACTTTTTTTATTCAAATTAAGCTTTACACCGGGCGCAATTTTTACGCTTTTGCGAAAACGCAATCCCATAAAAAACATCCTTTCTCTTGCAATTTGCGAAAATTAAAACACTTTTCTGCACTCAACGACCAACCCGACAACCCGGACGGAGATGTTTTTTAAATCATATACCTGCGGTTGATGCTCTGGGTTGAAACTTTTGGGGGTCAAAATAATCAGATTGCCCTCTCGGCGGAAATATTTTACAGTGGCTTCGTCACCGTTGACGATCACTACAGCCGGTTGCCCGTTTTCTACCTCTGGCTGCTCGCGTACAAGGATCTGATCACCATCTGCCATGCCGGCAGCATTCATGCTGTCGCCACTCACGCGCAGCCAAAAATATTTGGCACCGTCGTTTTGCATGATGGGAATATAGCCTTCGATATTTTCCTCGGCATACATGGGCAGCCCGGCGCGCACTGTGCCTAGCAATGGAGCGGTGCGCGTTGGATTATAAGGTTCAGCACCGGAAGGCATGGCATCAATAACAGATTCGGAAAACTTGGAAACATCATATCCCATAAGCCATAAAGGACTGACACCAAGCACCTCGGCCAGGGCATTTATTACAGGGCGCTTAGGCGTGCGAATGCCAGTAGTGTAAGCGCTGATAGCCTGCTTTGACATACCGATTTGCTCCGCGACTTTTGTGGTAGAAGAGTATTCCTTAATGGCTTCAGATAGTCGTTCGGATAGATTTGCAACTTTTTCCATAAATTTCACCTTCTTTCTCCTAAGTATAAATGTAGCATAACACAATATGTCCACAAAATCAACAAAATGAAGAGAGAAAGAAAAAAATGTCCACAAAATGATTGACAACAAGAGTGCAGAGTGATATATTTAAGTTGTCCACAAAATGGACTGCGAAAAGAGGTGAAAAATGTGGGAAATTATAGAGGCATTGTATTTGCAAGGTTTAAAAGCATAACAGAATTTGCAGAAAAAATCGGATGGACAAGAAATAAAGCATCCAGAATCGTGAACGGCGTGCAAGAACCGAATGCGGCAGAAATGATTCAGATGGCCGAAATTTTAGGCATTGATACGCCGGAAGTATTCATGGATATTTTTTTTGGAAAGTTGTCCACAAAATGGACTTTTGGCGGGGCCTAAAAACTATAGCACGCCTCCGGCCGGATGAGCAATCTGGCCAAAGAAAAAAAGGAGCATGAAAACAATGAACGAAGAACAGATGTACGAACTGTTGGCCGATCAGGTTCTTTTGATGGCAAAAAGGTCTGAAGAAGCAGACAACAAAGACCTGGTCAAGATGACCATCTGTATGGTTCGGGTGCTTGAGAGCCATTTTGTGTGCAAAGAAAAAGAAAAGAGAACGCTTGAAAAACAGCTGCTACTGCTTTCCAAGCGCTCTCAAGAGGCTGACTGTGAAGATCTGTCCAGCCTAAGTTACGCTATGGGACTGGTCGTAAGTCGATTGGCAAAAAGTTACTTTAACCAATGACGGGACTCATCTTGCGATTTTAAGGACGCCTGTTGGATCTCTTTCAGGGCTGTGCTGTACATTGCGAACAGCTCTGCAGGCGTTTTGCCAGCGAGATTTTGATTTTGAACATACAGCAGAGCCAACGCTTCTTCCGCTTGGGAAGGGTACGATACAAACTCGGACATACAATAACCTCCTTTCTTTCTGCTATTGTAGCGCAGAAAGAAAGGGAGATCAATCAAAAGAGAAAGGCGGGTAAGAATGCCAGAAAACAAAACGCCCCGGCCGGATGAGCAAGACCCGGCCGGGGAAGTGAAAGGCAGGTGAAACTGTTGAATATTTGTGAAGCGGTTTTAGCCGTATGTGCAGAGAAGCCGTTTATTGCCCGACAATGCTGGCTGCGGGAAATCGGCCAGCATTCAGGGCAGAGTGCATATCTGCAGCCAACGGATTCCGTGGGCTGTGTAATGCACAGCCAGCTTTTGAACACAAGTAAGATCTGGACGCCCACATTGCAGGATTTACTTGCGGACGACTGGACAACGACTCAGGGCTTCTGAGCGAGATAAGCTGTGATGGCTGCGCTGGTCATGCCCTCGGCTATGGATTCGATAGCCGCAAGGGAATAATCACGCATAAAAGAGAAAGGAGCAGCGGCATGAGTGATTGGGCATACAGTCCGCAAGAGGCTGGCAAACTGCTGGGATGGGATGCACTCTACATACGATATTGTGCGCGTAACTGCCCGGAAATGTTGCCGTTTCCGGTGATCGTGCACGGAAATAGAACGCAGGTGCCAAAGGGGCCGCTGAACAAGTGGCTGAAAGAAATGCGGGGAGAGTGATGTTATGACATTACTTGCTGGCCCGCCAGCTGGTGGGATGAAACCCATTGCCCGCCGCCCGGCGGGCACCATGCCGCTGCAGCCCGATGGCCAGGCACCGGGAACAGTCCACCCGGATGCGCGCTGATTCTTGGGATTCTTCCGGCGCGTGAGCGGGTTCGATTCCCGCCGGCGGCACTAATTTGAGAGAGGAGCAAAATAATGGCAAAAGCATATTACAAAATCCTGCAGCTGCGCGAGGAGCATGTGAAAGAGAGATTCCTTTCGTACAGCGAGCTGCTGTGGGAAGGATTTGAGTTTGACCTTGGCAAGTATACAGCCGTTGGAAGCGGCTATGTGAACCAGAGGGACACTGTGGAAAGCACCCTGGAAAAGATCTACTGCTTGCTGAACCAACGCGAAAAGCCCGCGAATTATTGTGGGCACAGCTTGTCGGTGAGCGATTTGGTGTATATCCGGCAGGGCGGCGAAGGCGGGCTGTATTATGTGGACGCGATTGGCTTCCGTAAGCTGGAGGAAGATGAGGTGGAGTGATGGCGTATGCAGGGAAATGTATTGATACCAGTCTGACTGCCGCAGATGTGGAGGATATCAAAATCATGTACCGCGACTGTCTCAACAAGAAAAAGCAGGTCGGCATTCTGGCAGAGCTGTATCTGGTAAACAAAGAGACTATTGCCCAAATTCTGGGATTAGATAAAATACCCGGCAAAAAGAGCTGCGGCTCCATGCGCCGAAAGAAAGGAAAATCAACATGAATGACATTGATAAACTGCCGGAATGCTGCTATGCGGTTTCGCCTTATTCTGGCTGTATATGCCTGATCTACCGGGGCGATAACGCTTATTATGGCTCGGCAGTACTGAAGTCGGTAGATGATATGAATGCCCGTTTAGGCGTTACCAAGGCGCAGGCCGCAGCTATGCGCGCCGCCATCGACTACAGCTGGAGCAGCCCGCAGGCTGACCCGGCTAATTATGCCGCAGATGGTGCCTATCGCGGCCCAAATGTAACAGGAGGTACATACAATGCCAAACAACAATGAAAAATCGCTGCCGCAGTTTGCCCCGGCGGTGCAGCCCAGCCTGCCCGGTGAGCTGATGGTAGTAACCGAAAAGGTAGATGCGCAGGGCGCGCGCCTGCGGCTGGTGCCTAAGCCCTCGGCTATGGATACCGCTCTGAACCTGGCCTGCGCGGGCCGCTGGAAGACAAGCCGCTATCTGATCGGCCGTGCAGCCTATTGCAAGCTCAGTATTTGGGATGTAGCTTCAGGCCTGTGGATCGACCGCGATGCACCGGATTGCGGGCAGTACCGGGCAGCGTACAGCGAGCCGCGGCGTGCCGAGGAGGCAGGCAGCCTTTACAACGCCATGCTGCATTTCGGCTTTTGGCATGATATTGCCGAGCTGCCCGCTATGGCATTCAGGGCAGACCAGGTACACATTCAGCAGCTGCAGGAACAGGGCCAGCGCGTGCCGGTATACCGTCTGGCAGGCAGGCTGACCGTAAGCGATTTGCAGCGCGGCGAGCGGGGAGAGATCTGCCGCGTGGTGCTGCGAGACCCGAACGGGGGTGTGATCGAGTGGACAAGGCAAAGCCGTTCGCTGTGATCGATTGCATGTGGAGCCCGGAGCATGGCTATGCGCTTACCCCGGCGGGAGCATTCAACCGGGAATTCCTAACGGAGGATCTCAAGCGCCTGGCCGCAAGGCTGGGCGGGCCGGTGCCGCTGCGGATCAGCTTCGCCATGCCTGCCAAACAGCGCAGCGGTCAGCAGAATAAGCTGATGTGGGAATTGATCGCACTGCTGGCAGAGCACCAGAGCGGCCGACCTCCTACCCCGGCAGAGCGCACGGCGCTTTACTGCGACCTGCTGGCTGATTATGGCAGCGATGTGGCCTATATCACGGCTCCGCCCGGCGCAGAAAGGCTGCTGGCAAAGGCTTACCGTGCGGTAAAGGCCATTGAGCACCGGCCCGATGGCCGGGTGGAATATATGGCGGTGCTGGGCTCCAGCACCTTCACCACCCGCGAAATGCATGATTTTTTGGAGCATATCTTTGACCGGCTGGCCGAGGAGGGGGTATACGATCCGCGCCTGCCGGGCTGGCGGCAGGATTGGCTGCGCCTGCAGAAATGATTTTTAAAACTTCGCCCCGGCGGGCTGGGCTTGTTTGCCATACCCATTTTTGCCCCCAACAGGAGGAAAGAACCTATGCCGCAAAGCATATTGCAAAGCCGAAAGGAATGCTATTTATGCCGAGAGCTGCTGTTTGTGCAGAATACAAGCGGCCTGCAGCTGCACCATATTTACCCGGGAAGCCGCAGGCAGATGAGCGATAAAACCGGCTGTGTATGCTGGCTGTGCCGTGAGCATCACACCGGCCAGCACGGTGTACACCACAGCCGTGCGTTGGCCCTATGGCTGATGCAGCGCTGCCAGCAGGTATATACAGAGCGCAGCGGCCAGGAAGATTTTATGAGAAAGTTCGGCAAGGATTTTTTGAGTATATCCATTGCCGGGCTGGAAACGGAGGATATTTTATGATCAACAGTGTTGTGCTGGTGGGCCGTCTGGTGGCGGACCCTCAGCTGCGCCAAACCCAGCAGGGCACGGCCGTGGCCAGCTTCCGCGTGGCGGTGGATCGCAGCTTTGCCGGGCCGAATGGCCAGCGCCAGGCGGATTTTATTGACTGTGTAGCCTGGCGGCAGAGTGCTGAATTTGCAGCAAAATATTTCCAGAAGGGCAGCCCCATCGCTGTGCAGGGCAGTTTGCAGACCCGGCAGTATCAGGACAAAAACGGCAACAACCGCACGGCGGTAGAGGTGGTGGTCGGGCAGATCAGCTTTGTGCCTGCCCCGGCGGGCTGGCGGCAGGGCGCTGCGCCGAATGCAGCCCCGGGTGCTGCGCAGACAGCAGCACAGCCCGTATTTGCCCCGGCAGCAGGGGAACCGGCCGTGTATCAGCAGCAGGCCATGCCCGGAGCAGGGCAGAGCCATCAGGCACGGGCCGGATATGCAGCCCCGGCTTATTCGCAGGGCAGTGCCGATGATTTTGCGACTATTGAGGAAACGGAGGATCTTCCATTTTAAATCGGTGGCTTTAATGTGAGAAATTTCACGAAAAAATAAAATAGAATCAGGAGAAAAAATGGCGCGTGAATATTTTTGCGCCTATCACAGTATGCTCAACCAGTTCAAAGGACTTTCTGATGCCGAATTCGGGCGGCTGATCCGCGCGGCGCTGCAATACAGCGCCAGCGGGCAGGCTCCTGCCTTAGGGGGAAGAGAGGCTATACTCTGGCCAAGCATAGAGTGGCAGGTAGATGAGCAGGTACGGGCCTACGAGGAAAAATGCCGTAAAAACGCTGCCAATATTCGCAGCCGCTGGCAGAAAAATAAGGCGGAAAACCAAGGTACAAGTGTAGCGGAATCATACGAGCGTATACGACCGAATACGACCGTATCTAAAAAGAATAAGATAAAAAATACCCCCCTTACCCCCCAAGGGGCAGAGGCGGCGGAGGCTATGTATAACCCGGGCGTGGCGCAGGTAGCCCAATGCTGGCAGCAGAACATGGGTGTGCTAAGCCCAGCGCTGGGCGAGCAGATCGCTGCTTGGGTGCAGATGGTCGAGCCGGGCATGGTGTGCGCAGTGATCCGTTACGCTGTACTGGCAGGAAAACGGGACGGCCGGTATATCGACAGCATTATTCGTAACGCGGCAGACCGGAATATTACCACGCTTTCGGCATGGAATGCCGAGCAGGTAGAACGGCAGAACAAAAATGCCCCGGCGGCTGCACCGGAGCAGGAGGTAAAAAGAAAATGGCTGTAAACAATGTGAATCTGGAAACGGCTGCGCTGGGTGCGGCTATGCTGAATCCTGAAGCCGCAGCACTGGTATTTGGCAGTTTAAAGGCACAGGATTTTGAAAATGCCGAGCTTGGCGGGCTGTTCAGCCAGCTGCAAAAGCTTTGGCAGCAGCACGGGCGGCTGGATATCGCTATGGCCAGCACGGTGCCCAGCAAGGCATTGGCTGCCCAATGCGCTGAGGGAACGCCTTCCATCAGCAAAGAAAATGTGTCCATTTGGACACACACCATCGCAGACCGTGCCACGGCCCGGCGGGTACAGGGCATTGCACTGGGCATGGCCACCGGTGAGTCTGGCATGGATGAACTGCAAACCAAAGCCTCTGAGCTGATGCAGGCGCTTTCTGGGCAGGAAAGTGACGAATGGCTGAGCCTGGGCGAGGGCTTTATTGATTTTTACTCCCGCCAGCGCGGTGAAAAGCCGGTGTATATCAAGTGCGGTTATCCCAAGCTGGACAAATATACTTATCTGGAGCCCGGCGATATGGTGATTATCGGCGCAAGGCCCAGCGACGGAAAAACCATGACCAGCCTGAACCTGTCGATCGGCTGGGCCAAGAAAGGCTACAAGGTGGCCTATTTCAGCCTGGAAACCAGCGGTCGCAAACTGTTTGACCGCCTGCTGGCCTGCTGGGCGGGCCTGAACCTGAGCGAGATCAAGCGCGGAGAGATCCCCACCGAGGATGCCGAGCTTATGCAGGACTGCCGGGAATTCTGTCAGCTGCCTATTCAGTTGTGCTGTGCGGCAGGGCGTTCGGTAAGCTGGATGAGAGCGCAGGCTGCCAGAGTGGGGGCGCAGATCGCTGTGGTGGATTATCTGCAGATCGTGGACGGGCCCGGCAAAAGCCCATACGAAGTGGTGACTGGGGTAAGCAAGGCGCTGCATACCTGGGCTCAGGCCGATAAGGTGATGGTGGTAGCGCTCAGCCAGCTGAGCCGCAACGGGGCGGGCAATCCGAAGCTGACCGACCTGCGCGAGAGCGGGCAGGTGGAGCAGGATGCCGATCTGATCCTGCTGCTGAGCAGAAAAGTGGATGCAGATACCGGAGAGACCGGGGAATACATCTGGGATATTGCCAAAAACAAGGAAGGCCAGACCGGCGCTATTCGTATGGGCTGGGACGGTGAGCACCAGCGCGTGCGAGAACTGGAAGCCTGATATTTTGAAAGGGGAAAGAAACGATGATCCGAATTGCTGTTTGCAACCTGAAGGGCGGTGTGGGAAAATCCACCGTCAGCATAAATCTTGCCTATGAACTGGCGGCCAGCGGCTGCCGCGTGCTGGTGGTAGACCTGGATAAGCAGGCCAATACCACAAAATTTTATAACAGCTTGGACTATGAACGCCCGGCGGTAGGGGAACTCATGCTGAACCGGGCGGCACCGGTAAAGGCGATCCGGCAGAAAGTAAGCTGTCCAAGTGGACACATTGACCTTGTGCCAAGCAACATGAATCTGCTCACAGCCAACAGGGAAATTCTGCTGGATACGCTGCATGCACAGCACAGCCGCCTGAACAAGGTGCTGCACCTGGTAGATGACCGTTACGACTATTGCCTGATGGACTGCCCGCCCGATGTAGATATAGGTGTGATCAATGCCCTGAGCGCCGCAGACTTTTTGATTCTGCCCGCAGACTGCGGCGAGTGGGCAGGCGATGGCGTGCGGGAGCTGCTGGAGCAGGTGCAGACGATACAAGAGGGGCATAACCCTAATTTGAAGGTGATGGGCATACTGCGCACGATGTACCGCCGCACCAAAGCCTGTAATGCCGCTGTGGAAATTTTGCGGGGGCTGAATGCGCCGCTGATGGATACGGTGCTGCCCAGGGCAACGGTAATACAGGAGGCGACTGCCCGGCACAAGGCTGCTGCCGAATATGCGCCCGGCAGTAAGGGCGCGGCGGCCATGGCGGCGCTGGCGCAGGAAGTGCAGGCAAGAGTAATGGCCGGGTATGGTGATGGCAATGAGTAAATTCAGTATCAACGACCTGATCCAGACCACACCGCAGCAGCCCGGCGGGCAGATCGAGTATTTTGATAGCAGTGAATTGATCGAGAGTGAAAGCAATCATGAGATCTATACGGTGGCGGATCTGAATCTGCTGGCGGCGGATATTGAGCAGCGCGGTGTACGGAGCCCGCTGGAGGTAGTGCAGACAGCCGAGGGCTGGCGGGTGGTGAGCGGGCACAGGCGCTTGGCGGCCTGTAAAATCGTGGAGGCCCGGCGGGGCCGACATATGCAGGTGCCCTGTATCGTTGTGGAATATGCCAGCAGTGAAGACGAGCTTTTGGCGCTGGTGATGGCCAATGCAACGGCCCGCGAATTGAGCGACTGGGAAAAGCTTCGCCAATATGAGGTGCTGCACAGGATATTCACGGCCAAAAAGCAGCGCGGTGAGCTGGGCAGCTCTATGCGGCAGGCACTGGCTGATGCCCTGGGAGAAAGCAGCGGCGGCATGGCCCGCCTGCAATATGTGGCAGCTAAGGCAGATGAAAATATCCGCGCACAGCTGAGGACGGGGAAAATCAGCCTCAATCAGGCATACAGCATGGCACACCGGGACAATGCAAAAACGCTGCCTCCCAATAGCGGGGCTGCGGCAGAGAAAAAAATCTGCAGCTGCGAATATGCCCGTCTGGTGCTGGGGAATAAGGGCAGGGCCATTTGGTGCAGACAGTGTGGCGGTGAAATGACTGCCTATGAGGCGCTGCGGCGTGTGGCCGAGGTCAGGGCCAGCATACAACCGGAAGAATAAACTTAAAGCCGCCCGGCGGAGAGCGCTGTCCAAATGGACAGGTTTTTTGCCCGGCGGCTTATGGGGCGCTTATCATAAAAGTGAGGGGTATCATGAACTATAGCGAAAAGGTAGAATGGCTGCGCCGCTATCGTGCGGCGCTCAAGAAAGAAAAGCTGCTGCGCGATGAGCTGCTTGCGCTGCGGGAGCGCGCAGCTGGCTGCGGAAAAGCGTTTGACGGCGTGCCGGGAGCTGCCTCAGATGGCCAGAGCCTGCCCCGGGCTGTTGAGAGCATCATAAAAGCTCAGCAGGAGTTGGAGTGCCAGATCAATGTGTGTGGCGCGATCCGACGCGAGGTTGTTGCGGCGATTGAAACTGTACCGGATGATCGAGACCAGGAGATTTTACGGCGGCGGTATCTGCTGGGGGAAAAGTGGTATCAAATCGGTATGGAATTGCCCATGAATGAGCGCGGAGTAAGAAAACGGGCCCGGCGGGCGATTGAATATATGCAAATGGGGTAAAAGGCAAAGAAATTGAGATTTTTAGTAAAAGGCCCGCTCAGGCCCGCTTTTGATATGATACACTGGTATTGTCGGATAGCGCAAAGGCAAGGTGCTGTTCGGCCGGGCATGAAAGCGTCATGAAACATCCTTTCTTTTTTCCTGCTACACGGAACCAGCAGGCCGCCAGCCTGTCGTGGCAATATGGCTCCATCATCCGGCTGCAATGCCGGTATTTTTATATCTGCCGTTATAGCTCCGTTGATAGAGCAGCTGCCTTGTAAGCAGCGGGCCGCCGGTTTGAGCCCGGCTAACGGCTCCAACACCTGCCCGGCAGGCCGGAGAAGCTCACCTACATGATTTTCTCTTCTCGGTCTGTGCTCTGCCGGGTGGGTATTTTTATATCATTTTTTCGAGAGGCCTTATTGTATGCTAAAAGCTTGCCCATATTGTGGGAGGATCCACGACAAGAAGTTCGATTGCGGCAAGCGCCCTACCTTTGGACGATATCAGCAACAGGATGCCTTCCGCAGCACGCAGGCGTGGCAGCGCAAGCGCGCATGGATCCGCGAACGAGATATGCACCTGTGTCGCTGGTGCTTGACCTTAGGCAGGCTCAGCTATACAAATCTATCAGTACACCACATTGAACCGCTGCATGAGGCGTGGGGGGAGAGATTGGAGGACAGCAACCTGATCACATTGTGCAGCCCATGCCATGAGCAGGCCGAAGCGGGAAAAATTCCCAGAGCAGCGCTGCATGAATTGACACATACACCGCCGCAGCTATCCCCCCGGCCCCGGCGGGATAAATTTTGAGAGTGCCCCAACACCGACTGGGCACCCAGAAAGATAAAATATTCCCGAAATGAAAATTTATATGATTGGAGGCAGCCTGAGGATGGCTGCCTTTTTTGTGAGGTGATCCAATGGCAAGACCCAGCAAGGCGGCGGCTGCACGCAGCGGCCACGCGACAAAGGAAGAAATTGAGCAGCGCGAAGCGGCGGAAAAATCGCTGCTGACCGGGCTGCCGCTGTTAGAGCAGCCGCAAGTGGCGGCAGATAAGACCGCGCACGCAGAATTTGTGCGGGTCGTTTCTATTTTGGAGAAAATCGGCAAAAACGATGCGCTGTACGAAAATGTGATCAATCGTTATTGCGTTTTGCGCGCTGAATGCGAAAAGTTTGAAAAGATGCGCGAGCGTTGGGAAAAGAATCTCGCCAAGCTGGAGAAAGACCGCACGATGGATCCGGAAACAAGTTACAGGCTGCAGGCCCAAATGCAAAAATCCATTCTGGACACAGACAATCGGGTGCAGGCTAAGCGCAAGGCAATGTTCGACATCGAGAAAGAGTGCGCAATGACCGTATCCAGCGCGCTGCGCAGCATTCCAAAGAGCGCAGCAACGCCCAAGAACCCGTTGGAAGGGCTGATTGGCGGTGGCTGATTCTATCAAGCGCGGGCCTGCGGTCAAATATGCCAAGTGGTGCCTGCAGCCGGGTAACGATAAGGTGCCCGAATATGTAAAAAAGCAGGCGGCTGCATGGATGATGATCGTATCGGGCAAGGTGCGGGGCGTTAAGGTAGACAACGATGCCTACCAGAAGATCTGTCAGCTTCTGCGGCTGATGATCCACCCGGACCTCGGCTGCAATATGTATGAGGGGCTTGAGGATTACGCGTGGCTGTTTGTCGCCGCGGTGCTATGCACGAAGGATAAGGCGGGCCGCCGATATTACGAAACAGCCGTACTGGAGATTGCCCGAAAAAACTTTAAGACCTTCAATTCAGCTGTGATTTTCATATTGCTTCTGCTGACAGAGCCAAAGTTCAGCCGGTTTTTCTCGGTGGCGCCGGACTTAAAGCTTTCAAGTGAGCTGAAGGTCGCCATGAAGAAAATCATCAAAAGCAGCCCGGCACTGGCCGATGAGGCTGTGTTTAAGGTGCTGCGCGCCGAGATCCGCTGCAAGCTGACCGAGAGCGAGTACACACCCTTGGCCTACAGCCGCGATAAGATGGATGGTAAGCTGCCCCATGCCTTTCTGGCAGATGAGGCCGGTGCAATGGATGCCTACCCCATCGAAGCGATGAGATCGGGCCAGATCACGCTGCCGTCGAAACTGGGGATTGTAATCTCAACCCAGTATCCGAACGATAACAATGCCATGCTGGACGAGATTGATATTTCCAAAAAGGCGTTGGATGGGCTGTTGGACAATGCGCGCCGGTTTAGCCTCTTATATGAGCCGGATACCTGCTATCTGACAGATGATCAGTGGATGCACGATGACCGCATTATTTATCAGTCCAACCCGGTGGCCGTAAAAAACCAGATGGTGTTTGATGCGATCAAGGCCATGCGTACCATGGCGGTGCTGTACGAAAATAAGCGCGAAAACTATTTGTGCAAGCACAACAACATCAAGTACAAAGGGCTTGGCGTGGAGGGTTATGTCGAAATCAGCAAAGTGCAGGCCTGTGCCTGTGCCGAGAATCTTGCATTTTGGCAAGGCCGGCCGGTGTATCTGGGGCTTGATCTTTCGCAGTCGGACGATAACACGGCGCTGGCGATGGCTACCGTGGCGGACGGAGTGATGTACGCTAAGGTGTTCGGCTTTATCCCGGCCGAGCGAGTAGAGTATAAAACCCTCAAAGAGCAGGTGGATTATAACCGGCTTATTGCGCAGGGTGTGTGCTTTGGCTGCGGCAGCGAGGTGATCGACTATGGGTACATTGAGAATTTTATTCTTTCGCTGCCGGAGAAATATGGGGTGGAAATCGTGCAATGCGGGTACGACCGCTGGAATGCACTATCCACAGTGCAGAAGCTGGAGGCGGCCGGCATTGAGTGCGTAGAGATCCGACAGCACTCCAGTGTGCTGCACTCACCCACAAAGCTTTTGCGGGAAAAGATACTGAACAAACAGTTTCGGTATGATGAAAACCGGATGCTGGAAATCAACTTCCAGAACGCCCGCTGCACGGAGGATACCAACCGGAACAAATATGTGAACAAAAAGAAATCTGAAGGTAAGGTTGACGAAGTGGTGGCGCTGATCAATGCCACCTATCTGGTAGAGCAGGACATGCTGTTCGGGCATGACAGCTTTGTGGCGCAATATTAAGGGGGAATGCCATATATGAGATGGTTTTGGCAAAAGGAAAATCGGGCGGCCGAAGTGATCCCGGAAGATCCGCTGCTGATATCGTTTTTGGGCGGCAGCGGCGTGACCCGGGAAATGGCGCTGCAGGTGCCCACGGTGGCAGGCGGCATTGATCTGATCGCCAACATGGTGGCCAGCACGCCCATCAAGCTGTATCAGGAGCAGCCTGGCGTAAAGGCACGCGAGGTGACCAGCGATATCCGGCTGCGGCTGTTAAACGATGAAACCGGAGACACGCTGAACGCAAACGAATTCTGGAAAGCCATGGTGCGCGACTACTACCTTGGCAAGGGCGGGTATGCATATATCCGCCGTGAAAACGGCCGCATTTTCGGGCTGCACTATGTGCGGGAACAGGATATTTCCATCCTGAAGGGCAATGACCCGATCCTGAAGGATTTTGACATTCAGGTGGCCGGAAACACTTACCGACCGTTTGAATTTTTCAAGATCTTGCGCAACACGCAGGACGGTGCCGAAGGCTGCCCCATTACGCAGGAAAACGCAAAGCTGATTGAAACGGCCTATGCTGCGCTGGTGTACGAACGCAACATGGCACGGCGCGGCGGCAACAAAAAAGGCTTTTTGAAAAGCGAAAAGGCGCTGGACAAGGAAAGCCTGGATTCCTTGCGGAATGCATTTTCCCGCCTGTACAGTGCCGACAGCGAGGGCAGCGACAATTTCGTACTACTGAACAAGGGCATTGATTTCAAAGAATCCAGCAACACCAGCGCAGAGCTGCAGATGAATGAAAACAAGCAGACCAATGCGGCCGAGTTTGCTAAGCTGTTCCATGTGTCCACAGGGTGTATGGCAGGTACAGCCGGAGAAAAAGAGGTGGCAAGCTTGGCACGGCTTGCAGCTGTGCCGCTGATGAGCACCATCGAATGCGCCCTGAACCGTGACCTGCTGCTGGAAAAGGAAAAGGGGCATTATTATTTCGCCTTTGACACGAAGGAATTGCTGCGCGGCGACATGCAGAGCCGATTTGCTGCATACAAAACGGCTCTGGATGCCAACTTTATGCAGATCGATGAGGTGCGCTACGCCGAGGACATGGAGCCTTTGGGGCTTGGGTGGATCCGGCTTGGCCTGCAGGATGTGCTGTATGACCCCAAAACGCACGAATTGTTTACGCCCAACACAGGTACACGCCAAATTTTGGGCGATTCCGAGCCGGAAGCATTGCCGCAAGGCCCTGAAGATGGTATACTGGAACAAAGAGGCCGCTACTACAAACGCGATGAAAAGGGCCGTTTTGCCGGTGGCGGTGGAGGCGGGCGCAAAAGCCATGGCCGCAAATCCGCCAAGGGGTTGAAGCTGGGCAAGGCCGAGTACGGCAAAGTGATCCACGCCATCAACACCAGCTACCACGTGAAGTATGAGGGAAAAAGCACCGGCTTTTTGCAGATGGCCACCGACAAGGGCTATTTTGAGTATTCCTTCGCCATCCACGGCTACGATGACTACACGATCAAGAAAAAGAGGTCGATCTGATGGACAAAAGCAAAAAATTGCAGGAACTGCTGCACAAGGTGCCGGACACCTACAGCGATTTTGAGTTTTACATGCTGCATGTCCCGCAGAAATACCACTACGAGGACGACCTGATCCGTTACCTGGAAGAACACCCGGATGCCACGACCTCAGAAATTGCCGATTTCGTGGAGGAAACCGAGGATGCCCTGGGCATCCCGGCGGATGATTCCGGCGAGAACTAATTTTTACAAACCCATGAACCACGATGCAAACGCACCGTGGTTTTTTTGTACCCATTTTACGGAGGTGAAGAACTATGCAGCTGGAATTTCGTGCCGATGGGGCACACATTTCCGGGTATGTGAATGTCACGGAAAAGAAAAGCCGACCGGTGATCACGCCGCATGGCAAGGTGATCGAAGAAATTGAGCCGAGAGCCTTTGAAGCGGCTATCGGCCGCGCAGGAAACATCACACTCACGGTGGATCACGATGGCAGCCATGTGTATGCAGAAACAAGCAATGGCAGTCTGAAGCTGTTTGAGGACAGCATTGGCCTGCACGCTGATGTGCTGATCATAGACTGCACTTTGATCGAGCTTGCAAAAAAAGGCAAGATCAGAGGGTGGAGCTTCGGCATGTACAATGTCGAGGATGAATTGGAGACAAGAGCCGATGATCTGCCGCTGCGGCGCATCAAGGCCCTTGATCTTGACCATGTGACGCTGGTGGTGAACAAACAGCCGGTATACTCGGCCACCAGCGTGGAGCTGCGCGCTGGTGGGGAAAGCATCGTAGAAACCCGCAGCTTTGAAAATCCTGTAGAAATTCGGGAGAAGCCGAATTTTGATAACTCGGCCTTTTGGGGCCGTGTGAACGCCGTGAAACACGATTAAGAGAGGTATTTAGCATGAATCTGAAAGCATTGCATGAAAAACGCGCCGAACTGGTGCAGAAGATGAACGATCTGGTGGCGGCAGCGGATACCGAAAACCGCGCCATGAACGAGGAGGAAACGAAGGCGTTTGACCAGGCTGAGGCCGAGGTGAAGGCGCTGGATGAAACGATCACCCGCGAGGAGCGCGCCCGCACTCTGAACATGAACAACATGGCAAAGCAGCCCGACAGTGCCGAGGAGCGCGCAGCCATGGAAGAGCGTGCCTTTGCGGATTATGTTCTGGGCACTGTGAAGGAGCAGCGCGCCGGTGAACAGAATCTGAGCATGGGCAACAATGGTGCTATCATCCCGGTGACCATTGCAAACCGCATTGTTAAAGCTGTAAAAGAGCGCTGCCCCATCCTGAAGGGCTGCACCATGTACACCGTTAAGGGTACCCTGAAGGTGCCCGTGTGGGGCAAGGCGGGTGCCCATGACATTGCGGTGGGCTATCAGAACGAATTCTCGGCCATCACTGCGGATGCAGGCAAGTTTACCAGCGTGGATCTGGGCGGTTATCTTGCCGGTGCCCTCACACTGATCGGCCGCAGCGTAGAAAACAATGCGGCCTTTAGCGTGGTTGATTTTGTTGTGAACCAGATGGCAGAAGAAATTGCGCTGTTCCTGGAAAAGGAACTGCTGCACGGCACCTCCGGCAAGGTGGAAGGTGCGTTGTCCACATCGACAACTCTGACCGCGGCATCCGCCACCGCCATTACTGCCGATGAGCTGATCGAGCTGCAGAGCAAGATCCCTCAGGCATATCAGACAAATGCCTGCTGGACCATGAATCCCGCGACCTTTGTGGCAATCAAAAAGCTGAAGGATACGAACGGGCGTTATCTCCTGCAGGATGATCTCACCGGTGCTTTCCCGTACCGTTTGCTGGGCAAGCCGGTGTATCTGTCGGACAATATGCCCGCCATTGCCGCCAGCGCCAAGAGCGTTTTGTACGGTGACTATACCGGCCTGTCCTGCAATATGCGCGAAAATATGCAGATCCAGATCCTGCGCGAAAAATATGCGGATCTGCACGCCACTGGTGTGATCAGCTGGTTTGAGTTTGACGCCAAGGTCACCGATCACCAGAAGCTCGCCGTGCTGGCTATGAAATCTGCATAAGCAAGGGAAGTGAGCCTATGAGGATCACAGCGGTGACGCCCGACAGCCTGGCAGAGTATCTGCGGCTGCCGGAGGGCAGCTACAGCACAGCGGAACTGGAAGGCATTATGAGCGCAGCGCTGGCCTATATCGAGGGGTACACCGGTATCCCTCGAGATCCGGCCGGCACACAAAAGGGGCTGGATGATTATGAAGACATCACTCTGGCTTATCTGATCCTGTGTCAGGATCTGTACGATAATCGCACGGCCACACAGGAAACGGCGGCTGTGAATCACACGCTGGATGCTATTCTGGGTATGCACAGGAGGAATCTTGTATGCGAGTAAACCCCGGAAAGCTGCGCTATGCAGTGGAGCTGCAGGAATACACAGCACAGCAGGACGCTATTGGCAACCAGACCCTTGTATGGCACACAGCAGAAAAGGCTTTTGCCGCCATCAACAGCCTGTATGGGCAAGAATACTGGGCAGCTGCAGCACAGGGCCAGCAAAATACACTGGTGTTTGTGCTGCGGTGGAGCCCGGTGTTGGCCCGGGCGGCGGCAAGCGCTGATCTGACCCGCTGGCAGCTGTTGTTTGAGGGGCGGCCGTATGCCATACAGAGTGTGGATGATATAGAATTCAGGCACAGGCTGTGCAAGATCAGGGCGGTGCAAAAATGAGCAAAACAGTTGATGTGAATGAGCTTGCCCGGGCTGTGGCAGAGGAACTGGAAAGCTACCGGCAGGATGTGTCCGACGGCGTAAAGGATGCCGTGAAGGCTGCAGCGGATCAGTGCCGTGATGAAATTCGGCAGAATAGCCCCCGTAAAAAGGGAAAATATCGCCGTGGGTGGCGGACAAAAACGGATTTTGAAAACGCCGAGGATATCCGCATCACAGTACACAACAAGACCAGTTATCAACTGACACACCTGCTGGAAAATGGTCACGCAAAACGCGGCGGCGGGCGGGTTGCCGGAAAGCCGCATATTCGCCCTGCCGAACAAAATGCGGAGAAAAAACTGCTGCGTAAGGTGAAGGTGGTGGTAAAGGGTGACAGCTGAGCAGATCACGGCGCTGCTGAAAACCAGCGGATTGCCGGTTGTTTACGGTTACTGGAAAAAGCCGCCTCCCTTGCCCTATATCGTGTGGCTGGAAAGCGGCACCAGTAATTTTTTTGCAGACGGAAAAGTGTTTTTGCGTAAAAGCCGGGTGCAGGCAGAACTGTATACGGCTGAGAAAGACCCCGAGGCTGAACAGGCGCTGGAAAATGCGCTGCAGGGTATCGGGTGGGAGAAAACAAGCGAAAATTGGCTGGAAAGCGAAAAGTTTTATCAGCTGATTTATGAATTTGAGGTGTAAAAAATGCCTGATAAAGTGAAATTTAATATCAAAAATGTGCATTATGCAGTCAAAAAGGCTGAGGGCAGCGGCTGGGATACCCCCAAGGCGATCCCCGGCGCGGTATCGTTCAGCTTGGAACCGGAGGGCGATGTGAGCCCCTTTTATGCGGACGGCATGGTATATTACAATGCCGTGGCCAATAACGGCTATTCGGGCGATCTGGAAATGGCGCTGTTCCCGGCTGAATTCATGCAGGATGTTTTCGGCGTAACGGAAGGCAGCACGAGCAAAGTGCTGACCGAAAATGCACAGGTGGAGCCCAAGAGCGTGGCACTGCTGTTTGAAGAGGATGGCGATGTAAAGGGTACCAAATATGTGCTGTACAACTGCACCGTGACCCGCCCCACGCATGAGTTTAAAACGAACGAGGACAAGAAAGAGCCCAGCACCAGCAAAAGCAGCGTGACGGTATCGCCTATGGAGGACGGCCGTGTGATGGCCATGACGCAGGACAGCACCCCTGCTGATGTGCTGCAGGGCTGGTATACCAAAGTGTTTGAGGAGACGGCCTGATGGAACGCACAGTACAAATTGACGGCAAGCCCATGCGGCTGCGTGCCAGCGCCCTCATCCCCCGGCTGTATCGCTTTAAGTTTGGGCGCGATATGATGGCCGATATGGCCAAGCTGACCCGCGCTTACAAAAGGCTGGCTGATCTGCCGCAGGATGCGACAGAAGAACAAAAGGAGGAGGCTCAGCTGGAAGTGGCGGAGCTGACGATCTTTGAAAATGTGGCTTATCTGATGGCCAAGCATGCAGGAGAGCCCGTGCCGGATACGCCCGAAGAATGGCTGGACGGTATGGACGGGATTTTTTCGGTATATGAGGTGCTGCCGGTGATTCTGGAACTGTGGGGCTATAATATGCAGACCACGGCTACCCCTAAAAAAAAATAGTCCCCACAGATCGTGAAGCAACCGGCGCATTGTTTATGCTGCGCTGCGCAGAGTTGGGGCTTTCGGCAGCGGATCTTGGAAGCATGAGCGTGGGTATGGTGTACGATCTGCTCATCGAGCGCGCCAACGATGAGGAAAAATATGCACTGAAACCGGCCCCCGGCAGTATGCGTGCTTTTTTTGGAGGTGAAAAAATTGGCGGATAGAGTAAAGGGCATCACTGTGCAGCTGGGCGGCGACACGACCGGCTTGAGCAAAGCGCTCAAGAGCGTGAACAGTGAGATCCGCGACACGCAAACCCAGCTGCGTGATGTTTCCCGCCTTTTGAAGCTGGACCCCGGCAACACCAAGCTGCTGGCCCAAAAGCAAAAGCTGCTGGCCGGAGAGATCTCCAGCACAAAAGATAAGCTGCGTGGGCTGAAAGAGGCGGAAAAGCAGGTGCAGCAGCAGTTTAAAGAGGGCAAGGTAAGCGAAGCGCAATACGCTGCCCTGCAAAGAGAGATCGTTGATACCAAGCTGCAGCTGCGTGAGCTGAAAAGCGAGGCTAAGCAGTTTGGCGGCGTGATCCAGCAGGCGCTGGGTGCGGCAGGAGATAAAATCAAGAGTTTTGGCAGCAAGATCAGCGGTGCTGGAAAAAGCATGCTGCCCATAACGGGGGCTGTCGTTGGCATTGGTGCGGCCGCGGTGAAAACCGGCGCGAATTTTGATAGCTCTATGAGCAAGGTCAAAGCGCTCTCCGGTGCCAGCGAGGCCGAATTCGCAAAGCTGCGGAAGGCGGCGCTGGATGCGGGGGAAAGCACGGCGTTCTCGGCCAGCGAAGCAGCCGATGCGCTGGGGTATATGGCACTGGCCGGCTGGGATTCGGAAAAATCCATCGCCGCACTTCCCGGCGTGCTGAATCTGGCCGCAGCCTCCGGCATGGATCTGGCAGCAGCCTCTGATATGGTGACAGACTATCTTTCCGCCTTTGGGCTGGAAGCTGAGCAGGCCGGATATTTTTCCGATTTGATGGCTTATGCCCAGGCAAACAGCAACACCAGCGCGGAACAGCTGGGCGAAGCGTATAAAAACTGTGCTGCTAACCTGCACGCAGCCGGGCAGGATGTGGAAACCACGACAAGTCTGCTGGAGGCCATGGCCAATCAGGGCTTAAAGGGCAGCGAGGCAGGCACGGCTGTGTCGGCAATCATGCGTGACATCACAGCCAAAATGAAAAACGGAAAGATCCAGATCGGACAAACCAGCGTAAGCGTGCAGGATGCCGAGGGAAATTTCCGCGATCTGACCGACATCCTGACGGAGGTGGAGAGCGCTACCGGCGGCATGGGAACTGCGCAGCGTGCAGCTGCGCTGCAGTCCACTTTTACAGCAGATTCCATTAAGGGCCTGAATCTGGTGATGACGGAGGGCATGGGCAAGATCTCCGGCTACGAGGAACAGCTGCGCAAGGCCGGCGGTACGGCCGGTGAACAGGCTGCCACGCAGCTGGACAATTTCAGCGGACAAATGACACTGCTGAAAAGTGCTATGGAAACCGGAGCCATTGCGATTTCGGATGTGCTTACGCCGGGAATCTCCCGGCTTGTCGGGTATGTGCAGCAGGCAGTCGGCTGGTTTAACGGTCTATCGGACAGCCAGAAGCGCATGACCGTGGTTGTGGCCATGATCGTGGCAGCCATCGGCCCGCTGCTGATGATCCTTGGCAGCATCGCAGGCAGTATAGGAGCCATCATTACCCTTGTGGGGCTAATTGCCTCGCCGGTGGGGTTAGTTGTGGCCGCGGTGGTGGCAGCAGGCGTGCTGATCGGCACAGTGATTCTGGCAATAATCACGCATTTGGATGAGATCAAGGCGTTTTTCGGCGCGATGATCGAGTATTGCGGCAACCTATGGGCGAATTTTATCAGCATGAGCCTTGCCCAGTGGGAGGCGTTCAAGGACGGCTTCAAGGCAATCATCAACAGCATAATCGGCTTTGTAAACGGCATGATCACAGCAGTGGTGAGCGGCGTGAACACGGTGATCCGGGCGCTAAACAACCTGCATGTGGATGTGCCGGATTGGGTGCCGGGCATTGGCGGTAAAAGCTTTGGCTTTGCGCTGAGCGAGATTACTGCGCCCCAGATCCCCATGCTGGCAAAGGGCGGCACACTGCTGAGAGGCAGCGCTATTGTGGGCGAGGCCGGGCCGGAACTGTTAAGCCTTACCGGCCGTGGGGCCCGCGTGACACCACTTGGCGGCGATAAGGCGCGTGCTGCCGGTAATAATGTTGTGATCAATGCGTATTTCAGCGGCTACGCCGACAGCGACGCCAAACGGCTTGTGCGGCTGGTAAACCGTGAACTGGGGAAGGTGACCTGATGCGTAAATTTGTGCTGCAAAACGGAAAAGGCGCACAGTTTGATCTGATGCGCAAGGATGCCTTTTTATGCGAGCCGGAAGGGCTTGGCTTCGGCGCCGATTTATCACTCAGCCAGGTGGGGCCCGGCTGGGTGCTTACACAGAGCACCCAGCAACGCCCGGAACCGAGCGGTCAAATGGTGTTTGCCGGATACGATGCCTATGATGAGTTTACGGATTTCGCTGCTGTGGGCGGGCTGAAACTTGGATATAAAACGGTAGGCGCGTGGATCTGGCTGCCGTGCATGATCTCGCTGGAAAAAGGTGAGATCGGCACAAACAAGCGCCTTTGCTGCGATATCACATTTCACGGCCTTGGCCCGTGGGCAGAGCAGACATATTTTTCGCAGGGCGGCCTTGCTGCATACGGCACAAGATACCCTATGCACTACAGTTACAGCTACGGTGTTGGCAATCCGGGCGTGATCCTGGTTGCCGGAGGCCGTAAGGACAGCCCGTTTTGCTTGCATTTGTTTGGCCCTGCGGTAAACCCCGCATGGAGCGTGTACCAGTATGGCGAGGTTGTCGGCACCGGCAGAGTGATCACTACATTGCTGGCGGGGCGTAAGCTGGTGGTTAACAGTGATCCGGCAAAAATGGAGATATCGGAATATACCGTAGATGGCAAGTTTGTGGCCAGCCGCTATGCCAACAGTGATTGGACTACGGACAGGATGATCTTGCTTCCGGCGGGCGAATGCCGCATCCGAACAAGTGATGATAACGGTGTGGTCAAGGGAATTGTGGAGGTGCAAAGGCTTGTATAAAGCGGAGTTTTTTGCGCAGGATATGGCATTTGAGGCTGCCTATTTACTGCAGGAGGATACGACGCTGCTGTCCGAGGATCACCTTACAATGGATAGCTTTGATGTGGATCTTCCAACCGAGAAAACCCCTGTCCGCAAAGGGCATTTTTGCCGCATCTCCCGTGTGAATGGCGGTTTTGTGCAGGATTGTATCGTTGCGGATTGTGCGTTGAGCAAAACCACGGCAAGTGTAAGCCTGAGGCCGTTGTTGGCACTGCTGGATGCTGAGGTGTATACAGCTCCTGTGCAGGATTGCGCTGCGTGGATCACGCAACAGATCACTGAGTATTTTGTGGCAAGTGATGATGCCGCCCAGAATCGCGCCATCGCTGTGCAAAATGATGTGAGTGCCGGAACCCGCCCGCTGCGCTTTGATGAGGACAAAATCAACCTGCTGGAGCCTATAGCAGCTGCTCTTACAAACTATAAGATCACTGTGCAGGCGAGGCTTGACCTGCCTGATAGACAGGTGGTTTTTGTGATCCGCGAAATCCGCAAACAAATCACGCTGGAGGCTGATTTTGCAAATGTACTGCAAAAGGACATCACCCTGGGCGACAGTAACGCTGGAGCCAATAAGTATATTGTGCGCCGTATATCTACGGATAGCGATAGTGGCGCAGTCACAGTTTTGGGCAAGGCAGTGTATTATCTACACCCCGATGGCAGCGTTGACGCAAAGAACACAAACAGGATCCTGCCGGTAGTGTGGGAATTGGGCGTGTTGGAAAACAGTGAAACATGGGATGCTGACGCACTGGCGCAGGCGCAGGAAGCGCTAACCCCGCAGCAGTATGATAACGAGATACGCCTTGATTACAAGCGTGATGATATGATGATCCGCCCTGAATCGCTGCCGATCGGCACGGAGGCAACGATTTATACGGGGGACAACGCATATCGCAGCCTGCTGACCGGCCGGGAATGGGATGGCAACATCCACAGGCTGATATTTGGACAGGTCAGGGTGGATCTTACCAAAAAACTGATTCTGCGAAGGAGGAATAAAAATTGAGTTTAGTATTGCACCAGGCACCGGATGACGGCACAAATGGCATTGTAACCCCTGAATCCGATGCCCGGCTTTATGCTTTGGCAACCGCAAACGCTTGCGGCGTTGTGCGTGGCGTACAGGTGACCAGCATTGGCGGCAACAGCTTGCAGGTGAGCAGTGGCTGGGGCGTTGTATTCGGCCGCTGCTTTACAGTGGAACAGGAAACGATTTTGGCAGAAACCAGCACAGGGGAAAGCAAAAAGGGACGGTTGCTGATCCGCATCGACCTGAGTGCCGCCGAACAGCCGATCAAATTTCTCACGCAGGTGGCTGATGTGCTCCCCGCCCTCACGCAGGAAGATATCAACGCCGGTGGAGCTATCTACGAGCTGCCTCTGGCGGAATATAGCGTGAACGAAATCAGTGTCAGCAATCTGGTGGATGTAAGCCCAAAAGCACAGTCACTCGGCGCCAGCCTCGGCAATCTGGCTGCAGATGTGGGCAAGCTCAAATTTGTGATCCTCAAGCTGGAGGCGGATGGTTGGAGCGGCAGCGCACCGTATACCCAGACTATGAGCATTCCCGGCATGACGGAGGACTGGATTCCGGGCGTGCCGAGTTATATACCAATAACTAACTCGGACGGGTCGGTTAATGTATCTGCAACGGCAAATGCACTGGAAAATGTAGCGTATATAAAAATTTTGGTAAGTGGCAACGGTACGCTGACAGCAATATGCCCAGAGGATAAGCCGACTTGTGGTATCTGGCTGCGGGTTCCGGGGCAGATCGAGAGGTGATGATATGAGTGCAACTGCGTTTAATTTCGGTGGGGGCAAATTGCACACCACATTAAGTAAAACGACCATAAATGCAAATGCTGATGTAGTGGTCACACTGCCAAAATGCTCTGTGTGCGTTATCACTTATAGCACAACATGGTCAGATCGATGGAATCGTGGCGAAAAAGGCGTTATATCAGGCTCTGCCATAAAAAAAGACTTTGTAATAGCTAATTATAGCGCCATGAACCACGGCACGTATGTTTATACAAATGTCGCAGAATCGACAACAATAGACTTCGGAAGCTGCCCGTCGCAAGTAAATATCCAGGTGGCTTGTATAAAATAAAGGAGCAATAATGATCTACTACAGCGAAACCGGCGAGCTTTTGCCCGCCGAAGAAATCGATTTGGAAAAGGGCTATCTGGTAGACCGGGAAACCGTACACCATGAAGCCGAAACCCACATGTCCAGCAAAACGCTGCCGGGCGGCGTGACCTTAACTTGGCAGCAGCTGGACAAGCCCGCCTACGATGAGGTTGTGAGCCAGACTTACATCTTGCACGCCGATCACCCCACCCGCGAGGACGAGATCGAGGCGGCGCTCACCGAGCTGGCGGGCATGATTGCGGACAATGCTGTCCGTCTGGACGAGCAGGAAGCCGCGCTGGTGGATGTGGCTGTGGTGGCAGCCGGAAAGGAAAACACATGATTATTACAGGGATGGCGCACTATGAGAGCGTGTGCAAGAACAAACTGGTGGAATGGTACAACGGCCACAGTGAAACGAAAATCACTCTGGAAAATGTTTTTGTGGTGTGGAGCTGCAAAACGCTGCAGAACTATAAGGCTCTGCTGTCCACTACCGTTTCTGGCGATGGTATCTATGCCGAATACACATACAACGGCGACAAACAGGAGCTGTATGAGGATGTGTACAAAAAGCTCACGAATGCCTGTATTAAGGAGGAGTGAAAGCAATGGCGAAAATTTATGCACGGCGCATCAAGGCAGGGCTGATGACGCTGGAGGATGTGCCCGCGATCTGGCGGGCGAAAACGGCAGCATTGCTGCAGGAGGAGAGTATATGATTTACGGCATCGATGTGAGCAAGCACCAAGGTGTGATCGATTGGGATAGCCTTGCAGCGCAGTACAAGGCTGGTAAGATCGGCTTTGTGATCCTGCGCGCAGGCTACGGATACAGCACCATTGATCCGCAGTTCGAGCGCAACTACCGAGAGGCTGCAGCGCGTGGTATCCCCATGGGTGCATACTGGTATGCCTATTGGAGTAAGGGCACGCCTGCGGATGAGTGCAAGGCGTTTCTGTCGGCCGTGAGCGGCAAGTCGCTGGCCTACGGCATTTGGTACGATGTGGAATACGAGCGCAGCATTACAGCCCTGGGCAAAAAAGAGCGCACCGACAAGGTGCTGCAGGGGCTGGCCGTGCTGGCTGCCAGCGGGCGCTATTGCGGCCTGTACGCCAGCACGGATATGATCAACAACCGGCTGGAATTTGAGCGCCTCAAGGCTTACGATATCTGGGTGGCACAGTACGGCAGCCGCTGCACCTGCAAGCTGCCCTATGGTATCTGGCAGTACTCCAGCGCCAACCCTCTGGGGGTGCCGGGCTATGGTAGCCATCTGGACTGCGACCGGGCCTACAAGGATTACCCCACGATCACAGCCAAGGGCACACTGGCCCTCGGCAAGCTGGCGCAGCCTGTGCAGCCGGGCCCTGGCGAGGACAAGCCGCCCCGTGATACATATACCCGCGAGATCGGCCCCGCTACGCGCGGTGACCTGATCAAGCTGATCGAGGCGGCGGACAAGCTGGGGCTGTATGTAACCGGCGCGCTGAGCGTCGGCCCCATGACCGACGGTGACGATGCGGCCATCAGGGTGCTGGCGGCAGGGCTGGGGTTAGAGTGTAAGTAAGGAGAGTAACATGGATAACAGCAATATTTTTGTGTGGATCAAGGGCACGGTGGTTGCCGTGTGTGGTGCCTTCGGTGCGGCCTTTGGCTGGCTCGGCTGGCTGGTTTTGGCTTGGGTGGCCTGCATGGTGCTGGATTGGATCACCGGTAGCAGCGCAGCCGCAAGCAAGGGCGAGTGGGCAAGCAGCGTTGCCCGGGCCGGAATTTGGCATAAAGCCGGTATGATCGTCGTGGTGATCGTGGCCGCACTGGCCGATGGTGTGCTGGGCGTAACGGTGGAGTATATCCCCAATCTGGGCATTGCGTACACGGTGGTAATCCTGCCGGTAGTGCTTGTGTGGTATATTTTCACGGAGCTCGGCAGCATCGCCGAAAACGCTGCGGCCATGGGCGCGGCTGTACCGTCTTGGTTGGTAAAATTGCTGGCAGCCGGAAAGCAGGCTGCGGAAATCTCGGATAAAAAGTAATAAAGAGGGCCAGCAGCTTGATTTTTAAGCAAGTTGCTGGCCCTCTTTTTGTAGTGTAGGCTACAGTGTAATAAAAGGCGGAAAATAGGAAAATCAACACTGCAAACACAATGAAAATTAACGGTAAATGGCCTATAATTGCGTTAGAACCTGATTTGTAATCAGCAGGTCGGGGGTTCGAGTCCGTCAACTGGCTCCAAATAAAAACCGCCAAATCGTTGCAAAACGGTTTGGCGGCTTTTTTGTTTTCTTGTGACTGATGGTTATAAGAAATTGCACTGCTCTCAAACACACCCCCATTGGTTTCTTTATGCATAGTGCCGGGGCGGCACCTCTTTTTGCCTGCCTGCATAGTCTGGCAAAACGGCGGCAGTGTGCTGCCGGGCAGGAAAGGAGATTTGCCTTATGAGCAGCGGCATTTTGCGCGTGCAAAGCTTTACCAGCCGATTGGCAGCGCCGCTTGGGTTTGTGGATGTTACCGTGAGCGGGCAAAATTTCAGCACCACCTTTCAAACCGATGCGCAGGGAAATGCGCCGGACATTCGGGTGGAAGCGCCGGATCGATCGTATTCGCTGAACCAGCACTCCGCCGTGCGCCCGTACGCACTGTGCAGGCTGCAGGCCAGCAAGCCCGGCTGGCTGGGGCTGGAACTGAACGATATTCAGATCTTCGATGGGCAAACCACGCTGGCGCAGCTGGAAATGCTGCCCGGCAGCAGCGAAAACCCGCAGGTGCCCACAGCCCCGCGCGCTCCGCTGTTTGAAGGCAGCGGCGGCAGCGGCCCGGCCCCGGAATCCGCCTGCACGCCGTCCAAGATCCTGCGGCAGGTGGTGATTCCCGAAACCATCACGGTGCATCTGGGCCGCCCGGCGGCTTCGGCGAGAAATGTTACCGTGAGCTTCCGGCACTATATTGCAAATGTGGCCAGCAGCGAGGTGTATCCCACATGGCCCGAAAATGCGCTGCGGGCCAACATACACGCACAGATCAGCCTGGCGCTGAACCGCATTTACACCGAGTGGTACCGCAGCCGCGGCTATGATTTTGACATCACCAATTCCACAAGCTATGACCAGTATTTTGTATACAAACGCACGATATTCGAGGTGATGGAGCGCCTGACAGGCGAAATTTTCAACACCTATGTGCAAAAGGGCAGCAGCGCCGAGCCCTATTACACCGAATATTGCGATGGAAAAAGCGTGAGCTGCCCCGGCATGAAGCAGTGGGGCACGGTGGCGCTGGCCAACAGCGGATACAGCCCACTGCAGATCCTGCGCTATTACTACGGCTCGGATATTGCTATCCGCCGCACGCAAAACATTGCCGCCGTACAGCAAAGCTATCCCGGCAGCAGCCTGCGGGTGGGGGACAGCGGCACCAATGTGGCCATTTTGCAGCGGCAGCTGAACCGCATTGCCAAGGATTACCCCAGCTTTGGTACACTGGCGGTGGACGGCGTGTTCGGTGCGGCCATGCAGCAAACCGTAAAGCGTTTTCAGCGGCAATTTGGCCTGACGGCGGACGGCGTGGTGGGCCGCGCCACCTGGTATAAGATCAGCCTGATCTACGCCAGCGTGAAAAAGCTGGCCGAACTGGCCAGCGAGGGCGAGCCGAGCGGCAGCGGCGTGAGCAGCGGTTCCTGGGGCGGGGCCGTGCTGCGCGAGGGAAGCACCGGTGTGCCCGTGGAGCAGGTGCAATTCTGGCTGAATGTGCTGGCGCAGTTTGATGCCCGCATTCCCGCCGTAACCGTGGACGGTGTGTTCGGCGCTGCTACCACCCGTGCGGTAAAGGCCTTTCAAAGCGCCTACGGCCTTGTGAGCGACGGCGTGGTAGGCAAGGCTACCTGGCAGGCGATCTACGGGGCGTATCAGAATATGGAAAGCGATTTGAACAACAACAGCTATCCCGGCACGCCGCTGCGGCTGGGCAGCGAGGGGGTGGCCGTGCGGCAGGTGCAGTTTTGGCTGCGGGTGGCGGCCGACAATTACATCGCGCTGGAGGGCGTGAGCGTGGATGGCGCTTTCGGCAGCGCCACAAGGCAGGCGGTGTTAAGCTTTCAGGATTATTTTTCCCTTACCGCCGACGGCGTGGTGGGCCTGCAAACATGGAACAAACTGTACACGGTGTTTCTGGCCGTGGCCAACAACCTGCTGGGCCCCAACGAAAAGCCGGGGGATTTTCCGGGAACCCTGCGGGAAGGCAGCACCGGCACCGCCGTGCGGGAGCTGCAATACTATTTGTATCTTCTGGGCACCTACTACAGCGGCCTGAGCCCTGTTGCGGTGGACGGCATTTTCGGCAGCCGCACCACAGCCGCTGTAAAGGCGTGGCAGCGCATCAATGATCTTACGGTGGACGGCGTGGTGGGCCGCACCACATGGAACAGCATCTGGCAGCAGGCCCGCCGCCTGCGTGTGCCCGCCGAGCCCCGGCTGCTGGGCAGTGCCGCATGGCCCGGCAAAACGCTGGGGCCCGGCGCAAGCGGCCCTGCGGTGCGCTATCTGCGGCGGCTGCTGGATATTGCAGCGTTCTGGGTCGCCAGCATTCCCGAAGCTGGAGCCGGAGAGGAGTATACCCCCGAAACCGAAAAAAGCATGGCGGCGTTTCAGCAATTTGCGGCGCTGCCCGAAACGGGCGCAGCCGACCGTGCCAGCTGGGAAACGCTGGAGCAAAGCGTTTCCCTTTGGCTGAACGAAAAGTAACGCTTTTTCTGCGCTGTGTAAGGAGGAACGCTATGGCAACCGTGTTTGTTTATGACAATTACACCAACCGGATGTATCGCTATACGCTGCGCGAAAGCGACCCAATGCCCTACAGCTACGGCAGCACCCTGCGTGTGCGCGAATTTCGCGGCAGCAGTGCCTCGGATGTGCTGTGGACCACTGTGCGCGCCATGGAAGCATGGAATCTCACCCGGCGCAGCTATGGCAGCGGCATTTATGTGGGCTATGCCTTTAAGCGCATCTGGGAGGGCGGCCACGGCACCGCCAGCCAGCACTATGCGGGCGTAGCGTTTGATGTGGGGCAAAACACCAGCGCAGCGGTGCGAAAGAAAATTTGGACTGCGGCTAAAAACACCGGCGCATGGGGCTATGTGGAGCCGCTGAGCATGACCCCCACCTGGGTGCATTTTGACAGGCGCTACGGAACCCCTGCCTGCAAGGGCACCACCGCCGGATACCCCACCTGCCGCGTGGGCAGCGTGAGCACCTATGTGCTGGTGATGCAGGACGCTCTCAACGCATTGGGCTATGTGTGCGGCTCGCCGGACGGCAAGTTTGGCCCCCGCACCAAAAATGCCCTCATGGCATGGCAGCGCGGCGTGGGCCTTACGGCCGACGGCATTTGCGGCTGCAGCAGCTGGAAAAAGCTCACGGCCGCCAGCGTGGGCATTGGCCGCACCGGCACGGTGAAGGATTAAGGCAAAAGGGCCGTCCCGGTTTTGTCCCGGATCTTGCATAGTTCTTGCAATTACAAAAGCATTGTGATACAATCAGCGCGTAAACAAAAATGAATAAGAGATCTTCAGGGCAGGGTGCAATTCCCTACCGGTGGTAAAGCCCACGAGCCGCAAGGCATGATTCGGTGTAATTCCGAAGCCGACAGTATAGTCTGGATGAAAGAAGATCATTTCGCACAGCGGCTTTTGCTTTTTGTGCTTATGAATGATGCTCTGGAATGAACTGTTTTCATTCCGGGGCATTCTTTTTGGGCGCGTTTGGAAAATCCTATTGTAGGATTTTGGAGATCCTGCATACAAAAAGCAATTTTGATCAGCTGTGCTGAATTGTGATTTTTGCTCTGAGCCGTAGGGAATACGGCTTGGGGCTTTTTTATTTTTTGAGGAATGTTTATGAAGGATGCAGATTATATGCGCCTGGCCTTGCAGCTTGCACAAAAAGGCTGCGGCTGGGTGTCCCCCAACCCTATGGTGGGGGCGGTGATCGTAAAAAACGGGCAAATCATTGGCAAAGGCTGGCACCAGAAATACGGCGAGGCTCATGCCGAACGCAATGCGCTGGCAAGCTGCACTGAAAGTCCGCGCGGGGCGACCATGTATGTTACACTGGAGCCCTGCTGCCATTATGGAAAGCAGCCGCCCTGTACCGATGCAATTCTGCAGGCGGGAATTCGCCGTGTGGTGATAGGCGCAGACGATGCAAATCCCTTGGTAGCCGGAAAAGGTGTTGCGGTTTTGCGTGCAAACGGTGTGGAGGTAACACAGGGGGTGCTGCAGCGGGAATGCCGGCTGCAGAACGAGGCTTTTTTTCACTATATTCAAACGCAGCAGCCATTTGTGGTGATGAAATATGCCATGACACTGGATGGGAAAATTGCTGCCTATACCGGGAAATCTCGCTGGATCACCGGCTCGGAGGCCCGGCATCATGTGCAAACGCAGCGTGCGCGCTATACAGGCATTATGGTGGGCGTGGGAACAGTGATCGCCGATGATCCTCTGCTGACCTGTCGTTTGCCGGGCAGTAAAAATCCGGTGCGCATCGTGTGCGATACGCATCTGCGCACCCCAATCAACAGCAAAATGGTGCAAACCGCCAAACAGATCCCCACGGTTCTGGCAACCTGCTGCTCGGAAGCTGTGCGGCTAAAGCCGTATCAGGATGCTGGCTGTGAGATCGTGTGCCTGCCGCAGCGCAGCGGCCATGTTGATTTAAATGCGCTGATGGATGAACTGGGGCACAGGGGTATTGACAGTATTTTGCTGGAAGGCGGCGGCACACTGAACTGGGCAGCACTGGAAAGCGGCATTGTGCAAAAGGTGCAGGCGTATATTTCTCCTAAATTGCTGGGAGGACAAACCGCGAAAACTCCCGTTGAAGGGCAGGGTGCGGCTTCACCGGACGATGCATTTTTTGTGAAAGACGGACATCTGATTCCCCTTGGGGAGGATTATCTATTGGAAGGAAGGGCGGTTTGTTCTGTTCACAGGGATCATTGAGGAAGTTGGAACTGTAAAAAAGATCATAAGGGGAACACATTCTGCTGTTTTGCACATTGCAGCAAGCACCGTGCTGCAGGGAACGAAGCCGGGGGACAGTATTGCGGTAAACGGGATCTGCCTTACCGTAACAAAACTCTCAAATGAACTATTTTCAGCTGATGTTATGCATGAAACGCTGGACCGGTCTTCTTTGGGCAGCCTTTTTGTGGGAAGCAAAGTGAATTTAGAGCGCGCTATGCCTGCAAATGGCCGCTTTGGCGGGCATATCGTAGCAGGCCATGCAGACGGTACCGCGCAGATCAAAGAAATTCACCGCGACGATAATGCCGTTTGGTTCACCCTGCAAACGAAACCGGAGCTGATGCGTTATATCGCAGAGAAAGGTTCTGTAACGCTGGATGGCATCAGCCTGACTGTGGCCAAGGCGGGCAGGGAACAGTTTTCGGTGTCCACGATTCCCCACACAGTGGACCAAACCAACTTGCACAGCCGGAAAAAAGGGGATACGGTGAACCTTGAAACCGATGTTATGGCCAAATATATCGAAAGGCTGCTTACGGCAGTTCCACAACCAAAGCAAGAGGGAATCACCCGCGAATTTTTACTGCAAAGCGGATTTTAAGGAGGAAAATACACTTATGAATTTCAACACGATAGAAGAAGCGCTGGAGGATTTGCGGCAGGGCAGGATCGTTTTGGTGACCGATGACCCGGACCGTGAAAACGAGGGCGATTTTATTTGTGCCGCACAGTTTGCTACCACCGAAAATATCAATTTTATGGCAACGCACGGCAAAGGGCTGATCTGTATGCCTATGAGCGAGGAGTATGTGAAAAAGCTGCAGTTTCCTCAGATGGTGCAAAACAACACAGATAACCACGAAACTGCTTTTACCGTTTCCATCGATCATGTATCCACATCCACCGGCATTTCTGCTGCCGAACGATCTATAACGGCCATGGCCTGTGTAAGCAGCGATGCGGCTGCCGCTGATTTTCGCCGCCCGGGACATATGTTCCCGCTTCTGGCCAGAAAAAATGGCGTTTTAGAGCGCAGCGGACACACGGAGGCAACGGTGGATCTGTGCCGTCTGGCCGGGCTGAAGGAATGCGGCCTGTGCTGTGAGATCATGCGTGAGGACGGCACCATGATGCGTACAAAAGAGTTGGCCCAATTGGCAGAGAAGCATGGAATTAAATTTATTACCATAAAAGACCTGCAAGCTTATCGGAAGTGCCGCGAGCAGCTGGCAGACCGTGTGGCTTGCGTGCATATGCCCACTCGATACGGCGATTTTACGGCCTATGGCTTTGTGAGCCGCCTGAATGGCGAGCATCATGTGGCTTTGGTAAAGGGAGATATCGGCAATGGCGAAAATGTGCTGTGCCGGGTGCATTCGGAATGCCTGACAGGGGACACATTCGGTTCTTTGCGGTGTGACTGCGGGCAGCAGCTGGCGGCTGCCATGAAGCAAATCGAAGGCGAAGGGCGCGGTATTCTTTTGTATATGCGTCAGGAAGGGCGCGGCATTGGGCTGATCAATAAGCTGAAAGCCTACGAACTGCAGGAAAAAGGCATGGATACGCTGCAGGCCAATTTGGCCCTTGGCTTTCATGCTGACGAACGAGAATATTTTTTGGGCGCACAGATTCTGCGGCAGCTCGGGGTAAAAAGCTTGCGCCTGCTGACCAACAATCCCGACAAGGTGTATCAGCTTTCTGAATTCGGCCTTCGAATTCTGGAACGGGTGCCGATCCAAATGGAAGCCACACCGCACGATTTGTTTTATCTGCGCACCAAGCAGAACCGCATGGGGCACATACTGCACTATTAAATCGATTTTCGGATAATCGAATCAAGAAAGGAAAAAATTATGAAAACCTTTGAAGGAAAACTTGTTTCAGATGCTGCGATCAAAGTGGGCATCGTGGCTGCCCGATTTAATGAATTCATCACATCCAAGCTGCTCAGCGGTGCGATCGATGGCCTTTTGCGCCACAATGTGCAGCAAGAAAATATCCAGATCGCATGGGTGCCGGGTGCATTTGAAATTCCGCTGATCGCATCTAAAATGGCAAAAAGCGGTCGTTACGATGCGGTGATCTGCCTGGGTGCCGTGATTCGTGGTTCTACAAGCCATTATGATTATGTGTGCAATGAGGTTTCCAAAGGCATCGCTTCGGTTTCTCTTGAAAGCGGAATCCCGGTACTGTTTGGGGTGCTGACTACCGAAAATATTGAGCAGGCCATTGAAAGAGCGGGCAGCAAGGCAGGCAATAAGGGCAGCGAGTGTGCAGCCGGTGCGATTGAGATGGTCAATCTGATCCGCTCGCTGGAACAGGTGCAAAATTGATCATTGTGCGATCTTATCAGCAGGATGACGAATTAGAGCAGCGTATCCTGCAAGTTCTGCGCAGAGAAAATATTCAGGCGGAACAGATTTGCCTGAGCTCGCGGGCAAACCTGTGTTTTGATTCCCTTGTGATCGATGGCCATTCCCGGCAGGTTTATGCGGAAGGCTGCGCACTTGCTTTAACCAAAACCGAATTTTCACTCCTGCTGTTTCTTGCACAAAATCCCGGCACGGCACTTTCCAAAGAAGAATTGCTGTGCGCTGTGTGGGGCAGCCAAAGTGAAGATACGCTCAAGGTGGTGGCCAACAGCATTTCCAATCTGCGTAAGAAGTTGGGCATTAGGTATAAGAGCTTTATTAAAACAACCGCAGGCGGCTATGCTTTTGTCCCGGAAGCAAGCGCGCAGATCACCGCACGGGAATAGAGCGCCCCTTGATTTATTTATGGCAATACCGCATAATTCTAAGTGCCGATACGGCGAGCGAGGTGCGGCAGCTGCCAAGCCAAAAGCGCAGATAATACTTTGTGTATTATCGAGTATTTTGGCAACGCAGATGCCGTGCCGCAGCCGTCGGAGCGGTGCTTAAGCCGTAAGGCGAGAATTGTGCGGTGTTGCCTTATATCAATGGCAATGGAATTTTGATTTTGCGTGTGCTATAATAAATCCAAAGCCCATCGCTGCCGCCCAAGGGCCGAATCCGCGCACCGTTATGCGGCTTTTTCGGGCAGGGCTGATCCGCTGTTATCAAATAAAAAGGGGTTGAAACTATCATGGAATTTTCCAAACGATTGGAGCTTTTCGGCGATGAAATTTTCGCTTCGCTGAACAACCGCAAAAACGAACTGCTGGCGCAGGGGAAAAAGATCTATAATTTTTCCATCGGCACACCGGATTTTACACCGCAGGAGCATATTAAAAAAGCCCTGATCGATGCCGCAGAAGACCCCGAAAACTGGAAGTACAGCCTGCGCGACCTGCCCGAGCTTTTGCAGGCGGTGTGCGGCTATTACAAGCGCCGCTTTGGTGTGGAGATCCGGCCCGAGCAGGTGATGAGTTGCTACGGCAGCCAGGAGGGCATGGGCCATATCGGCATGGCGCTGTGCAACGAGGGGGATACCGTGCTGCTGCCCACGCCCTGCTATCCGGTGTTTATTGCAGGCAGCCTGCTGGGCGGTGCCAAGCCGTGGTATTATCCGCTTTCCAAAGAAAACGGCTTTCTGCCGAACCCCGATGATATTCCGCCCGAAGTGGCGCAAAAGGCCAAATACATGATCGCCAGCCTGCCCGCCAATCCTGTGGGCAGTGTGGGCACGCCTGCGCTGTATGCAAAGCTGGTGGAGTTTTGCAAAAAGTACGAAATTCTGCTGATCCATGACAATGCCTACAGCGATATTATTTTTGACGGCAACCAGGGGCACAGTCTGTTCAATACGCCCGGCGCAATGGACATCGGCGTGGAATTTTTCAGCCTGAGTAAAAGCTTTAATGTGACAGGCGCGCGCATCAGCTTTTTGGTGGGCCGTGCCGATGTGATCGCGGCGGTGAAAAAGCTGCGCAGTCAAATTGATTTTGGCATGTTCCTGCCGCTGCAGTATGCCGCCATTGCGGCCTTGAACGGCCCCTTGGACAGCGTGAAGCAGCAATGCGGGCTGTATCAGCAGCGCCGCGATGCCCTGTGCGGCGGGCTGCGGGGCATCGGCTGGCCAGTGAGCGACAGCCATGGCAGTATGTTTGTGTGGGCGCCGATCCCGGCAGGCTACAAAAACAGCCTGGATTTCTGCATGGCGCTGATGGAAAAAAGCGGCGTGATCTGCACGCCGGGCTCCAGTTTTGGCCCGCTGGGCGAGGGCTATGTGCGCTTTGCGCTGGTGATGCCGCCCGAAAAAATTGCCGAGGCTGTGCAGGCCATTGCACAAAGCGGCGTTTTGGCCCCCAATGCTTGACAGCGGCTTTCCCGGCGGGTATAATATTCAGAAATACCCGCTGTGAGGGAGTAATTTGCGCCAAACCGGCGTGATTTGTCAACATACTGGCTGCGGCCTGGCAAATCTTAAAAAGTGAGACTCACGCATACTGATGAACATGGGGGAAAGTGTTCTTCGGTATGCGTGAGTTTTTTTGTCGGTATTTGCGCCGGGCGCAGCGGAAAAACAGGGAGAAATGAAGCATGGAATATTTTATCGAAGCATTTCTGATCGGCATCGGCCTTTCTATGGATGCGTTTGCGGTTTCGGTGTGCAAGGGCCTTTCCATGACGCGCGTGAATCGCCGCCATTGCCTGATCATCGGCTTGTTTTTCGGCGGGTTTCAGGCGCTGATGCCCTTTCTTGGCTGGCTGGTGGGCACTGCCTTTGCCGACCATGTGGCGGCGCTGGATCACTGGATCGCCTTTGTTTTGCTGGCGTATATTGGCGGCAAAATGATATTCGAGGCGCTGCAGGAGGGCAGCGAAACCGAAGAAACCGCCCAAAGCGATCCGCCGCTGGATCTGAAAGAGCTTTTGCTGCTGGCCATTGCCACCAGCATTGATGCACTGGCCGTGGGCGTTACCTTTGCCTTTTCGGGCAATCCCATTCTGCCCTCCGTTGCCATTATAGGCGTTACCACCTTTGTTATTTCGGTGGGCGGCGTGTTTGTGGGCAACCAGTTCGGCACCCGATATGAGAAAAAAGCCGCCCTGGCGGGCGGCGTGATCCTAATGCTGATCGGTTTGAAGATCCTGTTGGAAGGGCTGGGGGTTCTGTAAATCGGCCTGTAAAAATCAAAGCTGCCGCTCCGCGAAAAATGCACTCGCAGGGGCGGCAGCTTTTGCCGGTCAGAAAATTTTTATTCGCCCAAAGCCTGCCCAATGGGCATATGCAGCACCAGCGTGGCGGCGGAATCGGCGGGGGTGGGGGTTTTATTGATCACCACCAGCTCGCGGCCTGCATAATAGCGCAAAAGCCCGGCAGCCGGATACACGGCCAGGCTGGTGCCGCCCACGATCAAAAGATCGGCCTGCTGCAGAGCGTTCACGCTTTTTTGCAGCACGGTGCTGTCCAGTGCTTCCTCATAAAGCACCACATCCGGCTTTACCACGCCGCCGCAGGTGCAGCGGGGAATGCCGGTGCTGTTTGCAATAAACGCCTGATCGTAAAACTTATGGCACCGGGTGCAGTAATTGCGCAGGGTGCTGCCGTGCAGCTCCAGCACATTTTTGCTGCCTGCCAGCTGGTGCAGCCCATCAATATTCTGGGTGATGATGGCCCGCAGCTTGCCCTGCTTTTCCAGCTTGGTCAGCCGCAGATGTGCGGCGTTGGGCCTGGCATCGGTCACGATCAGCTTTTTGCGGTAAAAATCATAAAATTCTTCGGTTTTTTCCTCAAAAAAGGTATGGCTCAAAATTTCCTCAGGTGGGTATTTGTATTGCTGGTGATACAGCCCGTCCACGCTGCGAAAATCCGGAATGCCGCTTTCGGTAGAAACGCCTGCTCCGCCGAAAAACACGATATTGCTGCTTTTCCGGATCAACTCTTCCAGCTTTTGCTTTTCATTTTCCATGGCTGTTTCCTCCCTTATATGCTTTCGTTTATTGTCGCACACTCAGGCGGCAAAATCAAGGGCGGCATTCGGTTTTGTAATTTGCCATAAAGTGTGCTATAATAACAGATAATTGTGCCATAGGGGGCTGTGAAAATGGAGCTGGAGCAAAAAACGGTTCTTTCGCTTTTGCCGCCGCGCCCTGCCGAAAGCAACAAGGGGCATTACGGCAAGCTGCTGGTGGCGGCGGGCAGCCGGCGCTTTCGCGGCGCGGCGCAGCTGTGCGCGCTGGGCGGGCTGCGCATCGGGGCCGGCATCGTTACGCTGGCTGCCATTGAGCCTGTGATCGCCGCCGCATCCGCCTGCCTGCCCGAGCCGGTGTTTCTGCCGCTCTCCGAAAGCCGGCAGGGGGGCATTGCCGCAGCCGAAGCCGAGGCGCTTTTGCACGAGGCTTGCCGTAGCAGCGCCGCCGTGCTGGGGTGCGGCATGGGCAACACGCCGGATACCGCCTGCCTGGCGCGCACACTGGCGCTGCAATGCCCCGGCACACCGCTTGTGCTGGATGCCGATGGGCTGAACGCTGTGGCCGGGGATTTTCCCACCAGAAAAGAGCCGGGCCTTGTGATCACGCCGCATCCCGGCGAAATGGCACGCCTTACCGGAACCACCGTTGCACAGATCGAGGCTGACCGTGCGGGCACGGCGCTGCGCTTTGCCGAAAGCTGCAACTGCGTGGTGGTGCTCAAGGGCCATCGCACCGTGATTGCTTCACCCGAGGGTGAGCTTGCCGTAAACACCACCGGCAATTCCGGCATGGCACGCGGCGGCAGCGGCGATCTGCTGGCGGGCATGCTGGGCGGTTTGCTGGCACAGGGGCTTGCGCCTTTTGCAGCGGCCAAGTGCGCTGTGTGGCTGCACGGCAAAGCCGGTGATCTGTGCGCTGCCCGCCTGAGCAGGCAGGCCATGCTGCCGCATGATATGTTGGATGATCTGTGCGCCTTTCTGGCGCAGAATGGCTTTTGAAAACGCAATACTTTTTGTATAATTACACAAGGAAAATACAATGAAGAATAAACCAAACCTGCCCTCGTGGGCCAAACTGCTGATCACGGCTGCCGTGCTGGCACTCTGCTTTTTTGCCTTTGTTTCGTTGAATCAATATGTGCAGCGGGTGCCGCAGCCTGCGCCGGACACCACTTTCAGCGCGATGCCCGCACCGGCCTCCCGCTGAACCATTGAAGGAGCTTTTTATCTGTATGAATCGATCGCCCTATTCCGATGGACAAAACCTGTTTTGCCTTTTGGCGGCCTTGCTCAGCACGCTTTCCGTGCAGGGGCTTTTCTTTATTCTGCCGGATTCCGGCACGCCGGGCATGGGGGGAATGTACCAGCTGAATGCCTTGCTGGACGGCCTTGGCCATGCCTACAGCCAAAATTGGCTTAGCTGGTGCTGCCTGATGGCGCTTTTCTTTTTCGCAGGCCGCAGGCTTTATTTTGCCGAGCCGAAGCTTCGGCTGCGCCCGTTTGCCGTCTTTTTGGCAGCAGCCTTTACGCTGTTTTTCTTCATTGGCGCCTGCATGGAAAAATACGGCGCTTTTGAGCCGGTGCTTTCGGGAAAATTTCAGCTGGTCCTGCTGGGCGTCAGCGCGGTGGGCTGCTTTATTCCGCTGCTGGCATTTTTTGGCCGTCTGCCTGCAATGCTGCCGGTTTTGTTTTCCCTTCGCTTTGCACCGGCCGAAAAGCTGGCCCGGCGTGTGCAGGCAAAGCGTCCGCTGCTGGGGCCCATGCTGTTTTTTGCACTGTGTTGGCTGCCGGTTTGGCTGATCGCCTTCCCGGGCGGCCTTGCCAGCGACACCGGCACCCAGCTGGGAATGTATTTGCCGGAGAATATCTTTAACAACCACTACCCCTATCTTGTCACACTCTTTTATATCGCGGTCTCGCGCCTTGGCATGATGCTGGGCGCACCCGGCGTGGTGCTGCTTCTGCTCACCGCCGTGCAGTATTTCTGGCAGGCGTTTGCCCTTGGCTATATGATGCGCACCCTGCAGCGCCTGGGCGTGAGCGATGCGCTGCGCGGCATTTGCATGGCGCTGTTCGGCGTGGTGTCCATTTGGCCAATCTACGCGGTTTGCGTGCAAAAGGATACACCGTATGTGGGCGGCATTGTGCTGCTGATGTGCATTTGCGCCGAGCTTTTGTATCTTGGCCGTGCGCTCACACCGCGGCTGACGGCCGCCATGCTGGCCTTGTGCCTGCTGATCGTACACACCCGCAACAACGGCATTTATCTGTGCCTGCCGCTGCTCGCTGCCTTGGCAGCCGCTCTGGGCCGCCGATACTTGGGCAAGCTGGCCGGAGTGATCGCTGTTATGCTGGCGGCGTATGCGTTTACCCAGGGCCCGCTGATGGAGGCTGTGCATTGCTACGGAAACGAAACACAGGAAATGCTTTCGGTGCCGTTTCAGCAAACGGCCCGCTATGTAAAGCAGTATCCCGATGAAGTGACCGAGGAAGAACAGGAAGCCATAGAGGATGTGCTGATCTATGATACGCTGGCCGACCGCTACGAGCCTTATATGAGCGATGCCGTAAAAATGCAGTATCGCCTGCGCTTTTCTGACGATGATACCGGCCACGAGCGTGAGCTGCTGCAGATCTATTTCAAAACATGGGCTGCGCAGTTCCAAAAACACCCGCTGGTTTATCTGGAAGCCACGGCCAACAATATGTATGGCTTTATTGCGCCCATCAGCTACCGTGTGCTGGGCCCTGTAGAGCTGAATATTGATGTTGACCCCGCGCTTGAGCATTCTGTGGCAGACTACACACAGCCGCAGGCGCTGGCCCCGGTGCGCACGCTGTATTGCAAGCTTTCCACATTTGTTGGGAAAATGCCGTTTTTCAGCCTGTTGTATTCGCCCTTTGTAACCACATGGATCGTTTGCGTGGGGGCGGTGCTGCTGCTGCGCAAAAAATGCTGGCGCGCCATGGTTTTGTATCTGCCCATGCTTCTCAATGTGGCGGTATGTCTGGTGAGCCCCATCAATGCCAGCACACGCTATATGCTGTGCGCTACGGCTTGTCTGCCGCTGCTGCTGGCCGTGCTGCAAAACGAGCCGGACAGCCATAAAACCTGATCTTTACAGGAAAGAGGTTTACCCATGAACAAACGACGATTTCGCCCGCTGTGGACAGTGCCCTGCATGCTGTTTCTTTTGCTGCTCTGCTTTTGGCTGGATGAACGCGCCGAGCAGAAACGCAATGTAGATCCCTACCTTTTGTCCTTCAGCGATAACTGCGCCAGCTATGAGGATGATCTTTTATGCTCGCTGGATGCGCTGACCCCGTGGGAATGGGATATTGTGTGGTTTTTGCCCGCAGGCCCCGAGGATGCACAGGAGGTAAAGCTGCCCGCCGTGAAAACCCCGGTGCAGCTGAAGCAGGCTGTGGGGGATGCCCCGGCGGCCTATTGCCTGGCCTTTGTGCGCGAGGATGAGCTGGTGTATCTTTTGAGCGACCAATGCACCGCCGCCGGTTACCGCATGGATCTGAGCGCGCTTCCTGCCGCCGCTGCGGGCACGCCGGTTCACATGGAGCAAAGCGCGCCGCCGCTTTTCTGCAAGGTGCCGGCCGAGAATGGCAAGGTGAGCCTTTTGGTTTTGCAGAAACCGGAAAACTCGTGATTTTTTGTATACTTCCGGGCCGGAATGCTTGCATTTCGGCCCGGAATGGTTTATAATATAGCCTAAAGTGATAAACAGCGCTTTCTGCGGACAGAGCAAGATTCGCTGTTGGGTATACAGGTGTGGGTTCTGCGCGGCAGAGCCCCATGAACCATGTCAGGCGGGGAACCGAGCAGCATTAAGTGGCCAGCATTGCGCGCCGCAGAGTGCCTGCACCTGTATACCGAGCAGCGGATCGCCGGGGCCAAAGCCCTGTACAGCCTGTCCGCCATTTTTTTGTAAAAAAAGGGGTGTTTTTGGCTATGTATCGCGCGTTATACCGCAAGTGGCGGCCTCGCCGCTTTGAGGATGTGGTGGGCCAAAGCGCCATTGTAACGGCGCTGCGCAATCAGGTGGCGGCGGACCGTGTGGGCCATGCCTATCTGTTCACAGGCGTGCGCGGCACCGGCAAAACCACCTGTGCTAAAATTTTTGCCAAGGCCGTAAACTGCCCGCACAGCGTGCAGGGCGATCCCTGCTGCGAATGTGAGATCTGCCGCGGCATTGACGATGGCAGCATTCTGGATGTTGTGGAAATGGACGCTGCCTCCAACAACGGTGTAGACGATGTGCGCGCCATTCGGGATGAAACCAACTACACCCCCAGTCAGGGCCGAAAAAAAGTGTATATCATCGACGAGGTGCACATGCTCAGCGGCCCGGCCTTCAACGCACTGCTGAAAACGCTGGAAGAACCGCCCAGCCATGTGGTGTTTATTTTGGCCACCACCGAAATTCAAAAAGTGCCCGCCACCATTTTAAGCCGCTGCCAGCGCTATGATTTTGGCCGCATTCGCCCGCAGGATATTGCCGAGCGCGTTTTGTATATTGCCGGGCAGGAGGGCATTGAGCTTACCCCTGCCGCCGCCGGGCTGATCGCACGGCTGGCCGACGGTGCCTTGCGCGATGCACTTTCCATTTTGGATACCTGCGCCGGTTCCTCGAATCATGTGGACGAAGAAACCGTGCGCCGCATGGCAGGCGTTACGGATAAAAGCTATCTGTTCCGCCTCAGCGATGCCCTGCAGCAGGGGAAATCGGTGGCGGCTCTGGCAGAGCTGGCCGAGCTTCGGCAGCAGTCGGTGGATATGAAGCGCCTGTGCGAAGAAATGATCGCACATTACCGCAATCTGATGCTGGCAGCGCTGCCCGGCGGCCAGGAGCTTTTGGGCGGCGTAAGCCCCGAGGAAGAACCGCAGTATCTGGAAAAAGCCCGCACCATTCCCCAAAGCCAGAGCATTCGCGCCATTCGCCGTTTGGGCGAGGCGCTGGAAAAAATGGGCCGCGGCACGGATCAGCGCGTGGAATTGGAGCTGGCCCTGTTTGCGCTTTCCCAGCCGGAAGAAGCCCCCGTGCCCTCGGCTATGCAGCAAGTGGCCGCACAGCCGGTGGTGCAGCCCTTTGTGAGCGCCCCGGCCGCGCAGCCCTTTATGGCAGCGCCCCGGCCTGCCGCAGCGCCTGCACCCGCGGCTGCTCTATCGCAGCCGGAGCCGGAGCCTGCTGCCCAGCCGCAGCCGGAGCCTGCGCCCACAGTTCCGTGGGAGGCCGAGCCCGTGCAGCCCGCACAAAATGCTGCGCCGATACACCTGCCCAGCACGCCCGCCGCAGCGCCCGCACCGGCCCCGGCGCAAAAGCAGCCGCCCCAGTGCCCGCAGCCGGCCTGCCAGCACCCGCCCGAGCCCTTTGCCCAGTGGCCGCTTGTGCTGGAAGAGCTGGAACAGCGTGATAAAATGCTGATCAGCTTTTTGAAAGGCACCCATGCGTTTTACGATGGCAAGCGTGTGCTGATCGAATGCAGCGATCTGTTCCGCGATTTTATTCGCACCAACAAGGACAGTCAGGAGCTGATCAAAACCGTGATCGCCGAAAAAACCGGCATCCGGTGCGGCATCGGCCCCTATACCCCAAAGGGGCAGGCAAAGCAAACGCCCGCCCTGCAAAGCGCCGATGCCACCCTGCAGGCACTTTCGGCCATGGGGGTGCCTGTGATCGTGCAGGAAAAAGAATAAGTTTACCAGAAATACCAAATATTATCTTATTATTGGAGGAAATATCCCATGAAAGCAAGAATGCCCGCCGGTTACGGCCGCCCCGATCCCAACGCCATGATGCGCCAGGTGCAGAAAATGCAGGAGGCCCTGAAGGCCAAAACCGAAGAACTGGAAGGCCGTGAATTCACCGGCACTGCCAGCGGCGAAATGGTTTCGGTTACCATGACCGGCAAACATCAGGTGACTGCTGTAAAGATCAAGCCCGAAGCGGTGGACCCGGACGATATCGAAATGCTGGAAGATCTGGTGGCAGCAGCTGTAAACGATGCCATCCGTCAGGTGGATGAAACCACCGAAAGCGAAATGGGCAAGATCACCGGCGGCCTGAACATTCCCGGCTTGGGCTAAAAAGGAGTTTGTTTGCATGGCAAATAATGCAGAACCGCTGGAACGGCTGATCGACCAGTTTTCGCGGTTTCCCGGCATTGGGCGCAAAGGCGCCACCCGCATGGCCTATCAGGTTATGGGCATGAGCGATGCCGAGGTGCTGGAGCTTTCCGGCGCCATTCGTGATGCCAAAGCGCGGCTGCACCGGTGCAAATGCTGCCAGAACTTTACCGAAAGCGATCTGTGCAGCATTTGCTCTTCGCCCAAGCGTGACCGCAGCGTGATCTGCGTGGTGGAAAGCCCCCGCGATGTAACGGCCATTGAGCGCACACGCGAGTATAACGGAATGTACCATGTGCTGCACGGGCTGATCAGCCCCATGGACGGCATTGGCGCTGACCAGCTGTGCGTGAAAGAGCTGCTGGCCCGCCTTGGCACCGGCGAGGTGAAAGAGGTGATCATGGCCACCAGCCCCACGGTAGAGGGTGAGGCCACCGCCATGTATCTGGCCAAGCTGGTGAAACCGCTGGGGGTAAAGGCCACACGCCTTGCCTATGGCCTGCCCGTGGGCAGCAGTTTGGAATATGCCGATGAAACAACCCTGTACCGTGCCATTTCCGGCCGAGGAGAACTGTGAAAACGGGCGGTTTCTTCTTGACAAGGCACAGGCTTTTGCGGTATCATATAGTGTAATATCAGAAAAAGGAGGGGCGGCAGCATGGCTGTGGAAAAAGTGAAAACCAAAAGCATTGCCGCCAACCGTGAGGCGCGGCACGAATATTTTGTGATCGAAGCGCTGGAATGCGGCATTTCTCTGGTAGGTACTGAGGTGAAAAGCCTGCGCGAAGGCAAGGTGAACCTGAAAGACAGCTGGGTGGATGTGGAAGACGGCGAGCTGATCGTAAAGGGAATGCATATCAGCCCTTACGATATGGGCAACATTTTCAACCGCGATCCTGTGCGCCCGCGCAAGCTGCTGGCGCATAAAAAAGAAATTCGCCATCTTGCGCAGCAAATCAAGCTGCAGGGCTACACACTGGTGCCGCTTTCGCTGTATTTCAAGTGTGGGCGCGTAAAAATGGAGCTGGGCCTTTGCAAGGGCAAAAAGCTGTATGATAAACGTGCCACAGCAGCCGACCGCAGCGCCAAGCGCGATATTGACCGCGCGCTGAAAAACTTCGGCCGATAAAACATTCGCTTTCCCGGGGCCGTTTGGCCCCGAATCCGTGGGGCTGTCAAGGTTTCGACGGGGAGGGAGAAGGGCGAGCAGCGGGTAGCAGCGGGGAACTGCTTAAAACTCTCCAAAACAATTAACTGACAACCGTAACGTTGCAGTCGCTGCCTAATTAAGGCAGCTGTTCTGCCCACCATTGTGCCGGGTGGGGCCAGGGCATCGATTAGGCACAGCACATGAACGGGCATAAGCTTTGCCGCCCGTCACGAACCCATGAAGCTACCAAACAGTTCGGTCTGGCATTCGTCTGAACTGTAAGGGAAATCGAAACGACTGCCTGCACCCGGAGATACTCTCTTGGACCCCTTTTCGGACATGGGTTCGACTCCCATCAGCTCCACCATTACAATCTAATCCGAACATTTTTGTAACGCTTGACGTGTTCGGGTTAGTCGTTCAGATTGAACGCTAAAGAAATAACCCCGCTTTCCTGTAAGGGAAGGCGGGGTTATTCTATTCCGCTGAATGAAGTACACATACCAACGCCGTGTAGTAGTGTAAAAGTGCCGTATCTTTGAAGCGGTACAATACCGAATTTTCCATGTTAAGCGCCGCTTGAAGTTTGATCCGGTCAGCGCGTCCGTGATTTCGGTTGATGTAGAACCATTCAAGCACGGCTTGTTCTTTCTCCGGCAACTGTGCCAGCGTCTTTTTAATCAGCGCCGCCCGCTGCCGATCCTCGGCGCTGCTGCTGTCTGCAAGCTGCCTGTACTGCGTAAGATCGTAAATCGCCATTTCTTTCAGTTTAGAGAAGTCCACCCGTTATTCCCTCCAATTCTTTTATGTATCGCCGTTTCCATTCGTTTAATTGTTCTTCCGCCGCTAATGCCCGCTCCGGTGTCGTACTTTCATACGAAGGAATTTCCGGCGGATCGTCGAAGTTTGAATAATAGTACCGCCGTAACGGTTCGTTTTTGCTTAATACGTTTAGCGCTTTGTTTTTTACGCGGAACGCCTGTTGTGCGTCCGTAAGTCCTAATTCTTCCGCAAGCTGCGCCGTGCTTTTCTCTTCAAAGTACACCCCTTGAATAATTGCCCGCTGCTTTTGGCTTAAATCCTCCAGCGCGGCGGTAATCAGCTTTGAAAGCTCGCGTTGCTCAATAATCTTTTCCGGATCGCTGCTATCATCGGAAACGAACTCTTCTAATTCGTCGCCCTCTCCCTGCTTCGTTTCCTTGTTTAGTGAAGCTGGATCGGTCGGCAATTCCCATATTCGCCCGCGATCGCTGCGGACGCGCCGAATGCCAAGCATTTTATTAACGCAATCCGTATAGTGGTATTTCAGATATGACGTGAAACGGAATTGCTTTGCCGGATCGTATGCGTTTAGCGCCTCGATCATTGCAAAATACCCGCATTGTATAAAATCTTCATTATCTACAAAAGCGGAGTATTTTTGTTGCGCCGTCATGTAATACCGCGCTGCAAGCATGGCTATTAAATTGCGTATCTGTCCCCATAGGATCGGCAACAATTCATTTTCGCCCGCTTTGATACGCTCGGCTAATTCCTCGTTGCTCCACGTCGCCGCCATGCGGTTATACCTCCGCCGCGTCCGGCTCTGTAACTTCTATATCTTGATCGTTCGACAGCTTGCAATAAAGGCTAATATCATCGGTATAGCCTTCGTAGTTGTCTATGCGTTTAATGTCGTAGAACTTGCCGCCGTACTCCACCAGCATTTCCGTTGTTACGTCTGTTCTGTGATTGACCGTGAAAACAACCTCTTCCGCCGCGTTCACCATTGCGGAAGCGTAGAGCTCGCTTCCGGACAACTGCCGATAGTAAGCCCACAGCCTCCCGCTATGGATCGGTCGCCATTCTTCCGTGCTGAACCCGTGTTCGTTTGTCGTGCTTGTAAAAGCAATAATGCGGATTTTCTTATCTTTCAGCTTCATTCCTGCCGCTCCCTCCGTTATAGCGTCCGTATATATTCTTCGTATTTCTCCGTTAAACCTACATAAGCGTCAAGCAGGCTTGCCATGCCGTCTATGCGCTGCTTTGCGGCTTGATTTTTGACCGGAACAATATTGCCGTTTACGTCGGTTTTAACGCCTGTGTTTGTCAAACACCATTTCAAGATCGGGTGATTGTTATAAACAATCCGCTTTGCCTGCAAGTCTGCACCCATGTTCTGCATAGGAAGTGAAAGCGTTTTTGCGCCCTGTATGCAAGGGATCATATTAAACCCGCTCGCCTTCATTTCCTCAACCCAATAGCGGGCGCTCCATGCGTCATAGTAAACCCAAGCGGGAACAATCTTGTATTCCGCCGCCATTTCCAAAAACCACGCCGTTACGTCCTTGTAATTGATCGTGTTTCCGGCGCAAGTGCGCAATAGTCCGCGATCCCGCCACTTGTCATAGGGTATCTTTTCTTCCGCCACGCGGCGCTCTAACGTTTCTTCCGGCATCCAGTACATTTGCGTAACACACCGTTTCCCCGTGTCCTTGTCGATCATCAAGAGCGTTGCACACGTCAAATCAAGCGTTTTCGACAGGTCAGCGCCGCCGATCGCAAACTTGTTCTTGAAGCGGGCAAGATCGAACGTTTCCGCGTTGTCTATGTCCTCATAGGTCAGCCACGCCGTGCTTAACGTGTCCTTGATATTGAAATCCTTTACCAGCAGGCCGCGCAATTCGTTAGGGTTATTTTGTGCGCGGGCAACCTTTGTTTGAAGATCATCTATTTTCTTGATCGTGCCTAACGCGGGGTTTGCCTTCTGCCATGCCTCCGGCTGCGTCCATTCCTCGCGGCTGTCAAGCTCATAGAGGATTGGAAGAAACGTATCATCTTTGAAAACGCCGTCAACGATATTGCAGGCCGTCGCATACATTTCATCAAAGATGTTTTCGCGGATCGTTCCCGCCGTCGTTATCATAATCAAGAGCGGCTGGCGGCGGGCGCTCTGCGATTGCTTCATAACCTCGTATAAATTGCGGTCTTTAATGCCGTGCAATTCGTCGATCACAACGCAATGAGAATTTAGGCCGTCCATGCTGCCGCTGTCCTTGCTCAACGCCTCCATTTTTGAAAACGTGTTTGCAAAGTATAGATCGCCCTTGCGCTTGCGTACAAGCTCGCGCAACTGTGGGCTTTGCTTAATCATGTTATAGGCCTCTTCAAAGATAAGCCGCGCTTGATCTCGCTTTGTGGCAACGCAATAGATTTCCGCGCCCGCTTCACGGTCGGCGATCATCATATAAAGCGCAATGCCCGCCAGCATGGTACTTTTTCCGTTTTTTCGGGCAACGTAGAACAATGCTTCGCGGTACTGCCGCAAGCCCGTTTCTCTATCGGCGAACCCGAACAGCGCGGATATGAAAGCCTTTTGGAACAATTCAAGCGTTACGGGCTTGCCTGCCCATTCGCCCTTTGAATGCTTGCAGAAGCGTTCTATAAACTCAATCGTGCGCAAGGCCTTCTTTTCGTCAAAGATGTACCGTGCGCCCGCTTCCGGCGCTTCGATCCGCCGCGCAAGCTCTTCATAAACCTTCCGAACCCTGCGAGAAACAACGTATTTACCGCCTTCAATCGCCCTCCAATATTCAAGAATGTAATTCAAGGTTTATCCCTGCTTTGTGATGAAGTCCAGCACTTCATTTTTCTTCTTGCTGTCAACCTCCGGCGGCGGTAATAGGTCGGTAAACTGCTTATAAAGAAGGCTGTAACGCTGGATCGTCGTATTATAAGACTTCAAAGCAGGGCTTTCCCGCAAGAACTCTTGTTTACCCTGCTTGAAGTGGTCAACTGTGCCGTTTTCCTTGATCTTTTCGCGCAAATCTGCAAGGGTTTCCGCCACGAAAGATATTTCAACAATGAGCTTTTCGGCTATGTCTTTGCGATCCGCCGGAACAAGTTTTAATATCTTTTTAAGTTTGCGCACGTCCTTCAATCTCTCATTATCTCTATCGTTTGTCATGGCAAATCACCCCGTTTCAATACTACCCGTTCGAGCTTTTACCCTCCCCTCATATGTGCGCCCGTGGAGAGGAAAGGAAAGGCTCACCGCTGAAGGTGTGTTCCCTCCTCTCATAAAATCAAAGTGGGGGGTATTTCGTCGCTGCGTCGTGAAGCGTTGTATCTCTCGAACCATTCCGCCGCCAGCTTTTCGTTTAGCTTCCTGTTGTGCGTTCTGCTTTTGTCGCTCTGAATGCGTCGTATGCACTCTTCAAGCGTTGTCGGCATTAGAACAACCTCCGCCCGCAATTCGTCGGCAACGGCTTTCATTTCCCGCGTGTCTGCGATTGTCGTTATTACGAAGGCGCGTTCCCATTTGCCGCGCCGCGCCTGTATGATCTGATACAGCAATTCCCGAACCTCCAGCGCAACGGACAGGATCGGCGCATGGTTCAAATGTACGTTGCCCGTTTCACCGTTCAGCGCTGCGCACAGATAATCAAGATCAACAACTAAATCATTGCCGCTTTTATGCTGCGCAACGTATGTTGTTTTCCCGCTCGCCGGACTTCCGCACACAAGAAAAACGTTCGCTTGCTTTATTACGTTGCCTTCATCATCGAAGGCAATACCATTCAGCCGCGCCGCCTGCCCCCGCGCCTTCATATCTTGCGAATGCTCTTCCGCATGGCACTTTTCGCAAACGGCTTTCAGATTGTCCCAATTCAACGTTATATCCGGATCGTTGACATTCCACGGCTTGATATAGCGGATATGGTGGACTACGGAAGCCGCCCCGCCGCAACGTTCGCAAATATAGTGCTGGCTTTGTAAATAAGCCTCGCGCGTCTTGCGCCACTCCTTGCTGTCATAGAACGGCCTCGCGTAGTCCTTCGCCATACCCTTAACCCCTTTCCGCTTTCAGTTGAAGCGTTTTCAAAAGGCTGTCAATAGTCCGCTGTATCTTGTCAGCGTCTACCCGCTCCGCATGATACCAAAGCGTAAGAATGAACTTTCCCGCCGTATCTGCTAACGGATCGGTTTTCTGTGCCTCCGCCGGAATGCCCGTGCAAAGCTCGATATAGTCCGGAATAGCCGCAAGCAATCCCGTTATAATATCGTCGTTGTCGGTGTTATCCAGCCGTAACGCTTCGCGGGCTTGCTCTAACGTAAGCATTGCACCCGCTCCCGATTAAGTCGCCGAACGTGTCAGCTTGATAAAGGCCTCTTCCACAATGGGCTTGCAATCGGCAACCGCCATAGCGCGGTAATCAATGCGCCCGCTCTTGAAGCTGCTTTCGCGGGAAGCCTCGATCGTGATACCCTCCGGCAGATTGTAGCCCATGTAATTGAAGTTACCGAACAGGATAGTTTCCGCCGGAAGGTAATCATCAACAACGACAGGGAAGCCAAGAATTTTCCCGATCCCCTCAGCCTTCGGATCGGCAATGAAGAGCGGTCGCCCGTTGCTGTCCACCATGCTGTAAAACAGGTTGTACAGCGCGGCGTTGTTCATTGCCCAGCAAGCGCCGGAAGCGTACCCGCGTTTCAGCGCGGCAACGACCTTCACAACGTCGGCATATTTCAGCCCGTTTGTTTTGTGGAAGGTAAAGGCGTTTGTATCGCCCCAAGTAATGCCGTTCAGAACGCCCGTACCCTGCGAAGAACCCGTACCGTTTACAAGGCCGTCCGCAATGCAGGCCATCACGCAATTAGTAAGCTCTTCCACAAGGTAGCTTTCAAATGCGGCAATGCTCATGCTCTGCACTTTGACGCTGATAGAAAGCACCTTCATAATTTCGTAGCCGTCGAAAGAAACGGTTGCGACGCTGGGCGCTGCGCTGTCAACCGCCGCGCCCTCGGTGTGCCAGCTTGCAGCGGCGGCGGGAGTGCCGACAGGGATAGCGATTTTAGAAGGCACATTGAAGGAACGGCAAACGCTCATAATGCCGCCCATCGTGCGGGCTTTGCTGATAACCTCGTTCAGCGTCTGTGTGGGGAGAACCGCCGCAACGTTGCCGGAAGTGCCGTAAGCGTCCGCCCGCTGCTCGGTCATGGCGCGATTGAAGGCCGCTTCCTCAAAGCTGTTCAGCTTGCGCCCCAGCAGGCGTTTCATAAACGCGCTGCGGTATTCGGCACTGTTGAATACGTCGCCTTCGGTGGCCTCATAGCTTGCGCGGCGCTCGAAGGTCATACCCGCACCCGCCACGGGGTTAAAACTGTTCTGCTGCCCGCCTGCGGCGCGGCTCTGTACATTCTGCTTTGCCTGCGAAAGCCCTTCAAGCTCAATATTGAGCGCGTTCACGTCGGCGGTTGCGTCGGTGGCAACAATGTTCTTGATCTCTGCCGCTCTGTGTTCGATTTCCTCCAGCGTAGAAGTGCGATAATGGTTGAAAGCCTCTGCAATAGTCTTGAATTTCATTTTGTATTCCTCCGTTTAATTGAAATAATGGCGTTTGCCGTTTCTGTGATCTGCTTTGCGAAGGCAAGGTTTTCACTTCGCGCCGCTTTGGGGTTGTTGCTGCCCTCGTAGCCGGAAGCAATTTTCTTCTGCTCCCGCTCCAAGATGTCAATTTGCCTGTAAAGCACTTCTGTAAGCGATTTACGCGGCTTGTCCTGTGCGGCCTCCGCCGCCTCGGTCTGCTCCCGCTCCGGCTCGGCGGGCTTTTCGATATGGATTTCAATTTCTGTTGTATTCCCGTCCTGCTTGACAATGGTGGGCTTTACAACAATGCCGTTTTCGTCTGCCATAGCGTTATACCTCTTTCAGCAGAATTGAATTTGCCTTGATAATGGCTTTCGCCCTCTCCGCCGCCGTAGAAGTCCATGCGTTAATAGCGGATCGCGCTTCAACGCTGGTCTGCGGATAAGCGGGGAATGGAACGACGCTGATTTCATACACTTTTTCAATCTTTGTGATCGTGCGCGTGTTTGTCGCTGCGTCGTAGCTGTCGCCGCCCTCCGGCACTTTGAAGGCGAAGGACATTCCGGAAAGATCGCCGCGCTGTACTGCCGTATAAACGCTTCGCGCTTCCTCGGTGTCCGGTAATTCTGCAACCATGCTTAACCCTGCCGCGTCAAGCGTCAGTTGCATTGTTTTGGGCGTTCTCGCAAGCGGTACTTTGTTCAAGTCGTGATTGTAGAACAATCTCGCGTCGGACAAGTCCGCATGATCCAGCGCCCCCGCTCGGATAATTTCAATAAACGCGCCTGCCGGATCGTTTATCATGGTGGGCTGATCGTAAACAATCGGCCTACCCTCTAATTTAAGAACCTTCGCCGCGCCTGCCGCCGCTGCGTCCGCTCTTATTTCGCATACTCTAATTTCCTTCATGCCTGCGTTCCTCCGTTCTCTCCGTTTTTGCCGTCCGCTCCCGCTCCGGTATCACCGTTCAGCGCTGCGGGCGCTTTTGCCTTTGCAAGCTGGTATTCCTCCGCCTTATCCGCGTCAACGTAGTTTAGCGATTGAATACGGCGATCTCCGCCGGAAACGCTCGGAAGGTTTAGAATTTCCAGCGCTTGATTGACCGTAAGCAAGCCCATAGGCATAATTTCACGGATCAAGTTTACTTTCGTCGCGTTGCTGGTGAATTGAAGCCGCCCGCTCTCGAACAGAATAGAATTGCCGAAGGCTCTTTCCCGATCGTTGAACAGTTTGCGCGTAAATTCAAGGCTTAGTTGCAGCGCCAGCGGTTCAATGACGCTTTCATAGAATGCCGCCCATTGGTTTTCATCGTAGCTGCTGTTTACGATCGCTTCCGAAACGCCTAAATAGTCGTAAATCTTCGTTTTTACGGCCTGCATTTGCTTTTCGTCGATCGCATACGGCTTGTTGTCGATCGGGATATACTCGGCGGCGCTGTCAAGGACGGCAATACCGCCGTTGTTGTTGATGTTCAAATAGTCCTGTATGAAGTTTTCGCGCATTTCCTTCAAGATGTCGGCATTCGCAAGCTGTGTGCGTTTCAGAATGCCGCGAATGCTCGCGCCCGTCTTGATCGCGGAAACAATGCCTTCATTCTGCGCGTGGGCAAGCTGCAACGCGGGGGAAAGCGCGTCGTTCGGATCGCCTAAAATATCGTTCCCGTTGAAATTGCGGCGAAGGTGGACAATATCCGCATACGGTAAAATGACTTCACGCCCGCCGGAAAAGATGAAGCGCACATATAGCGCCCCGCCCGTGTCGCTCAAAAACTCCGCATGAACCGGATTGAGCGGGAACACGGCGACGCATTGCCCGCGTTCGTCCTTCTGAATGTACGCAAAAGCGTTGTTGTACAGAAAATAGTGGGTAAACAGTTTGTACAGCATATCGAAAGCGGACATATACGGGTTTGGCTCAACCTGTAACAGGCGGTTTAACTTGCAATCGCCTGTTACCTGTTCGTGATCCCGATACTTGATAATGTGCGATCCTTTCAGCTTTGCAGCATTGCGGGCGATCGCGTCAACGGCGCTTCTGAAAATGTCGTTGCTGTATGCGTTCCCGCTCCATGCCGAAAAGGCATTCCCGCCGCCGATGATTTCCGCGCGGCTTGTTTCCCGTGCTGGCGGCTTTACCCTCCCAAATATGCGTTGAAAGATATTCACGCGTTTTTGTCCTCCTTCCGGCGCTCCGCTGCTTTCTCTTCCTCTTCGTTCCTCCGTTCCTGCTGACAATCGCAACTTTCCGAAGGATCAAGGGCGCAACCGCAATGCGGGCATACTCTGAAATACATTTCCATTTCTCCTTTCTGTCTGCTTTTTCTCCCACCCCTCCGCCCCTCCCGCCGGGAGGGGGACAGGCTCAAAGGAATTGAACACGCCTGCGGGCGGGCTGCTGTCTGCGTGTCTATGTGCTTCCTCTGATGATTTTTTGTTATCCCCGCCGCCGTCCTGCTTCTATCACTCCGGCAACTCACCGTAAAGAGGCTTTCGCGGCATATCCTCGCGCCGCGTTGCGCCGCTCCGGTATTCCACGTTCCTCTTGACGGCTCGCCGCCTTCGTGATCTATCTAAAGCAGGCGACGGGGAATTAAACAAAAAATCATCTTCAAAGAAAGTGTTGGTTATCGAACCTTACTTATTTACAAGGCCTTCAAAGCTGATCCGCGATCAGCATTTTAGAGGCCGTTTCCGGTTGTTCGGTGGCGGCGCTTCCGCCGCGTCCTCGTTACGAACGTACTTGAAGCACATATAGCCGTAACGGTTCGTTTTTGCTTCCACAAGCCTAAAACCCTTCGGCGCTCGCGGCGGCTTGCTCTCGGAATACTCCCGCTTCGCTTCCGTCGCCGCTTCCTTCTCCGGCTGGCACAAATTCCGCGTACCCTTGTAATGGTGGCGCGTCCCTCTCTCCGGTGTCCAATGGTCGAAAAGGTAGTTTGCAAGGCCTGTATAATCCCGCCCGTGATCTACGCCGTTGTAGTAATTGTGTTCCCGCAAGTGTTCAATACGAATGATCGTTCCGCCGTCCCACTTCTCCCGTATCTGCTCTTCGGTCAACCCGTTAGATACCATGTGAAAGTGAATGCGGCTCGTTGTCTTGCCTCTGCCGGGGTAAAGCGCTATTTGCGCGTCCGGATTTAACCGCCGCAACCGCCGCCAAAACGGATTTATGATCCCGTCCGCCTCGGCGAAGGTATGTACTTCGTGTTCGTTGTCCAGCGTGATCGTGGTATAGAGGGAAGCGGGGGAAAACGTCGCATTGAACATTCGTGCATGATTTCGACGGGCTAACCGCTGCTTGAAGTCCTCGTATTCCTCCGCGCTGCTGAACCGTGGGCGCGGCTCTGCCTTCTTTACGTCCTTTGTCCGATCCGGCAAGGTGTACACCTCCTGTTCACATACGCTACCCGCGAAAATTCTTCTTTTTGCTCGCATTTTTTGGCCTCCTGCCTTGACAAAAGGCCGTACAACTGCTATAATTTATTTGTAGTGAATAGCTGTTGTACAGCCCTAACGTTCATCGGTTGCCCGCCGATGGGCGTTATTTTTTTGTCCTCTTTTTTCATAATGCTAATGCCTCCAGCAATTCCGCTATGTATGGATCGCGGCGGCGCTCCGGTGAAAGCGTCCGGACGGCCTCGCGGCATTCCTCGCGCAACTCGTAACGATCTTCAAAGCGATAGGAAGAAGCCGGATCGTGAAGGGGGAAATATGCTTCATAGCTCACAAGATCGGCTTTCCGGCATTTCTCGCCGTAATATTTGCGTAGCCGTAGAAACTTCTTCTTGACTGCTCCGCAAGCTATCGCGTCAAAGCAAACGCCCGCCGCGATCCCTCTTTCTAATGCCTCTTCCGCAACCTCAACAACGGTTTCATATGCGATCGCTATAACGTCGTCCATTTCGCACCATACGTCTTTGCATTGAAGAACGCCGCACATTTTCAGCGCCGTATATTTTGCAGGCTCTAACGCTTTCAATATTGCGCCGTCCCGCTCCGCTCTTGTTGAAAAAGGCTTAACGCGCGGTTTATGCTCTGCCGCCGCCTCCGCATAGTGCTTGAAAAGCTGTTCCGGCGTAACCTCCAGCGCGTCCGCGATCATCTGCGCCGTTGTGTCCGTTACGCTCTTCATCTGCTGTTTCGGTACAATGCCGCCCGCCGCCCATGTTTCATATGCTGCTATCGAATAACGGCTTACGCCGGAAAGCTCCGCCAACTTCGTAACAGTCCAGTCTCGCCGCCTGCGCTCCTGCTCAATCGTGTTCGGGAAACTCTGACACTTGAAGTTATATTTTCTGCTTCCTGTCATACCGCGTCGCCCTCCAACGAAAGAACTTTGCAAATGATATGCGCCTTGAATGCCTTGCCCTTGTATGCGTCAAGGTATGTCGCATAATTCGCCCGTGCGATTTCCGTAATGATCCCGCGCGGCAACGGAAGGGCGGCAAAGTCTAAAGCAAATTCGTGATAGTCCAGCTTCCGGCGGTTCTGCTCCCGATCCTCTGCGCCCATTTGGAAACTCTCTTCTTCCATGCTCCGGTATTCCTTCTCGATCGCGGCTATCTGTATCGGGCTTGATCCCCATACCTCCGTTTCGTAACCCTCATACGGGGAACGACCGCCGCCGCGCTTCTTTTTCCGCTTGCTCATTGTTTACGCTCCTTTCGCTTCCGACGGCCTGCCGTATGAAGTTTCTTTCGGTAAGCAGCCGTATTTCTTCTTGTGCCATGCCTCAAACTTCGCTTGATTGTCCGGAGCATCGAAGAAACTTCCGATCGCTTCAAACAAGCCCCGACAATGCGCCGCCATGACGGGCGCGGGCATTGTGTCAAGCTGTACCGTTATCCCGCTCATGTGTTAGGCCTCCTTTGCTTGTTGTGCGCACACAACATAATTGCTAAAAAAAATATTATCGATCGGTTCTTGAAGAGCGCGGGCAATTTGAAACATGACAACGTTTGAAATTCTTGTTTGCTTCCCGCTCTCAATCGCTGAAAGATACGGCCTGCAAATATTAGCCCGCTCCGCAAGCTGCGCTTGTGTCATTCCTCTTTTTTTGCGGTACTCTTTTACCCTGTTTAACACGGTGTCCACCTCCTATATGTAAAGCATACACAACAAAACGTATTTTGTCAAGCGTACACAACAAAATTATTTTGTAAATTTTCTGTGCTTGTCTTGATTTATTGTAGTGTGTAGTTTACAATATGATAAAAGGCGGTGTTGTGTATGGATAACAATGCATTAGGTGAGGCAATACGGAAAGCGCGTGGCGATCTTTCGCTTCGTGATTACGCTAAAAAAATCGGAATAAGTCATACGCATTTGGACAGTATCGAAAAAGGCTATGATCCGCGCACGGGTAAGCCTGTGACAATTAGCCTTGATACGTTTGTCAAGCTGTCTGACGCTACCGGAATACCGCTCGAAGAATTGCTTTTCATGTTAAAGTACAACCTTAACGACCTTGAAGCGATCGAAGAAAAACCCGCCACAAGTAGAACGCCAATAGAAAGTATGCTTTTAAGATATTTTTCAAATGACGCTTCGCAATTTGGAAAACATCTGCAAGCTAAAATCCAAGAGCAGGTGAATAGCGAAAGCAATTCTTCTCTTTTGCTTGAACAGATGAACGAATTGTTTAACAATGTTTCTAAATTGTCCGAAACTGAACAAAAGGCCTTTTATACCGGACTTGTGAAGGGGATAAAGCGTTGGGAAGATGAGCAGAAGGGGGAATAACAATGCCGGAAGCATTAAACGCGGTCATATATGCCCGCTATTCCTCCGATCGTCAGACAGAACAAAGCATAGAAGGACAGTTAAGGGAATGTTACGCATTTGCGAAAGCGAATGATATAGCCGTAATTGATACCTATATCGACCGCGCTATTAGCGGAAAGACGGACAACCGCCCCGCCTTTCAAAAGATGATAGAGGACAGCGCAAAGCGTCAGTTTCAAGCCGTCATTGTGTACCGCCTCGACCGCTTCACCCGCAACCGCTACGACAGCGCAATTTATAAAGCCCGCTTGAAGAAAAACGGCGTGAAGGTTCTTTCCGCTATGGAGAACTTGAACGGATCGCCGGAAAGTATCATCATGGAAAGCCTGCTTGAAGGCATGGCGGAATATTACAGCGTTGAATTGTCGCAGAAGATCACGCGCGGCATGAGAGAAAACGCCTTGAAGGGTAAGGCGCTGGGCGGTCAGCGCGTATTAGGGTACAAGGTCAATTCCGATTGCTATTTTGAGATTGACGAAACAACCGCGCCCGTTGTTGTTGATATTTTCAAGCTGTACAGCAGCGGCAAGACAGTAAAAGAAATATGCGACATTCTCAACGCTCGCGGCGTGAAAACGGCTCGCGGCGGCGCGTTCAATAAAAATAGCCTGCATACTATCTTGACGAACAAGAAGTACATAGGCGTTTACAAAACAAAGTATGGGGAGATCGTCGGCGGCATTCCGGCGATCATCGACAAAGAATTATTTGAAATGGTGGCGTTGCGTATGGAGCAAAACAAAAAAGCCCCCGCAAGAGCGAAGGCAGAAATAAACTATTTGCTTTCAACAAAGCTGTTTTGCGGTAAATGCCGCTCCGCTATGGTTGGAGAAAGCGGCACAAGCAAGACGGGCAAGAAGTATTATTACTATGCCTGCGTCAAGAAGAAGCGTGAAAAGGCCTGCGACAAAAGCAACGTGAAAAAAGACTGGATCGAAGATTTAGTAATCCAGCGTACCGTTACGGACATTCTGAAAGACGATGTTATAGAGAAGATCGCGGATCGGCTTGTTGAATTGCAGAAAGCGGAAGCCGCCGAAAGCGGGACAATGCTTTATTTGCAAAACTCCCTTGCTGAAATTCAAGTTTCTATCAAAAACATTATGACCGCGATTGAAAAGGGGATCATAACCGAAAGCACGAAAACCCGCTTGACCGAATTAGAGGACGAAAAGCGCAACGTTGAAATAGAGATTGCAAAAGAAAGCATTGCGCGGCGGATCATCAGCAGGGAACAAATTATTTATTGGATTTCCAGCTTTAAGGACGGCGACATAACAAGCGAAAAATACCGCCAGCAGCTTATTGATACCTTTGTTCACGCCGTTTTCGTCTATGATGATAAGATTGTCATAACCTACAATTACAGCGGCGAAAACAATACCGCTACTATTTCGGATTTAGACTTATCAAGTCCACCATATTACAAAAAGCCATGCGCGATCTGTTTGAAATCGCGCATGGCTTTTTTATAAGAATATTACCGTAGGGCATAGATGGCTTTTAAGCAGGGCTGGCTGGTGCAGGCCGGTGGAGATCCACTGCGCCCCAAGGCGCACAAAAAAGGGCTGCCGGGCAAAATAGTCCGGCAGCCCTTGCTGCGTTTTTTTGCGTTGTGCAGCTGCTTTGTTACACAGCGGCACCGATCACTTGGTGATCTGGAAAGAGCGGGTGATGGGGGCAGCCTGATAGTTGCCGCCCAGCACAACCACCGTCATCACATAGCGGCCCGGCTCGGTGGGGGGTGTGGTGGTGCTGGAATAAGCCTTCCACTTGCTGGTAAAGCCGGAGTACAGCACATGTACGCTGGACTGATCGCTTACAACCGTGCCGTTCATTTGCAATTCGGCGGTGAAATCAGCTTTTTTGGCATCGGCAGCAGAAATCTTTTTGCCGATGTTCTGATTCCATACCAGCTTAGCCTTATCGGCCTTCAAAATCAGTGCGCCGACACCAACGCCGACATTGTAATTTTTGTTGTCGGTGATGGCAGTTACACTGTAAGCGCCTGCACGGTTGGGAGCACCCACGGCAATGCGAAGGTTATCCCCCACGGCGGGCAGCTTGTCGATCACTTTGATCAGCTGGCCCAAAGCGCCGGTATCAATGCCGATCTTTTCCAGAAGCTCCACGATCTCTTTGGTTTTCAGCAGCTGGCGCAGCTGGCCCAAGGTGATGCCGTCGCGCAGCATTTCCGTAATGGTGGGCTGGCCAAGTTTCTCCAATATCGGGTCAAGAAGCTTGATCAGCACCTGGTTGGAGGTGTAGCTTTCCGGCAGCTGCAGGTATACGGCAGAGGTGACATTGCGGGTAACACCGGCGTACACAACAAAGGTGTTGAAATGATCATCGGGGGTAGTGGTGACCAGGTTCAGGCCGTTTGCGGCCTCGCTCACATACATACTGGCGCTCTTAACATGCACCTTCACCTTGGCCTTGTTGATGGTGATGCTGCCCTCAGTCGGATTGCTGGGCTTGTATTCGGCGCTGCCCTTGTAGGTTACGCGAATGCTCTGCACACCGGCGCCGATCGACGGATAGCTGATAATGATTTTACCGCCTTCAAAAGGAACATACTCCTTTGGGAGCTTGTCGCTGTTGACATCATCCAGAATAGAGGGCGATGCCTTGTATTCAAGGGTGAAATCCTCCAGGCTCAGGGTGTCCTTTGCAGGCAGGGTGGAGGCGTTCCAGTCGATCACATTGTCCAGAACAGCCTGCTTCATGGCGGTCACATCCATATTATAGGTAAAGGATGCATCCGATTTCAGCACGATCTGGCTGTCAATGCGGTTATCGGTAGTGGTAACGGAAACCACGGTATAGCCGGGGGCGTATTCTTTGCTGCCGCCCCAGGAAATACGGATGGTCCAGGTGCCGTCACGGAACAGGGTTTTTCCGGCAACGGCATAGTCCAGCGGCTGGTAAGAGGGAATTTTATCCGAGGGGAGAATGTTGAACTCTACCTTAACATCTTCAAAATTCAGTGCGGGAACGGTGGATTCCACCACAGCCTCATAAATGGCCTTGGCGGTGGCGTCAAAATCATAGCCCTGCTGCTCATTAAACACCATGCCGACCGTGTAGGGGCCTTCTTTCAGGTTGAACTGCATCGGCTCACGGCCACGCACTTCGAGGTCTTTTGTGATGGTAACAGGGGCCAGAGTCTGGCTGCCGGGATAAATGATGTGAATGCTCCAAGTGCCTTCGCTGATGGCGGGGTAGGTGAGGCCATTTACGTTGCCGCCCGTCAGCGGAACCCATTTCTTGCCCCATTCGCCCAAAGAACCAGAGGTGGCTTCAGCCTGGTACTCAATGCGCACATCGTTGGCAGTAAAGGGTGCAGATGCCACGATGGCATTAAAAACAGCGGATTCAATGCCGGTGTAATTTACCATCAGATCATCGTTGTAAACCAGCTTGATGCTGGGGGATTCCTTCAGCGTGCAATCGGGGGCGGGGCGATCGTTCAGCGTGATCGTGGTTTCTGCAGAAAAGCCGTCATATTCCTCATTGCCGCCCCAGGAAATACGGATCTTCTGCTGGCCCAAGCCGATGGCGGGGTAGGTAAGAGGAATAACCTCGTCGCCTTTGCCGCCTTCCAGCGGGACCCAATTCTTAGCAAGGCCGGTGGTAGCCGTTGCTTGATACTCCATAGTTACATTGCTCAAAGCGAGTTCGGGCGTAGAAGATTTAACAACAGTTTCGAAAATGGCCTCTTTGGTGGCGGCAATGTCGGGCTGTGCATTTTCCCCATAAACCATGGACACCGGGGCATCAGAATTCAGCTCAATGGAGGAAACTTGTTTGCCGCTGGTGATCTGAATCTTGGATTCCGTTTTAAAGCCGGCGTACTCGTCATTTCCGCTCCAGGAAATACGGACTTTATGCTCGCCCAAGCCAATGGCAGGGTAGGTGGTGAGAGATCCTACTTTTTCGCCTTTCAACGGAACCCATTTCATGCCAATGCTACCAACAGCGCCGGTGGTAGCGGTTGCATAATATTCGATGGTTACATCGGCTGCGGTAAGCTCTGGGGTAGATGCTGCAACCACGGCCTTGAAAATGGCGCTTTCTAAATCCTCACTGTTCAGCGCGGCAGAGGGGTTTTCGTGCAGCGTAATAGAGCCCTGCAGCTTGGCAGATTTATCAATGGTATATACAGTGTCGGTACCGACAGCACGCACTTTATAAACGCCGTCATCGTTTTTGGCCAGTGCAGGGTGGGTGTAGGTGACATGTTTTTTGGTGCTTGTGAAACCAATGATAGAGCCCCATGCAGTGTTTTTTACTTTAAATACACTGGAATAACCGATGCATTCATACTCCCATGTGGTATCGGGGTCAGCATCTTCCCCCAGCAGTGCATTTGTCAAAATGCTGTTCACCGTGTCAGCATCGCTGCCTGCGGGAATGAGCACCTGAATAGCTTCGGCTTTAACCTCGGGCTCTTCAGCCACAGGTTCTTCAACCACAGGTTCTTCAGCCTCGGGCTCTTCAACCACGGGTTCTTCAACCTCGGGTTCTTCAACCTCGGGCTCTTCAACCTCGGGCTCTTCAACCACGGGCTCTTCAACCGCGGGTTCTTCCATCACAGCCTCGTTGACCGGCTCGATTTCGGGCTCGGTTTCCGTGACTGCTTCGGGTGCGGCTGTCCATGTGCCTGTGCGGCTGTCAAAATGATTTTCAGCGATATAGTACACAGCCATGTATAAATATAGCATGCCGATGAATGAAAAACAAGAAAAAATTTCGCCACTCATCAATATTCCATCTGTCTGAAACCGAATGAAATACATGGTGTATTCCCTGCTTTTACGCAGCCAAACCCAGGCGCCGCACACCCTATATTATAAAGGCTTTTCTGCGGGCCGTCACTGGCACAAGTGTCAGTTTGTTATGCGCAGCATGGGTGAAATCCAATAAAATCTGCGGCATGAGCAGTCCCCAAAAGCAAAAAAATCTCTCTGCACAGCTTCGTACAGAGAGATCGTTTTTTTAGATTTAAGCTAAGGAAGTACGTTTTTACGGCGGTCACTGATAGTCGGCCAGCAGGAACATGGGCTTAATGGCCACCACTTCATCGTATTCCCACTCCTCCACCTGCACATCGGCGTTCAGGGCCTTCAGGTCCTGCTTCACCTGCTCCAGTGCGGCTTCGGCGGTATCGGCGCGCCCGGCTTCCACCACGCGCTTCATGCGGCGCAGCACCACAGGGTGGGCATAGCGGGCAGGCACGGGGAAGCTGCCGTGGGAATAGCCATCCACCAGCTTTTGCGCCTGTGCCTGAATGTCCGCCAGCTGGCGCGCCAGCTCTTTTTTGTTGCGGAAGGCGGTGGGCATTACCTGCAGGGCGCTGAACAAAAAGATCAGTCCCATGCCGATCAGCAAAATATACAAGGGGCCGGAGCCACCGCAGAAAAAGCTGTAGCCGCCCCACACAAGCGTGATCAGCGCACCGGCCAGCAATGCCAGCGCCACCCATTTGTAATGCGGGGCCGAGCGGTCACCCGAGCGCTTGCGCTTGGCAACGCTGCTCATCTGCTCGGCAAAGCCGGGCTGTGCGGCCAGATACTGCTCGCACCGGCCCAGCTCCTCGGCCAGGGCCTCGGCCTTGGGGCTAAGCTGCACCTGCTTTTTGGCGGCAGCCTCCTGCGCGGCCTTTTCGGCCAGCTTTTGCTCCGAGCGCGCACTCACAAGCCGGATTTTCGGCTGTATGCGGGCCAGCTCTGCCAGCAAAAGATCCACATTCTGCTCAAATTTAAAATTGCACTGCTTTTCCTTGCCGTTATCGTATTCCACCACCAGATACGACATGGTGGCAAACATTCCCTTGCCGGTAAAGCCGCCCTTGCTCATGGCAATGCGCTTATACACGCGCTGAATGCTGCCATAGGGAATGTAATAGCGGCGGTCAATATAAAAACTGTTCAAATACAGCGCCTTTTGGCCAAGGCCGCAGGGACCGATTTTTTTACAGTTGGTTTTATCCTGTTCCAGCACATCCATCGGCAGGGTGGAAGCGCTCAAAGCAATGGGTTTCAGCAGCATAAGTGGGGTCTCTCCCTCCAAAATTTGGTTTGCGCCGCCCGGCAAAGGGGCAGCGCGGCGGCCTGGCTTTAAATCCGGCCGGTAGGATCATCATACAGCATTTTGCCGCCCGGCGCAAACCAATGCGCAGCACACGGCGGCAGGATGCGCCGGGCAAAAGCCATGCCCGCGCAGCTTTTAAAAAAGAAAGGGCCGCCGCAAGCATTGTGCGGCGGCCCAAAACGGTTTTATCAATGTTTCAGGGTTTCATAAGCGGGCTTTACATCGCGCTTCTTGATGGTGTAAACAAAGATGCCAAGGAACAGCACAGCCACCACAATGCCCACAGGGTAGGCAACAGCAGAAGTGAGGCCGAATGCGCCCAAGCACTCAGGAGCCATCGTGAAGTAGGTGGCGGAAACAGCGCTCATGAAAGTGGCAGGAACTGCGGTGATCCAGTAGTTCTTCTTCTCATAGAACAGGAACATGGAAGCAGCCCACAGAACGATCATAGCCAGAGTCTGGTTGGTCCAGCTGAAGTAACGCCAGATCACAGTGTAGTTGATAAAGCCCAGGCAGTTGCCGATGCCCAGGAAAGCACCAGCGCCCAGAACGGGGATGCAAAGCTTCAGACGGTTTGCGTAACCCTTCTGGTCAACGTGCAGCCAGTCAGCCAGCACCAGACGAGCAGAACGGAATGCGGTATCGCCGGAAGTGATGGGGCAGGCAATAACGCCCAGCATAGCCAGAGCAATGCCAACGCCGCCCATGGTTTTTGCACACACATCATAAATAGCAGCGGACTGGCCGTTTGCCAAAGCCTCCTGCAGGCCGGTGTTCAGGCCGCCGCTCACAGCGTACAGCGAGCAGCCTGCAGCAGCCCAGATCAGAGCAATGATGCCCTCGCATACCATAGCGCCGTAGAATACAAAGTGGCCCTGCTTTTCGCTCTTCATGCAGCGAGCCATCAGAGGGCTCTGGGTGGCATGGAAGCCGGAAATTGCACCGCAGGCAACGGTGATGAACATAAAGCTCCAAATAGGAGTGCCTTTGGGGTGCATGTTATAGAAGTTGGTCCAGATCTCGGGAATGGTGTACTCGGAATGAGTAAAGATACCAATGGCAACGCCCACAGCCATGATGATCAGGCAGATACCGAAAATGGGGTAAACCTTACCAATGATCTTATCAATGGACAGGAAAGTGGCGATGAAGTAGTAGATCAGAATCAGGATCAGCCAGAACAGCGTCTGAGAAAGCACGCCGCTTGCACCGGCGTTCTTACACAGGGTCACGATCAGGCCTGCGGGGCCAACGGCGAACACAGTACCAACCATAACCAGCAGCACAACGCTGAACACACGCATAACATTCTTCATCACACCGCCAAGGTAGATGCCGGCGATCTCAGAGATGGAAGCGCCGTCATTACGCTCGCTCATCATGCCGGAAAAGAAGTCATGCACAGCACCGGCAAAAATGGTGCCGAAAGTAATCCACAAGAACACCACAGGTCCCCACAAAGCACCCTGCAGTGCGCCGAAAATGGGGCCAAGGCCGGCAATATTCAGCAGCTGCACCAGAAACAGCTTCCATTGCGGCATCACCACATAGTCAACGCCATCGTTGATTTTAACGGCCGGGGTTTCACGGTCGTCAGGGCCAAATGTTTTTTCAACCACTTTACCGTATGTAAAGTAGCCAATGATCAGAATTGCCAAACACAGGAAAAAACTGAGCATATACAAATTCCTCCTTCACTATCTCTCCGGATGCTGAAAAAGAACAAATTACCGCAAAGTGGGGTTTGCGGCAACATGAACAAATCTCGCACCCCTTCGCATAGATTGTTGCATAAAATGGAAAAAATTGCAAATTGTTAAAATTATCGCATAGTGATACTTTAAATAAATAAAGTTTCGTGAGGATTGACAAATGGCCTCAAATATAGGATAATTAAATAACAAACGAGGGGAAAAAAGCAAATCAAGTCATCTGTCAATTTTTACGAAACAAACGGTACAGCGGTTTGTTTGTGTGATTGGCAGATCGAAGAGTGGGGAAAAAGTATAATGGGAAAGGCAAATCATTATGTGGGCCAGCGCATTCAGTTTTTTCGCAAGCTGAAAGGCTTCACCCAACAGCAGCTGGCGGATGCCATCGGCAAAAGCAAGGCCACCGTATCCAAATATGAAAAAAGCGAAATATCCATTGATGTGGAAACACTCAACGATATTTCGCAGGTGCTGGGCATCAGCCTTGCCCAGCTTACCAATTACACCGAGCCCGGCGCAGATCTTCGCCGCAGCCATTTGGGGCAGGGGGCGTTTGCCACGGCGGATACCATTTATCTGTATCAGTTCGACGGCAGCCGTATGCACATGCGCGAAAGCGTGCTGCGCATTCTGCCCGGCAGCGAGCAAAACCGGGCCGAGCTGTACATGGATGTGGATATCGGTGACGATAACTATCAAAACTGCGCCAGCTTTTACGAGGGCACGGTGGAATACCACAGCACCGTGATCACCTTTGTGCTGCGCAACCAGTGCAACGATGCCGAGCAGATTATGATCTATCTCAACACGCCGATGGGCCGCGAGCAGGAAACCCCCGGCATGCTGTGCGGCCTGAGCCACCAAAACCTGCAACCCGTGGCAATTCGGTGCATATTTTCGGTGCATCGCATGAAATTAGACGACGAGCTGCGCCACCAGCTTACCCTGAGCCGGCAGGAGCTGCACAATGTGCGCCGGCTGAACCGCTTCACAGTGCCCGCCGCCCTGCACGAAACAGCGGAGTAAAGCATCATAAAAAAAGCCGTTTCCACGCCCGTGAGGAAACGGCTTTTTGCTTACCAGCCCCAGGTGGGCAGCCATTGCAGCCACTGCAGCCATGCGGCGGGCACAGCCATGCCGCTGAGAAGCGGATAGAACGCGGCAAAGCACACACCGGCCCCGGCGGCCAATGCGCGGCAAAGCCAGGGGTGCGGGTGCCCCTCGCGCCGGGCCGATTCCAGTGCCAGCACCAGCGCCAAAAGCGAAAAGATCATACCGGGGAAATAGTGATACAGGAATGTGCAGCGGCTCACCAGCAGCCACGGCAGCACCTGCACCAGCCAGAAAACCAGCACGCAGGCGCTGCGGCGCTCGCCTTTGCCGCTGAGAACGCGCCACACCAGCGCGCCGATGCCTGCGGTGCCGCCCAGCCAAACCACCGGGTTGCCAATGGCAGCAATGCTGGCTTTCATGCCCTCGGCAAGGCCGTGCCCGGCATAATACCACACGGGGCGCAGCAAAAACGGCCATGTGTACCAGCGGCTTTCAAAGGGGTGGTTGGCCTGCAGCGTGCTGTGATACCAATACATACTCAGCTGGCAGTTCCACCAATCCTGCAGGCTGAAAGCAGGATCGCGCCAATAATAGGGCAGGTAAGAGGCAAGATAAATGCCAAGCGGCAGCACAACAAAAAACAAAACGCCGCCCGCTATGGCCAGAATCGCTTCGTGTGCAAAGCCGGGCACGCCCTGGCGGCGGCGCAGCCACAAAACGGCAAAATACACAATGGCCAGCCCGGCACCGGCGTAAATGCCGGTCCACTTGCTGGCGCAGCCAAGGCCAAAGGCCGCACCGCACAGCAGCATGGGCAAAAGGGCATGGTGAACGCCCTTGCTGAGCACCTGCTGGGCATACCACACCATGCAGTAAGCCGAAAGCAATATAAAAAAGGTAGCGTATACATCAATGGTGGCAATACGGGTCTGCACAAAGCGCAGGCCGTCCAGCGAAAGCAGCACGGCCCCCAGCAGGGCATAGCGCGGGCTGCGGGTAAGCCGCCGTGCCAGCAGATAAAACAGCGGCACCATGGCCGCGCCGAACACGGCCCCCACCACACGCCAGCCAAAGGCGGTCATGCCGAACAGCATAACGCCCAGCATGATCAGATCCTTGCCCAGCGGCGGGTGTGTGGTTTCATACACGGGCAGCCGGTGCGCCATTTCATACGCCGTGCGCGCGTGGTAGATTTCGTCAAAATACATACTGTTCCGGCAGCTGATATGGCCGGGCACCAGGCTTTGCTCGTCAAACAGGGGACTGCCTGTGTCCGAAACGGCCAGTGGGCTGCCGTTTGCATCGCGCAGCGAAAGCTCCATCACGCGCCCGGATGAAACCGCAATGCAGTAGCGCCCGCTGTTTTCGGGCAGCGGCAGCGAGAGCCAGCTGAACGAAACGCTGTAATCCAGATTCTGGCTGGTCAAAAGCATACCGCTGTCGGCATCGAAAATTTCCACCACGCCGTTATAGGAGATGCCGGGATACACCCACACCTCAGCGGCGGGCGTTTGCGCTTGCACGGTGATGCTCTGCGAGCCGTTCAGAACCTCCAGCGGGGTTTGCGGGGCCTTGGTGCTGCCCAGGTTCCACAGGCTCACGGCCAGCACGGCCAGCGAAAGCAGGCCGAGGCGCACAGCTTCGGGCATGGTCCAGCGCGGCTGCGGCAGGGGCAAAGGCGGCGGGGCGCTTTCGCGGTGCTGCACGGGGTGCGGCTGTGCGCCCAAGGTGAGCGAGGCGGCAGTCCACGCCAGAAGAATAAAGAAAGCGGTTTCCGCAAAGCCGCCCAGCCGTGCGGCCAGCGTGGGCAGCGCGCCGGTCATAAATTCATCGTCGGTACCGGCATAGCTGTATACCTGTATCAGATTGACAAGGCTGGTCAGGCTCAGGCCCGCGGCCGCACCCAGCAGCCGCCGATCGCCCCATTTGGCGGCGGCCAGCAGCGTAAAGGCAAGGCCGGGCAGCAGATAGCGCTCGTGCATACGGTGGCTGAGGGTGAACACGCCCACGGTGTAAAATGCCCCCAGCAGCAGCGGGCAGAAGGTGCGCTTTTTCAGCCCGGCCAGTGTGAGCAGCGCCAGCGCGGCGGTGAGCAGACAAAGCAGCAAAACGCCCCATTGCTGCCAGCTGAGGGGGCCAAGGCGGCTGGTTTGCGGCACCCAGTTTCCGCCAAGGCCCTCGGCCAGATTAAAGGCGTTGATCACGGCATAGGCATAGCTGGAGCCGGTGGAGGTGTATTTTTCCCAAAGCCCGGCCAGCACCCGCCCGCCCCAGAACGGCAGCCCGGCCAACACCACCACGGCGGCGCTCAGGGCGGCGCAGGCGGCGGTGGTAAGCACAATGCGAAGCCGCTGCCCGGCCGGGGCGCGCACAAAGGCGGCCGCAAACGCGGCGGCCAGCACAGGCCCGGCCAAAAGAGCCTGCGGCTTAATGGCCAGTGCAAGCCCATACAGGGCGGCGGCAGGCACAAAGCGATCTTCGCTTAAAAAATAAAACGCCAGTGCCAGCGGCAGCAGAAAAAAAGCATCGATCTGTTTCCACACGGCGGTGTCAAACAGCAGCGCCGGGCACAGCAGCACAAAACCCGCCATGGGCAGGGCCAGCCCGGGCCGGTTGGCGCGGCGGGCGATCCAAAAGGCCAGCGCCGAAAGCCCGCAGGCACCCAGCGCCGAGGGCAAAGCCAGCAGCACCCGGGCCATGGCGGTTTCATGGCCGATGTGCAAAAGCTGCATCAGCTTGCCGATGCCCCACAGAACATACAGGTAGCCCGGCGGATAATCGCAAAAATATCCGGCGCTGTAAAACCCGGCGGGGCCAAGATCGGCCATGCGCAGGGCCCAGGATAAAAAACAGCTTTGGTCATAGGGGTAGCCCTCGGTGCAGGCGGCAATGCCCAGCTGCAGGCAAAAGCCCGCCGCCAGCAGAACAGCGAAAAGGCGTTTTGAGGAAAATGATGTGCGTTCTGACATGATCTTCTCCGTTTGCGTGATACGGCTTTATAAAAATGCCCCCCGAATCGGAAGATCCATCCGGGTTCGGGGGGCGTGTGATTCAAACGATCAGTTTTTGATCAGCTGGGGGCCCTGTGCGGTGTCCTTCACCGTGTAGCCCAAGGCAGTGATCTTATCGCGAATGGCATCGGCGGTGGCCCAATCCTTTGCCTTTTTGGCATCGGCGCGCTGCTGCACAAGCTCGGTCACCTCGGCGGGCACTTCGTCCTTTTTGCGGTTGTACAAAAGGCCCAAAACGCCGGTCAGCTCGTCAAACATCTTGGCGGCATATTCCAGGCTTGCCCGATCAGCGTTTGCCGAGCCGGTGTTGATATCCTTTACCAGCTCAAACAGAGCAGCCAGTGCATCGGGCGTGTTCAGGTCATCATCCATGCCCTTGATGAACTTCTCCTTGGCTTCATCGGCCTTGGCCACCAGCGAAGTGTCAGCGCCGTGGGCGTTCTGAATGGCAAAATCCAGATTTTCGCGGCAGGTGTACAGACGCTCCAGGCTGTTTTTGCAGCTTTCGATCAGGTCAATGGTATAGTTCAGCGGCATACGATAACCGGCGGTCAGCATGAAATAGCGAATGGGCTCGTAGCCGAATTTCTCTGCGATCTCGCGCACAGTAAAGAAGTTTCCGGCGCTCTTGGACATTTTCACATTGTCAATGTTCAAAAAGCCGTTGTGCATCCAATAGTGGCTGAAGCACACGCCGTTGGCGCACTCGGACTGTGCGATCTCGTTTTCGTGATGGGGGAAGATCAGGTCCTGTCCGCCTGCGTGCAGATCGATGGTGGCACCCAGATGCTTGCGGCTCATGGCGCTGCACTCAATGTGCCAGCCGGGGCGGCCCATGCCGTAGGGACTTTCCCATGCGGGCTCGCCGGGCTTGGCGGCCTTCCACACGGCAAAGTCGGCGGGGTCTTCCTTCAGATCATCGTCCATCTGGCTGCGCAGCTCACGGTTGCCGCTTTCCAGATCTTCCAGATTCAAATGGCTCAGCTTGCCGTATTCAGGAAAGCTTTTTACGCGGAAATACACATCGCCGTTTTTGGCCACATAGGCATGGCCGCGCTCGATCAGATCCTTTACGATATCCAGAATTTCGGAAATATGATCGGTGGCGTGGGGCTGCACGGTGGGGCGGCGGCAGTTCAGCCCGTCGCTGTCCTTCAGATATTCGGCGGTAAAGCGCTCGGCCACCTCTTTCATGGTCACGCCTTCTTCGTTGGCCTTTTTGATGAGCTTATCGTCAATGTCGGTGATATTGCTCACATAGATCACCTTGTTGCCGCGCCACTCCAGATAGTTGCGCAGGGTGTCAAACACGATCAAGGGGCGGGCGTTGCCGATGTGAATATAATTGTAAACGGTGGGGCCGCACACATAAATGCGGTATTCACCGGGTTTCATGGGCACAAATTCTTCTTTTTTGCGGGTCAGAGTGTTAAAGATCTGCATGAGCTTTCTCCTTTGCAGCTGCCGCAGCAGCGGGCATTTTATGGTTGGCGGCACCGGGCCGTAAAACTGTTTCTATTATAGCACCACAGTCTTTTTTGCGCAATAAGCGCAGGGCGTGCAATTTGAAAAAGCCCAGGCGGGCAATGCGCGGCCAACTCTTTACATTTTATAGCGAGTGTGGCATAATAAAAAAATACCGCGCGATTTCAAGCGGCAGCGCAGCAAGCAAAAGCGCCGGCTGCAAAAAAGCTGGCAGCCGGAAAAAGAAAGTGGGAAAAATATGAGCAAAGCATTTATTCCGCAGGGCTATAAGCCCGTGCTGAACCTGTATGATACACAGCGTGCCATCGGCCTGATCAAAAGCCTGTTTCAGGATAATCTGAGCCGCTCGCTCAGCTTGCACCGTGTGTCGGCCCCGTTGTTTGTGGAAGTGGGCACCGGCCTGAACGATGATCTGAACGGCGTAGAACGCCCCGTGCAGTTTGATATGCTGGACGGCGGCAAAGAGTGCCAGGTGGTGCAAAGCCTTGCCAAGTGGAAGCGCAAGGCCCTGCGTGACTATGGTTTTAATCCCGGCAATGGCCTGTATACCGATATGAACGCCATTCGCCGCGACGAAGAGCTGGACAACCTGCACAGCATTTATGTGGACCAGTGGGACTGGGAAAAGGTGATCCGCGCCGAGGACCGCAAGATCGAATATCTGCAGGGCGTTGTGCGCAGCATTGTCAACAGCGTGTGCGCCACGGAAATGACCCTGCGCGCCATGTTCCCCCAGCTGGAGCAGCACCCTCTGCTGACGCGTGAGGTGGCCTTTATCACTTCGCAGCAGCTGGAAGATCTGTATCCGGGCCTTACCCCCAAAGAGCGCGAGGATGCGATCTGCAAGGAAAAGAAAACCGTATTTCTGATGCAGATCGGCGGCAAGCTGAAAAGCGGCGCCCCGCACGACGGCCGCGCCCCCGACTATGACGACTGGGAGCTGAACGGTGACCTTTTGTTCTGGAGCGACACGCTGAACCGCAGCTTTGAGCTTTCGAGCATGGGCATTCGCGTTACCCCCGAAAGCCTTGCCAAGCAGCTGGAACTGGCAGGCTGCCCCGAACGCGCCAAGCTGCCCTTCCACGCCGAGCTGCTGGCAGGCAAGCTGCCCCTTACCATTGGCGGCGGCATTGGCCAAAGCCGCCTGTGCATGCTGCTTCTGGGCAGCGCCCACATTGGCGAGGTGCAAAGCAGCGTGTGGGATGCCGACACCCGCGAAATGTTCCAGAAGGCAGGCATTCCCCTGCTGTAAGACAGCGATATTTCCAGGGCAATACCGAATAATTTTAAGTGCCGATACGGCGCGCGAGGTGCGGCAGATGCTAAGCCAAAAGCGTAGGCAATACTTTGTGTATTGGCGAGCATTTTGGCAACGCAGATGCCGTGCCGCAGCCGCCGGAGCGGTGCTTAAGCCGTCAGGCGAAAATTGTGTGGTGTTGCCCTAACAAAAAAAGGCTCTGCAGGCAATGGCCTGCAGAGCCTTTTACTATAAGGAAAAGTCGGTCAGATGGAATCGGTCTGGCCAAACAGAAAAATCAGCTCGCGCAGAATGGCGCTTACTTTTTCCATAGCCTGCACGGTGATATGCTCATACGGGCTGTGGTATCCCCAGCCGCCAAGCCCCAAATTGGGGCAGGGCAGCCCGCGGAAGGTAAGGCGTGCGCCGTCGGTGCCGCCGCGGCCCGCCACCATGCGCGGCGTGATGCCGGCGGCCAGGCAGGCGCTGCGGGCCAGCTCCACCAGCTGCGGGTGCTCGGCCAGCTTTTCTTTCATGTTGCGGTATTGTTCGGTAAAGTGCAGCTGGGCACTTTGGGGGCCCCAGTGGCGGTTCAGCGTGTCCACCGCCTGCTGCATCAGCTTTTGGCGGCGGGCCATGCCCTCAGAAGTGAAATCGCGCAGGTTGTACACAAGCCTGGCGTATTCCACACTGCCCTCGGAGCAAAGCAGGTGGAAAAAGCCCTCGAAGCCCTCGGTTTTGGCCGGGATCTCATCGGCGGGCAGCAGGGCAGCGAATTCCAGCGCCAGCAGCTGGGCGTTGACCATACGGCCCTTGGCACAGCCGGTATGGGTGCTGACGCCGTGCAGCTGCACCACCGCCTGCATGGCGTTGAAGGTTTCGGCTTCGATCTCGCCCACATCCCAGCCATCCACCGTATAGGCGCACGCCGCGCCAAACTGTGCAAAATCAAAGCTGGCTGTGCCGCTGCCGATCTCTTCGTCCGGAATAAAAGCAATGCTCACGGGGCCGTGGGGCCTGCCGCTTTCAATCACCTGCGAAAGCGCTGTCATGATCTCGGCAATGCCGGCTTTGTCATCGGCCCCCAAAAGCGTGGTGCCGTCGGTGGTGATCAGCGTTTGGCCCTTTAACGAGGCCAGGTTCGGATACTGGGCATTTTGCAGCATCAGGCCGGAGGTGCCAAGGCAAAGGTCGTTTCCGTCATAGTTTTCGTGGATCTGCGGCCGAACATTTTCGCCCGGGCAGTCGGGGTGGGTGTCCAGATGGGCAATCAGCCCCAGCGCCGGGCACCCCTCGCAGCCGGGGGTGGCGGGCAAATGCGCATACACAAAGCAGTGATTGTCCACGGCAGCATCGCAAAGCCCCATTTCCCGCAGCTCAAAAGCCAGCTGGTGCGCCAGATCAAACTGATGCATGGTCGAAGGGGTTTGCGAGGCGTTGCGCTGGCTGCTGCTGCCGATGGAAATATATTCCAAAAAACGCTCCATCACGAGCATAGTATAGTTTCCTCCCAAAATGCGGCGCAAAGCAAGGGGGCTTTTCTGCGCAGGGCAGGGGAAAAGACCCGGTTTTACACGCCGTAAAATTGAATCGTGTATGTATTATAATGCCATAATCACGCCAAAAAATCAAATCAAAAATCGAATAATGCTTTTCGTTTCATTCAATTTATGTTATAGTATTCTGAAACCGGGCTTTTCCCAAAAGCCCGTTCGGCAATTTTAAAGCACACCGCACCAGCCCTCACAGCCGCTGCAGCGCAGGGCAGGCATGGCGCGGTGAAATGCAGAAAGGCGGAAATGCAATGTTTCGCGGCATGGAATATGTATACGAGGTGTGGCAGGCGCGCAGCTTTTCGGCGGCGGCCAAAAAGCTGTATATTTCGCAGCCGGCCCTCAGCAACAGCATCAAGCGCGTGGAAGAAAAGGTGGGCACCCCTATTTTTGACCGCAGCACTTCGCCCATTCAGCTTACCGAGGTGGGCAGAGAATATATCCACGCGGTGGAGCAGATCCATTCCATTCAGGAAAACTTTTCCCGCTATCTGGCCGACACCCAGGAGCTGCGCACGGGCAACATTGCGGTGGGCAGCGGCGCGATGATGACAGCCTATCTTTTGCCGGGCATTATTGCGGCCTATAAAGAAAAATACCCCTATGTAGAGGTAAAGGTCACCGAGGGCAGCTGCGCGCAGCTGCGCAATATGCTGGCCGAGGGCACGCTGGATGTGGTGCTGGAAAACACGCAGATGCCCGCGGCGCTGTTTGAAAGCCAGCCCTACGGGCGGGATTATATGGTGCTGGCCGTGCCGCGCAGCTGGCCCATCAACGCCCAGCTGCGCGCATGGCAGCTGAGCATTGAAAATATCTGCTCCGGCAATTTTCTGCGCCCGCGCTATCCGGCGGTCCCGCTGGAAAATTTTGCCGAAAGCCCGTTTCTGCTCATGTCGCAGGACGATGAAAACTATCGCCGGGCGGTTTCGCTGTGCGAAAAAAGCGGCTTTACGCCGCGCAGTATCTTAACCCTTACCCAGCAGCTTACCGCGTATCACATGGTGTGCGCCGGAATGGGGGCGGCCTTTATCAGCGACACGCTGGTGCGCTGCACCCAGCCAAACCCGGGGGTGGTGTATTACAAGCTGGAAGGGGCCGAGGCCGAGCGGGAGGTTTGCTTTTATTATAAAAAGAACCGCTATATCCCGCGCTGTACACGTGCCTTTTTGCAATGCGCAGTGGAACACGGCGAAAAAAACAATATCCATGAATAAGCAAAAGGTGCAGCGCCCGGCTGTTGGGTGCTGCACCTTTCATGCTTTATAAAAGAAGAGTTATTCTGATAAGAAGCCGCGGCCCACGATCTCACTGCTGTTGCTGATCACAAAAAAGGCGGTGGGCATATTTTCGTGAATGAAGTTGCGCAGGTCGCGTGCCTGGGCACGGCTCACGGCGGTCAAAACCACGCTGCGGGGCTGGCCGGAGTAGGCACCCTCGGCCTTAAACACGGTGGCGCCGCGGTTTACCGTGTGCTGAATATAGTGCAGAAGGGGAGCGGGATCGTCGCACACGATGGTGAAATACTTGCACAGGTTGATGCTTTCCAAAACGGTATCCACCACAAATGCCTTGGCGAACAGGCCCACCAGAGAAAGCAGGCCAATGGTGAGATCGTACAGGAAGAAGGAGAACAGAACCGAAATGATATCCACGATCAAAAGGGCATGGCCGATGTTGATCTGGATCTTTTTCTTTAAGATCATGGCCAGAATATCCGTGCCGCCGCTGCAGGCACCACGGTCAAACAAAACGGCGGCCAGGGCTGCAATGGTAAAGGTGACCAGCAGGGTTTCCAGAAAGGGCTGGTCGGTGAGCGGCTTTCCCACCGGGAAAATTTTATCCAGCACCTTGTAGCAAACCGCCGTGAAAGCCGAAACATACACCGTGCGAATGCCGAAGGTGCGGCCCAGAAAGAAGAAACCGGCAATGATCAGAACAAAGTTGATCACAATGTTCCAAGTGGAAAAGCCGATGGGGGTCAAAGTGTCCAGCAGCACAGAAATGCCCGTTACACCGCCAAATACAAAGTGGTTTGGCAGCTGGAAAAGCTGAATGATCAGCGCGGTGGCAATGCAGGTGATGGTGATGATCACATAATCGATCACAACCTGCATACGCGGGCTGTGCTTTGAGGGATTGGGCATGGTGGGTTCCTCCTGAATATAAAATTGGTATTATAATAACACATAGATTGTTTTTGTGTGGCGCACAAAATAGCTGCGGAAATCATTATAGAAGCCTTTTTGCGTAAAATCCAATACCAAATTTTGAATAATCATTATAACATAGAGTGCCTGAATTGTATATCACAAAAAAGTTATAGTGGGTATTAGGTTATTGGAATTAGACAGGTGTGTGGTGAAAGTGTACAATAATTCTTGACAAAAGCGGCTGGATTTTCCGCAAATTCGAGCCGGAACGAAATAAGAAAGAATAGTGAGGTAGTTCACCTATGACAAGCGCTTTATTGCAGGGCCTGCTTAAAAGCACTGCCGGTTTGTGTGCATTGCTGCTGGCCGGTATGTTTTTACGCGCAAAGATCCCCCTGTTCCGTAAATTCCTGATCCCCGCATCCGTGATCGGCGGCTTTTTGGGCCTGCTGATCGGCCCCGAGGTTCTGGGCCAGACCGGTATTCAGGTGATCTCTGAGGATTGGTCCAGCACATGGGCCCTGCTGGCCGGTATTCTGGTGGTTCCCATGTTCGCCAGCATTCCCCTGGGCAACTTCCGCAACAGAGAAAAAACCAAGGGTGCAGGCCGCAAGGAGATCGCCAAGATCACCATGGTCAGCGGCATCGCCAGCGGCGCATTCGGCTTTCAGGTGATCCTGGGCGTGGGCATTCCGCTTTTGCTGATGGCCTTTATTCCCAAGCTGAACTTCTACAACAACTTCGGCTACGAGATCTGCCAGGGCTTTAACGGCGGCCACAGCATGGCCGGTGCCATCGGCGGCATTCTGCAGGAGGGCGGCGTAGAGCATTGGGAACTGGCGCAGGGCGTTGTGACCACCTTTGCAACCATCGGCCTGCTGGGCGGCATTCTGCTGGGCGTGTTCATCATCAACCACGCTTCCCGCAAGGGCCAGACCGCTATTTTGAAGGACGCCGCTGTGCTGCCCGAAAAGAGCACCCTCGGCTTTACCCGTGACATCAGCGACCAGGCAAGCCTGGGCCGTGAAACCACCACCGGTTCTTCGATCGAAACCATCACCGTTCATCTGGCCGTGATTTTGGTTGACTGCGGCATTGCCTACTGGCTGCGCGGCCTGTTTGTGCAGTACGATGTGATCGGCCTTAAGGATATTCCCGTTTGGCCCTACGCTCTGCTGCTCATGTATGCCGTCAACTTTATCATTGACCGTCTGGGCCTGCAGTGGCTCATCGACGCTAAGGTGAAAAACCACATCAGCGGCGTTCTGGCCGATCTGTCCATCACCGCTGCCATTGCAAGTATGCCCATCCGTGCCGTGATGGCCTACATGCTGCCCATTCTGCTCATCAGCGCTCTGGGCTTTGTGCTGGTGTATTTCACCACCGTTAAAATGTTCCAGTGGCTCATGCCCGACAGCTTCCCCTTTGAGCGCGGCATTCTGAGCTTCGGCATCAACACCGGCGTTATGATGACCGGCGTTACCCTGCTCAAGATCTGCGACCCCGACTTTGAAACCCCTGTTATGACCGACTACTCACTGTCGTATGCGATCCGTCAGGCCATTGAGATCATCACCACGCCCATCATGTACGCACTGCTGGTGCGCGGCACGGGTATGCAGATGCTGATGTTCGGCATTCTGTACACGCTGGGCTGCTATGTGATCGTGGGCATCGGCAAGCTGATGTACGGCAAGGTGGAAAAAAAGCCCGCCCCCGCCGCTGCTGAATAACAACCATTTCTTTCCTTTTTCTCCCTATAAAATTGCATTGCGCAAGAAAAGCCCCGGCACCCGAACCTGCACACGGAACAGGGCGGGAGCCGGGCTTTTTCTATAAAAAAATTTTTTGATTTTGTTGCATAGAGGATATGCGAGGTATATTATGAAAAACGTACTGGATCGCTTTTTGGAATATGTGAGCGTGGAAACCACCTCCAACGAGGCAAGCACAAACTATCCCTCCACGCCCGGCCAGCTGGAGCTTGGCCGCCGCCTGGTGAAGGAGCTGCTGGAGATCGGCCTTTCGGATGCTGCACAGGATGAATACGGCTATGTGACCGCCACCATTCCCGCCAACCGCAAGGGCGGGCCCGTGCTGGGCCTTGTGGCGCATCTGGATACCAGCAACGCCGTGAGTGGTGCCAACATTCACCCCCGTCTGGTAAAATATCAGGGCGGCGATATTGCGCTGAATGAGTCGGTCACCATGAAGGTGGAGGATTTTCCGTATCTTGAAAATTTCATTGGCAAAACCCTGATCGTGACCGACGGCACCACCCTGCTGGGCGCAGATGATAAATCCGGCGTGGCCGAGATCGTCACCCTGGCCGAGCGCCTGATGCAGCCCGATGCCCCCGCACACGGCAAGATCCGCATTGCCTTTACACCGGACGAGGAGATCAGCGGCGGCACGCGGTATTTTGATATTCAGAAATTCGGCGCCGATCTGGCCTTCACGGTGGACGGCGGCCCCCTGGGCGAGCTGGAATACGAAAACTTCAACGCTGCCACGGCAACCATTGAAATTGCGGGCCGCAGCATCCACCCCGGCGCAGCCAAGGGCAAAATGATCAATGCCTGTGTGCTGGCGTGCGAATTGCAGTCCCTGCTGCCGGGCCGCGATCAGCCCGCGCTGACCGAGGGCTACGAGGGCTTCTATCACCTGATGGGTATGCAGGGCGATGTGGAGCACTGCATGATGAAAATTGCCCTGCGTGAGCACGACGCCGCCAAGTTCCAGGCACAGAAGAACTGGCTGATGAATGCTGCCGACGAAGTGAACCGCCGCTGGAGCTGCAAGGCCATCACGGTTTCCATCAAGGATCAGTACTTTAATATGCGCAGTGTGATCGACCAGCACATGGAAGTGGTGGAGGCAGCCAAGGCCGCTTTTGAGGCCTGCGGTGTAGAGCCCCGGGTGCAGCCCATTCGCGGCGGCACCGACGGCGCTCGCCTGAGCCTTGCCGGCCTGCCCTGCCCCAACTTGTCTACGGGCGGTGCCAACTATCACAGCCGCTACGAGTTTATTCCCCTGGAGGATATGGAGTGCATGGTGGATGTGCTCACCGAACTGGCCAGCCAGCTGGCAGGAAAGGAAAAAGTATAATGTATGAAACTGTTTCGCGCGAAATGATGGATTTCGTGCAGCGTTCGCCCAGCTGCTTTCATGCAGTCAGCGAACTGGCAAAAATGCTGGAGCAGGCAGGCTTTATTGCATTGCAGGAAAGCGATGTGTGGAAGCTGCAGCCCGGCAAGGGCTATTATGTTACGCGCAACGGCTCGGCCGTGATGGCGTTTCGTATGCCGCCGGAAAAGCCCACCGGCTTTATGATCGCCGCAGCCCACAGCGATGCCCCCACCATGAAGCTGAAGGATATCGCAGAGCTGAGCGACCAAAACTATGTGCGCCTGAATGTGGAAAAATACGGCGGCGCTATTCTGGAGCCGTGGATGGACCGCCCGCTTTCCGTTGCAGGCCGTGTGAGCGTGCAGCAGGGCAGCCGTGTATTTACCCGCCTTGTAAATATTGACCGGGATCTTTTGCTGATCCCCCACATGGCGATCCATATGGACCGCGGCATGAACGATGGCCGCGCCCTGAATCCGCAAATCGATATGCTGCCGGTTTACGGCCAGGCCTCCAGCGCCGGAACGCTGAAAAACCTGATCGCCGAGGCGGCAGGGGTACAGCCGGAGCAGCTGCTGGCAAGCGATCTGTTTTTGTATCTGCGCCAGCCGGGCAGCGTTTGGGGCGCAGAAAACGAATTTATCTCCAGCCCCAAGCTGGACGATCTGCAGTGCGCATGGGCCTGCACCAAGGCGATCTGCGAAACTGAAAACAAGCACATGATCCCCCTGTGTGCGATTTTTGACAACGAGGAAGTGGGCAGCACCACCAAGCAGGGCGCAGGCTCCACCTTTATGCAGGAAGTGATCGAGCGCATCTGTGAGGAGCTGGGGGCAGGTGCAGGCGAAAAGCGCCGTATGCTGGCCGCCAGCCTGATGGCATCGGCCGATAACGGCCACGCCATTCACCCCAACCACCCGGAAAAGGCGGATAAAACCAATCACCCTGTCATGAACGGCGGCGTTGTGATCAAGTACAGCGCCAACCAGAAATACACCACCGATGCCGTTTCGGCAGGGCTGTTCAAGGCCATCTGCGCGGGCGCAGGCGTGCCTGTGCAAACCTTTGTCAACCGTTCGGATGTGTTGGGAGGCTCTACGCTGGGCAATATTTCGGGCAGCCATGTGGCGCTGAACACGGTGGATATCGGCTTAGCGCAGCTGGCCATGCATTCGCCCTATGAAACCGGCGGCAACCGGGACACCCAGCATCTGCTGAATGCCATCAAGGCACTGTATGCGGCACAGCTTCGCTGCACGGCAGACGGCGAGTATGAGGTGAACTAAGGCAGCGCTGCATCACAGCACCGCCCCGGCGGCTGCGGCACTTAGAATGATGCGGCATTCCCCTGAATTATAAAACCGGCCCGGACAGCAAGCAAAAAGCTGCCCGGGCCGGTTTTTCATTTGTATCACGGTGCGGCGGGGCCGGGCTTAGCGCTTTCGATGCACAGGCCAAGCTGTGCGGCGGTGCGCTGCCAAACCTTTTCCACCTCAGCAAAATCCACGCAGGGGTGGTAGCAGGCCTCCAATTCGCTGTGAATCTGCGCGGCATCCCGCTGGGCGGCGCTGGTTTCCTCCAGCAGCGAGCGGGCCGCCCGTTTGTCAAACCCAAGGCGCACACGGCAGGCTGCCAGCAAGGCACGGTCCGCAAAGCGGCGGCAGCGAATGCGGCGCGCGCCCGGAAACTCCATGGGGTGCCAGCTGTTGTCAGTCACAAAAGCAAGGCCCAGATCGGGCAAAAGCAGATGGTCCAGCTTTTCCTCGGGGGAAAGCGGGCAGGGGCAGCTGATGATCCGATGCCCCTTGCGCAGGGCCTCTTCCCGCAGCTTTTCCAGCACAAGGCGGCTCACAGCGCCGTATTCATCCTGCAGCACCACGATTTGCTTGCCCGCCAGCGTGCGCACAGAGTCCCGCAGGGGTAAAATGCCTTTGGGCGTAACGGCGCTCAGCAGGTATATCTGTTCGCTGCCGGGCGTTGACAGCTTTGGCAGATAACGGCGGCTCAGCTGCCCGGCCAGCGCACACACACGGTCAAAATCCGTGCAGCAGGCAGCAGCCCGGCGGCGGTCCGTCAGCAGCGCAGCAGCTGCCGCCAAACAGCGCGCAGCACGGTCCTGCTGGCAGGAATACCGGCGCAAAAGTGCAAACACCTTTGCCTGATTTTGCTGCAGCACTTCGTTATTCAGCGTGTGATACAAACTGATCACCCGCTCACTGGCACCGGGCGCTTTGGGGTTGAGGATATGCGGCGCGGTGGCATCCACCAGCGCGATTTTCTGCGCCGGAAATATCACGCCGTCCAAACTGTCCGGGTCAGAGGAGCAGTGGATCAGCACTCTGTCCCACGGGGCGGCTTCGGCTATGCGGCGCATAAAGGTGCTTTTGCCGCACCCCGGGCCGCTTTGCAAAAGGAACATCTGCATTCCCGGCACTTGAGCCAGCTGCGAAAAATACCCGTTAAAGCCTTTGGGCGAAAGCGCCCCCAAAAAGAAATCTGCCTGTTTCATTACCGTTTGCCCCCTTTCCTTTGCGCCATGCTATGCAAAAGGCAAAAAAGCTGTCACTTTTCTTTTTGCCTCGCACCCGAACAGGGCTATAGTAAAAGGGCAAGCAATCGGCGGGAAAGGAATGTGAGGGTATGCAGATCGGTGCGGTGCTGGGGATCATGGTGTGCTTTTGTGCCTGCGCAGCCTATGCGCTGGCAGAGCCGGAACAGGAAAAAGAAGAAAAATCGGGTGCGAAGGATCAGTAGGTGTGCCGGCACACTTCACGAATTTTTTGCCGAAGCGCCACAAAATCGCCAAAGGCATCGGGCTTGGCTGCAGGGTTGCGCAAAAGGGCGGCAGGGTGCAGCGTGGCCATATACCAGCGGCCGTCTTTTTGGATAAATTCACCGTGCTGGCGCATGATCGAAATATCCGGGTCCATCATCTGCTTGGCGGCCACACGCCCCAAACACACGATGATCTTAGGGTCGATGAGGCGGATCTGCTCCTCAAGCCACGGCATACAGGCGCTGCTTTCCTCGGGCAGGGGATCGCGGTTTTGCGGCGGGCGGCATTTTACAATGTTGGCAATATAAATATTTTTGCTGCGATCAAGGTCAATGGCGTACAGATAGCGGTCCAGCAGCTGGCCGCTGCGCCCCACAAAGGGCAGGCCCTGTTCGTCCTCCTGTGCGCCGGGGCCCTCGCCGATAAACAGCACCTCGGCATTCGGCACGCCCTGGCCAAACACCACATGGCGGCGCTCGGCACAAAGGGGGCATCGGCGGCATTGCAGGCAATCGGTTTGCAGCTCGGAAATATCCATAACGAACACTCTCCCAAAATCATTTGAGATCATTATAGCAGAAATTGCAGATACTGTCTTGAAGTTTTGCGCCGGTGTGCTAAAATAAGATAGAATAGGTGGCCCGGAAAGTATGCCTGCCCCATTCGGGCGGTGTGCCGCATCGGCTGCCGGATCTATGAGAGAAATTATTGGAGGAAAATAATTATGAGCATGTTTGACGGCCTGATTTCCAAGCTGAAGGAAGAGTCCCGCACCATCGTTTTCACCGAAGGCACTGATCGCCGCATTCTGGAGGCTACCAGCCGTCTGCTGGGCAGCCACATCATGAATGTTGTGCTGGTCGGCAATGTGGAGGCCGTAAAAGAGGCTGCTAACTCCTATGGCTGCCGTATCGACGGCGCCGAGATCCTGGACCCCGAAACCTACGAGGGCATGGAAGAAATGGTGAACACCATGGTAGAGCTGCGCAAGGGCAAGATGACTGCTGAGCAGTGCAAGGAGTCCCTGCTGAAGGGCAACTACTTCGGCACCATGCTGGTAAAGATGGGCAAGGCTGACTGCCTGCTGGGCGGCGCAACCTACTCTACCGCTGACACCGTTCGCCCCGCTCTGCAGCTGATCAAAACCAAGCCCGGCAACAAGATCGTAAGCTCTTGCTTTATTCTGGTACATGAGTTCGTGGGCGGTGATGTTCGTCTGGCCATGGGCGACTGCGCCATCAACATCGACCCCAGCGAGGACGAGCTGGTTGAGATCGCTGTGGAAACCGCAAAGACCGCTGAGATCTTTGGCATTAACCCCCGTGTGGCCATGCTGAGCTACTCCACCAAGGGCTCCGGCAAGGGCGACACCGTTACCAAGATGGCAAATGCCACCGCCAAGATCAAGGAAGCTGCACCCTTCCTGAAGGTGGACGGCGAGCTGCAGTTTGACGCAGCTGTGAACCCCACCGTTGCTGAAACCAAGCATGTGGGCGGCGAGGTTGCTGGCCAGGCCAACACCTTCATCTTCCCCAACATCAACGCCGGCAACATCGGCTACAAGATCGCACAGCGTCTGGGCAACTGCGCTGCTTACGGCCCCATTCTGCAGGGCCTGAACGCACCCATCAACGACCTGAGCCGCGGCTGCGATGCTGACGAAGTGTACAAGATGGCTATCATCACCGCTGCTCTGAGCTAAGCGGGATCTGCTTCAAACCCAAAGGGCTGCTGCGTTGTGCAGCAGCCCTTTTCTATTTTAAAGCTATCTAATTTAAAGCTATTTAAAAGTAGTTTTTATAAGCGGAGCATGGCGCTTTTTGCGGCTTTTGCGCCCCGGAACGGTATGCCCTGCTGATAAAAATAACTTTTCCGATCCGGAGGAACTGTATGAATTATAAACAGCGATTCAAACACGCCCTTTTGCCGGTGCTGCTGCCGGTGATCTCGTATGGCATTCTGGGGCCGCTGGAAATTTATTTCGGCAATGCATCCGAATTCCGTTTTGGTTTGGGCGATTTTGTGTTGCCGCTTTTGGGCGCTGCCGTGCTGGCGTGGCTTTTGGGCAGCGCGGTGCTGGCCTTGGTGCCGGGGCGGGCATTTCGCCCGGCAAGCGCTTTGGTGCTGGGCTTCGGCGTGGCCTCCTATGCGCAGAATATGTTTTTCAACACCAAGCTCAGCGAAGCCGACGGCAGCGCCATGCGCTGGGATACACTGGGCGCTTACCCGGCGGTGAACGCGGCAGTGTGGCTGGTGATCCTGGCCACAGCGGTGGCCCTGAGCCTGCTTTTGAAAAAGCAGTGGAACACCCTGTGCATGGCCATACCGGCGTTTTTGTGCGCCATTCAGCTGGTGGCCGTTGTATCGCTGGCATTTACGCCGCACCCCTCCGTAAGCAGCGAAAAGCAGGTGAGCGGTGAAAACCAGTTCAAGGTAGCCTCGCAGCAAAACATCATTGTGTTTGTGCTGGATACCGTCAGCAATGAGCATCTGGAGCCCGCCGAGTGGCTGTATCCCGATCTGCTGGAGGGCTTGCAGGATTTTACGCGCTACACCAACGCCGATTGCTGCTACTACACCACATTTCCCTCCATGAGCCATATGCTCACAGGCGTGCCCTTTGATTTTTCGGCACCCAGCTGGGAACAATGGCTCGAGGATGCCTGGCATTCCGGCCGCACCAATGATTTTTACAGTCAAATGCACGCGGCGGGCTATGCGTGTGAGCTGTATTCGCCGGATCTGTATAACTACGGCACAGCGGAAAATCTGGCCGGGCATTTTGACAATGTGCAAAATGTGCCCCGCACGGTGCAAACCGGCCGCCTGCTGGGGCTTTTGGAAAAGCTGTCGGCCTATCGCTACCTGCCCTATGTGTGCAAGCCCGGCTTTGAGGTGCTCAGCACCGAGTTTGCGGATGTGGTGGATTATCCCGAAACCAAGGTTTCGATTGAAAGCAACACCGATTTTTATGCGGCCTTAAAAGAGCAGGGGCTTACCGTGAACCAGTCCGTAAAAAAGGAATTTATGGTGCAGCATCTGTTCGGTGTGCATGGCCCCTACACCACCGCGCCGGACGGCACCTATATTGCCGAGGCCGGGCCGGATCAGGCGGTAAAGGGCTGCTTTACCATTGTAAAGGACTATATGGAGCGCCTGAAGGAACTGGGGCTTTACGATTCCAGCACCATTATCATCACGGCAGACCATGGCCATGCCCAGTATGCAGGCCTGCAGCCGATCTATTTTATCAAGCAGGCCGGGGAACACCACGATGAAATGCAGCTGAACACGGCCCCCATTTCGCACGATGATTTTCAGGCCACCATGCTCACGCTGGCAGGGGCCGAAAGCGGCGAGGAATTCGGCACTTCCATTTTTGACTGGCAGCCCGGGCAAACCCGCACCCGCACCCTGTATGTGCGTGAAAAGGACGATCGTTACCCCACACTGCGCGGCAACGATGCCTTTAATGTGTTCTATGAGTACACCTACACCACCGACGGTGCAGAGCTTGCCGCCAAGTACGCCCAGGGCCCCGATGCCATTTTGCAGGCCCCGGCAAGATACTAAGGCACTGCTTTCGCCCGCAGGGAAAAAAGAGCGAAGCGGCTAAAACACAACAAGCCGATGAAGGCAGCACGCAGCGTGCGCTTCATCGGCTTGTTTTTTGTGCAAAAATACGGCTTTGCTTAGGGCAACACCGCACAATTCCCGCCTGACGGCTTAAGCACCGCTGCCGCGGCTGCGAAGCACAATCTGCGTTGCAAAAATGCTCGATAATACACAAAGTATTATCTGTGCTTTTTGCTTAGCAGCTTGCAC
>Ga0129310_1000059_pt1 | contig 149818 bp, 126 predicted proteins | sample Go1ome_2_FD_94433 | JGI IMG/M metagenome (GOLD analysis project Ga0129310, IMG submission 94433) | Western lowland gorrila individual fecal microbial communities from Wisconsin, USA - Go1022A metagenome | ecosystem: Host-associated > Mammals > Digestive system > Large intestine > Fecal... | reverse complement strand
TTCCTCTTCCTTTAATAACTCTGCAAAACTCTGCTCTGCCATTCTGGTATGAACCTCCTCAATAATCTTTTTTGGGGTGGATGCCCCAGCTGTAATACCTACGCTGCGCACAGAAGATACACTGTCAGGATCTAAATCGCCGAGTGTCTGAATGTAACATGTGTTTTTACATTCCTTGAGGCATATTTCATATAGCTTCTGGGTGTTAGAAGAATGCCTGCCACCTATAACAATCATGGCCTCCACCTGTGAAGCAATCCTCGCTGCCTCCACTTGTCTTTCCTGTGTTGCATTGCAAATCGTATTTAAAACACTACTATCATAACCCTTTTTTGAAAATTTTTCAACTAATTCTTTAAATTTGTTGTAATTAAATGTCGTTTGGGACACGATACACAGCTTCTGACCCTTAAGAAGAGAAAATTTATCAACCCCTTCCCCGTCTTCTATGACCGTGGTGTACTCATTTCCCCAGCCCCTGATTCCTTCCACTTCGGGATGGTCCGGGCTTCCGATGATCACCACCGCATCCCCTGCCTGGGAATGTTCCGACACGATGCGGTGAATTTTCTTCACAAAGGGGCAGGTGGCATCCACAATCGCCACCTGGCGCTGGCCGAGGATGTCATATATGTGACGGCTGACTCCATGGGAACGGATGATGACCGTCCCCTCTCCCCTGGGCAGGGACAATAGATCCGCCTCTGTCTCCAGCACCCGGACGCCCTTGCTCTCCAGGTCCTTTACCACTTCCTCGTTGTGGATAATGGGTCCATAGGTATAAATAGGCCCCTTTGCCCGCCCATCCTTCACTGCCTGGATCTGCTGGTACACCTGATCCACGGCGCGCTCCACGCCGAAACAGAAGCCGGCGCTTTTAGCCACCACCACTTCCCGCTCCATGGTCACACCTCCAGCCCATGTTCACGGGCAATGGCAATGATGGCATCCGCTACCTGGCTGATGGTCATGAGGGAACTGTCAAGGAGCACGGCGTCCTCTGCCTGCTTTAGGGGTGAATGTTCCCTGTTCATATCCCTGTGATCCCGCTCTTTTATATCCTCTGCAATGGACTCCAGGTCGCACTCCACACCCTTTTCCACCAATTCCCCGTACCGCCTCTTTGCCCTTACATCCACCGAAGCTGTGAGGTAGATCTTGGCAGGCGCATCGGGAAGCACACAGGTTCCGATATCCCGGCCGTCCATAATAACATTTGTTTTTCGCGCCAGCTCCTGCTGAAGTTCCACCAGCTTTTCCCGGACAGGCATGTAAACAGAGGTGGCTGAGGCCATGCTGCCAACCTCCTCGGTGCGGATCAGGTCTGAGACATTTTCCCGGTTCAGGATCACCTGCTGAGCGCCGTCCTCGTACCGGATCGTCACGTCCACATCACGGCATGCCTCTGCAATGGATGCTTCATCCGCGGGATCAATGCCTTTTCTCAGAAAATGGAGGGCCATGGTGCGGTACATGGCGCCCGTGTCCACGTACACAAATCCCAGCTTCTTTGCCACCAATTTGGCAATGGTACTTTTGCCCGCTCCCGCCGGACCGTCAATTGCTATGTTAAAATGCTTCATGCTTTCATTACTCTCCTGTCTTATAATGAGTTTTCAAACGTCCTCCGGCGCCTTGGCCGGACTGGCCCTAAGCCAGGGCCGCGCCCCTGCCTGCCGCCCATCCCGTGGACCATGCGATCTGCAGGTTGAACCCTCCGGTAACCGCATCCAGATCCAGTATTTCTCCTGCAAAATACAGTCCCCGCACCCGCTTGGATTCCATGGTGGAGGGATTTATGTCTCGGACAGAGATGCCTCCCTGGGTGATGATCGCTTCCTTGTAGTCCCTTAAACCGGTCAGGGTGAAGGTGAGCCCCTTGGTCACCTTCACAAGCCTGGCCCGTTCTTCCCTGGTCACCTCATTGACCTTCTTATCCGGATCAATGCCGCTGCGCGCAATGATCACGGGGATCAGTTTGGAGGGATACAGATGGGACAGGGAATTGCGGAACTGCTTATTCATGCTTTCCGTAAAGTCCCGCAGGATCCTGTCATCCAGCTGCTCCGTGGACAATGCAGGCTTTAAGTCAATGACCAGATCCAGGGGCTGCTTCCTGATTGCCTTTGCCCCAAAGGAGCTGGCGCTTAAAAGCAGGGGACCGCTGACTCCGAAATGGGTAAACAGCATTTCCCCAAAATCCCGGAACAGTTCCTTTTTACCAGCTGATATCCATGCCTCCACGTTCTTCAGGGACAATCCCTGAAGTTCCTTTACAGTATCCGATTCCTTTACCTCAAAGGCCGCCAGCGCAGGGGACAGGTCCGTTATCTTGTGCCCGCTTTCCCTGGCCCACTCATAGCCGTCACCGGTGGAACCCGTGGTGGGGTAGGACAAGCCTCCTGTGGTCACGATCACGCCCTCCCCGCTGTGAATGCGGCCGCCCACACGGACTCCCACACAAACACCGTCCTCTATCACCAGGCCCTCCACCCTTTGCTGAAGGTGGATCCGGACCTCCTCCCTTTTAAGGATCGAGGTCAGGGCAGCTATTACGTCAGACGACTTGTCCGACTGAGGGAATACACGGTTCCCCCGCTCCACCTTGAGCCTAAGCCCCGCCTGCTCCAGCAGGTTCATCATATCCTGGTTGGTAAAGCCGTAAAAACTGCTGTACAGGAACTTGGAGTTGCTCACCACCGATGCCAGAAGCTCCTCCATATCGCACGCATTGGTTATGTTGCAGCGGCCCTTGCCTGTGATGAATAATTTTTTTCCAAGTTTCTCATTTTTTTCATAAAGGTGCACCTTGGCGCCTTCCTTTGCGGCGGCAATGGCAGCCATCATCCCGGCTGCCCCGCCTCCCACTATGATTATCTCTTTTGTGTCACTCATCTGCTCTCTTTTACTTTCTTGATTTTCTTTTCCAGGGCATCCACCACTGTCTGAAGCACCTTTACCCTGGCATAGTGCTTGTCATTTCCTTCCACCACGATCCAGGGCGCATAGGTGGTGGAGGTGCGGACCAGCATCTCATTGACCGCATCCTCGTACTGGTCCCACTTTTCCCGGTTGCGCCAGTCCTCGTCCGTGATCTTCCACTGCTTTAAGGGGTCTGCCTGACGTTCCTTGAACCTGCGCTCCTGCTCGTCCTTGTCGATATGGAGCCAGAACTTAAGCACCACCGCGCCTGCATTGGCCATGTGGGATTCCATCTCGTTGATCTCCTGGTAGGCCCGCTTCCACTGGGTCTCTGTGCAGAACCCCTCAATACGCTCCACCATGACCCGTCCGTACCATGTGCGGTCAAAAATGGCAATATGGCCGGCCTTTGGCACATTGTTCCAGAAACGCCACAGATAGTGATGGACCTTCTCTATGTCATTGGGCGCTGCCGTGGGATTCACCCGGTATCCCCGTGGATCCAGCTGACTTGTCAGACGTTTGATGGCGCCGCCCTTGCCGCCGGCATCCCAGCCCTCAAATCCGATGACCACGGGGATCCGAAGCCGGTAAAGTTCACTGTGAAGCTGGGCAAGCCGTTTCTGCAGCTTTTTCATCCGCTCCTTATACTCTTCCTCCGTCAGGCTTTTAGACAGGTCAATGCCTGAGAGGACTCCGTTTTTAAAGCGGTCCCTGGTTGTCTTTAAAGGAGTTTTCTCCGCCGGCTTCTCCCCGGCAGCCTTTCTCTCCTCCAGCTCGCTTTCCAGACGGTCCATGACGGCTGTCACGATCTTCAGCGCAGCGTAGTCTCTATCCACTGCCTCGATAATACTCCATGGCGCATAATCCGTATCCGTGTTCTCCAGCATCTCCTCATTCATGGTGAGATACCGTTCAAACTCCTTGTTCCTCTCCCAGTCCTCCCTGGTGACCCTCCATGCAGTCTCCTTAGACCCGTCCAGCTTTTTAAACCGTTTTTTCTGCTCCTCTTTGTCAATGTACAGGAAAAACTTTATTATGACCGTGCCGTCATCGCTCAGCTGCTTTTCAAAGGACAGTATGTCCTGATATGCGTCAGGCAGCTTATCCTCGGGCGTCAGCCCGTCAAAGCGGTCCACCTGCACGCTGCGGTACCAGCTTCTGTCAAAAATAGCGATCCTTCCCCTGGCCGGCGTCTTGGTCCAATAGCGCCACAGGAAAGGGCGCATCTGCTCATCCTCAGTGGGCCTGTCACATGCGTACACGTCAAATCCCCTGGGATCCAGGGCCTGGATCAGCCGGTTGATCTGAACCCCTTTGCCTGCAGCCCCCATTCCCTCAAACACAATGATCACGGGAATCCCGGCAGCTTTGCACTCCCGCTGCAGCAGTCCCAGTCTCTGAGAGGCCTCATCCATTACCTTGCGGTATGATTTCTTATCTACGGTTTTATTCAAATCAATTTTTTCCAACATATGCAGATCCTCCTTGTTCTCAGGCACATGATGACAGACAACCTCTTATTATTTTATCCAGTATACCATATTTTTTACTATTAGAAAATAAATAATGACAAGGGGATGGATTTTCCAACATATTCCCGAAAAAATGGCACGGTGCTTTACCGTGCCACTCTTTTGTTGCATATTTAAGTTATTGACCCGATCCCGGATCCTTTGTTCTTTCTCACAGTTCTGTGATCACAAAAATGTCGTAGATCGCACGGATCGCTGTCTCAAAGTCATCATTCTTCACCCCGATGATAATGTTCCACTCACTGGAACCCTGATCGATCATCTTAATATTCACCCTGGCATGGGCAAGGGCGGAAAATACCCTTCCCGCAGTGCCCCGGTTTGACCTCATGCCCCGGCCTACAACTGCGATCAGTGCCAGGTCCGACTCCAGCTCCACGGTATCCGGCTCCACAGCCCTGTGTATCCCGGCGATCACAGACTGCTCATATTCCTCAAATTCAGACTGGTGCACATAGACCGTCATGGTATCAATGCCAGAGGGCATGTGCTCAAAGGAAATGCCGTACTGCTCAAATACGCTTAACACCTTGCGGCCAAAGCCCACCTCGGCGTTCATCATGGCCTTCTCAATGTTGATGGAGCAGAATCCTTTCTTGCCCGCGATCCCTGTTATGGTATGGCGGGGTTTGCGGCAGGTGCTCTCCACGATCAGCGTACCCTTATCCTCAGGACGGTTGGTATTCCTGATATTGATGGGGATCCCCTCCTTGCGGACCGGAAATATGGCATCTTCATGAAGGACGCTTGCGCCCATGTAGGACAGCTCCCGAAGTTCCTTATACGTAATGGTCTCGATCACCTCAGGATCATCCACGATCCTTGGGTCTGTCACCAGGACACCGGATACATCCGTCCAGTTCTCATACATATCCGCATGGATCGCCTTGGCCACAATGGAGCCGGTCACGTCAGAGCCGCCCCTGGAAAATGTCTTCACCGTGCCGTCATGTTTGGAACCGTAAAATCCTGGGATCACCGCCCGCTCCACATGCTCCAGGCGCTCAGACAGCTCCCTGTTGGTCAGATCCGCCTCAAAGTTTCCGTTATCGTCAAAAAAGATCACTTCGGCTGCGTCAATGAATTCATATCCCAGGTAATTGGCGGTCACAATACCGTTCAGGTACTCTCCTCTGGAAGCGGCGTAATCCCTTCCCGCCTTTGCCAGGAAATTCTCCTCAATCCTCTCGAATTCGTGGTCCAGGTTCAGGTTTAAGTTGAGGCCGTCAATGATATCCAGGTATCTGCTTTTGATCTTCTCCAGGATCTTCTTGTAGGACCTGCCTTCCACAACAGCGTCATAGCAGGCATACAGCATATCCGTAACCTTCTCATCCTTGTCACTGCGTTTGCCCGGCGCGGAAGGAACCACGTATCTTCTGGACTTATCAGCTTTTATGATATCCGCCACTTTCTTGAACTGTCTCGCACTGGCCAATGAGCTTCCGCCGAACTTCACCACTTTTTTCATCTTATCCGTCTCCCTTGCTTCTAACTTTGCACTGCTTATATCTTAACAAATCAACTGCTTTTATACTCTATGGCGTTACAAGTGCAAATGATACCTTACTTTAGCAAGTATGTCAATAGGTTTAGACGAAAAAATTTGCGTACAGAGGACATATGTTTTTATACCGCGGACTGTTTTGCAGAAAATCCAGGTTTATTTCTTTTGTTTTTGTGCATTACAGCAAATGGACCGCTACCACCAGCCCGGCAAACACAATGGACACCATGGAGGTCAGCTTGATCAGGATATTGATGGATGGCCCTGAAGTGTCCTTAAAGGGATCGCCCACCGTATCTCCGATCACCGCCGCCTTGTGTTCAGGACTGCCCTTTCCTCCGTGGGCACCGCCTTCAATGTACTTCTTTGCATTATCCCAGGCACCGCCTGCATTGGACATCATTACGGCCAGCACAAAACCGGTCACCGTGTTGCCGGCCAAAAGTCCCGCAACGCCCTGGGGCCCCAGAAGAAGTCCCACGGCCACAGGAACAGCCACTGCAACCATGGCCGGGGCGATCATAAGCCTTTGGGCGGACTTGGTACACATATCCACACAGGCGCTGTAATCCGGCTCCGCCTTTCCCTCCATCAGCCCTGCGATTTCCTTAAACTGACGCCGTACCTCCACCACAATGGACTGGGCCGCCTCCCCCACCGCATCCATGGTAAGGGCTGCAAAAAGGAACGGAAGCATTCCGCCGATAAAGAGCCCGATGAGCACCGTGGGATTAGTGATGGAAAGATCCAGAGACAGATCCGGCGCGATCTGCCGTACCTTGTCAATGTAGGAAGCGATCAGAGCAAGGGCTGTCAGTGCCGCCGAACCAATGGCAAATCCCTTTCCCGTGGCAGCCGTGGTATTGCCCAGGGAATCCAGGGCGTCCGTCTTATGTCTGACCTCAGGGGGCATATGGGTCATCTCGGCGATTCCCCCCGCATTGTCCGCAACCGGTCCATAGGCATCGGTTGCAAGGGTAATTCCCAGAGTGGAAAGCATTCCCACTGCCGACACCCCCACGCCGTAAAGCCCCGCATTAAAATCCCCCTGTCCGCCTGCGCAGTAATAACTCACCAGCACGGAAACACCCACAATGATGACAGGAGCCACTGTGGACATCATGCCCAGGGAAAGTCCGCTTATGATCACGGTAGCGCCTCCCGTCTCGCTGGATCCTGCCAGTTTTCTGGTAGGTGAATAGGAATCCGATGTATAATATTCCGTAATTGCCCCGATGGCCACTCCGGCCAGAAGACCGGACAGGATGGCTGCATATATCCCCATGTGTCCGGGAAGCAGCACACGGATGGCAAAAAATGCCGCAGCCACCACTAAAAGCGCGCTGATATAGGTTCCTGTCCTCAGTGCCTGAAGAAGATTCTTCTGGGAAGCATCCTCCTTTGTGTTCACAAAAAAGGTCCCGATAATGGATGCCACCACCCCCAGCGCAGCCAGCATCATGGGCACAGCCACGCCCCTGACGCCATACCCTGCCGCCACTGCCAGGGCTGATGTGGATACAATGGAGCCCACGTAGGATTCGTACAGATCCGCGCCCATACCGGCCACATCCCCCACATTGTCCCCCACATTGTCGGCGATCACTGCCGGGTTCCTGGGGTCATCCTCCGGGATTCCGGCTTCCACCTTTCCAACCAGATCCGCCCCCACATCAGCGGCCTTTGTGAAAATCCCTCCCCCAACCCTTGCAAACAGGGCCATGCTGGAGGCGCCCATGCCGAATGTAAGCATGTTGGCTGTGATCTGTGCGATCCGCTCCCCCTCAGGCAGACTGCCAAAGGCCGTGTTCAGGATAAAATACCACACAGTCAGGTCAAAAAGTCCCAGTCCAACCACGGTAAATCCCATGACCGATCCTGCGGAAAACGCCACTCTAAGCCCCTTGTTCAGGCTTTCAGAAGCTCCCTGGGCCGTACGGCAGTTGGCCATGGTGGCCGTCCTCATGCCGATAAAGCCGGACAGGCCGGAGAAAAATCCCCCTGTCAAAAAAGCAAAGGGTGTAAAAAAACTCAAAAAGCCGCAGAATGCCATCACAACCAGGATCGCAAAAACCACGGCAAAAAATATCCCCACGCCCTTGTACTGGCGCCTTAAATAAGCATTTGCCCCTTTCTGGACCGAACCGGAGATGCGCTGCATCTCCGGGCTGCCCCCGGGCTGCCTCTTTACCCTGACAAACATGCAGGCTGCAAAGACCAGCGCTGCCAGTGAACCAATTGCCACGAAATACATAGCATACATAACACCCCTTCTTTCTGAATATGCAACAGATACTTCCCGGTCAGATTCAATCGGGGACCATGATCAAGTTCAACTCCTTTATTTGTTCATTTACTTCTGTTCATTTACTTCCGTTCAAACTTCTGTCCGTTTACTTCCATTCAAACTTCTGTCCGTTTACTTCAACGCTTCCATCTGTTCATTCACCGACTCCTCGCAGGAACGCATGGCTAAAATGGCCTTTTCCATCAGTTCCTCCAAACTCCATCCCAGGCTTTCAGCTCCGCTTTTGATCACATCCCTGGAACAACCGGCCGCAAACCGTTTATCCTTAAATTTCTTCTTCAGGCTGGACACCTCCATATCCATCACACTTCCCGATGGACGCATCCTGGCCGCTGCGCCGATCAAGCCAGTGAGTTCATCCACCGCATACAGGATCTTCTCCATCTGGTGCTCCGGCTTGATATCCACCATGATCCCGTATCCATGGCTGCATACCGCACGGATGAGTTCCTCCTCTGCCCCCGCCTGTCTCAGCAGTTCCGGTGCCTTGATGCAGTGCTCCTGGGGATACATCTCAAAATCCACGTCATGGAGCAGCCCCACAAGTCCCCAAAAATCCTCCTCGTCCTCAAAGCCCTGATCCTTTGCAAACCATCTCATGGCTCCCTCCACGGTCAGCGCGTGAAGGATGTGGAACGGCTCTGTATTATATTTTTTAAGAGTCTCCAAAGCCTGATCTCTTGTAAGTTTTGTGTCCATGTCAATTATCCCCTTTCATTCCGCCATGGGACCACAGCGGTATATGTAATATTTATGATGTTAATTTCAGTATAGCACCCAGGCGGAAAAAATCAAGTATGCCTGCAATTTCAGCCGGAAGTTGACGAAACCGCCCGCCATTATGTATACTGATAAAAAACCGCCCTATATTGGCGGATATTGCAGGATTGGCTGCAGACAGGGAGGTATTACATGATATACCGGTTAGCGACACAAAGGGACCTGCCCAGGCTCCTCCATATGGTGGATCAGGCAAAAGCATCATTCAGGGCCAGGGGCATTGATCAGTGGCAGAAAGGCGATCCGGACGGACCGGGGCTTGCTGCCGCCATTGAACAGAAGACCATCCATGTTTTGGAACAGGAAGGACAGGCCGTGGGCATGATCACAGTGGTCCCCGGGCCGGAAGCCAGCTATGCACAGATTGACGGCGCCTGGTTAAACCAAGAGCCCTATGCTGCCTTTCACAGGGTCTGCGTGGAGGAATCATGCAAGGGCCGGGGCATTGCGGCACAGCTGTTTGGCCGGTCTGAGGACCTGGCGCGGCATATGGGCTTAACCAACATCCGCATCGACACCCATCCGGACAACCGTTCCATGCAGCGGGCGCTTGCCAAAAGCGGATACACGCTCTGCGGCAGCCTCACCCTCACGGAGGGCACGGAAAAAGGCGACCCCAGGCTGGCCTATCACAAGGTGCTGTAAAAGGCCGGTCCGGGCCTTGCCATTGGTCCGATGTTTACCAATCAGCCCAGCAAAAGCAGGCCATGAATATCCCGCCGGTCCCATTGAGGGAACCGGCAGGAAAACACAGCCTGCTTTTTTGTGCTTTTTTCACAGGGTACTTGTTTACAGCTGGAAATATTGAACCCCGCTTTCAAATATCTTCATATCCTGCTCTCCGTAAATGTTCATGGCAACTGCCTCTCCCCGTCTCTCGGAGTGGGCCATCTTGCCCAGGATACGCCCGTCAGGGCTGGTGATGCCTTCTATGGCCATATAGGAGCCGTTGGGGTTCCAATACTCGTCCATGGTCACATTGCCCTTGTCGTCCACATACTGGGTGGCCACCTGTCCGTTGGCGATCAGCCTGTGAAGCCATGCATCATTTGCCACAAACCTGCCTTCGCCGTGGGATGCAGGATTGCAGTACACGCCGCCCAGCCGGGCGCCGGCCAGCCATGGGGACTTGTCGGTCACCACCTTAGTGTATACCATCTTGGAGATATGGCGTCCGATCGTATTCATGGCAAGGGTCGGTGAATCCGGTCCCTGCTCCACGATCATTCCCTCCGGAACCAATCCCAGCTTGATCAGCGCCTGGAAACCGTTGCAGATGCCAAGCATCAGGCCGTCCCGCTCATTTAACAGCTTCTCTATCTCTTCCTTCATCACCTCATTGCGGAAAACAGTGGCAAAGAATTTGGCTGAGCCTTCCGGCTCGTCACCTGCGGAAAAGCCGCCCGGGAACATGACGATCTGCGCCTTGGCCATGGCCTTTCTGTATTCATCCACGGACTGCCTGATATCCTCAGGGCTTACGTTCCTGAACACTTTGGTGATCACCGCTGCCCCCGCCCGCTCAAATGCTTTGGCGCTGTCATACTCACAGTTGGTTCCCGGAAACACTGGAATGAACACGGTGGGACGGCCGATCTTGTGGTCGCAGATATACACCGCATCTGTATGGTAAAGCTTTTCCTCTATGACAGCTTTGTCACCCATTTCCGCCTTGCCGGTCACTGTTGGGAACACATCCTCCAGGGTGCCTGTCCATGCCTTCAGCGCCTCATCCATGGAAATTGACGTACTTCCGTACTCCAATACGCCGCTTTCAGTCACCTCACCGATCACCGTATAGGATATAGAAAGTTCTCCCACTTTTCCGTCCGCTGCCTCGCACACAATATTTCCCCAGCCTGCTCCAAAGAAATCCCTTGGATCCAGGCTGTGCTCTATCTTCACACCCAGCTTATTGCCGAACGCCATCTTGCTCACTGCCTCTGCAAGGCCGTTTCCTTCCACCGCATAAGCGGAAATGATCCTGCCCGCCTTTATATCTTCAAACAGTTTTCCGTACCCCTCCATCACCTGTTCATAATCCGGAAGGTCATATTGGTCTTTTGCGATCCTGAACTCCACGATCTTGCTGCCCGGCTTCTTAAACTCGGGAGTGATGATGTGCTTGCTGCTGCTCACATCCACTGCAAATGACACCAGGGTGGGCGGTACATTGATCTCTCCATCCTCCGTGTCAAAGGTGCCGGACATACTGTCCTTTCCGCCAATGGACGGAAGGCCGAATCCCATCTGTGCATTGTAAGCGCCTAAAAGGGCTGCAAAGGGCTGGCTCCATCTGGCGGGATCCGCATTCATCCTGCGGAAATATTCCTGGAAGGTAAAACGGATCTTCCTGTAATCTCCCCCGGAAGCCACAATCTTTGCCACGGATGACATCACCGCATATACGGCCCCATGGTACGGGCTCCAGCTGGAAAGGTATGGGTCAAACCCGTAACTCATCATGGTCACGGCATCTGTATGGCCCTTCAGCACAGGAAGCTTGGCCACCATGGACTGTGTCTCTGTCAGCTGATATTTTCCGCCGTAAGGCATGAATACGGAACCGGCTCCAATGGAACCGTCAAAGCGCTCCACCAGGCCCTTTTGTGAACACACATTGAGACCGGACAGCACCTCCAGCCATTTTGCCTTGACATCCCCTGTTTCCCTGCGCTCAAAGGGATTTCCCTCACGGCTTGGCACCTCCAGTGTCACATCCGCCTCCTGATGGGCGCCATTGGTATCCAGGAACCCGCGGCTGATATCCACAATGGTCTTCCCGCGCCAACTCATGACCAGACGCGGCTCCTCTGTCACCACTGCCACGGTCACTGCCTCCAGGTTCTCCTCTGCTGCGTACTCCAGGAACTGTTCCACATCTGCGGGATCCACCACAACAGCCATGCGCTCCTGTGACTCGGAAATGGCGATCTCCGTGCCGTCCAGGCCGGCATACTTTTTGGGAACCCGGTCCAGATCGATCTTCAGCCCTGCCGCCAGCTCACCGATGGCAACCGACACGCCGCCAGCACCAAAGTCATTGCATTTTTTGATAATGCTGCTAACCTCGGGACGGCGGAACATTCTCTGGATCTTCCGTTCAGTGGGAGCATTTCCTTTCTGCACCTCAGCGCCGCACACCTCAATGGAAGCCGTGGTATGTACCTTGGAGGAACCCGTGGCCCCGCCGATGCCGTCACGGCCCGTGCGGCCGCCTAACAGGATGATGATATCCCCCGGATCGGAATTTTCACGGATCACGTCTTTTCTGGGAGCAGCTCCCATCACCGCACCGATCTCCATCCTCTTGGCCACATAGCCCGGATGATAGATCTCCTTTACATATCCGGTGGCCAGACCGATCTGGTTGCCATAGGAGGAATATCCCTGGGCAGCGCTGTTGACGATCTTACGCTGGGGAAGTTTACCCTTAAGCGTTTCGCACAGCGGTCTGGTGGGGTCTGCAGCTCCTGTGACGCGCATGGCCTGGTACACATAGGTGCGGCCAGACAGCGGGTCACGGATGGCACCGCCCAGACAGGTGGCCGCGCCGCCAAAAGGCTCGATCTCCGTGGGATGGTTGTGGGTCTCATTTTTAAAGTTCACCAGCCATTCCTCCGTGACTCCATCGATCTCCACGGGAACAACGATGCTGCAGGCATTGATCTCATCAGAGATCTCCATGTCCTCCAGTTTCCCCTCGCTGCGCAGTTTCTTCATGGCCATGAGGGCCAGGTCCATGAGGCAGACGTATTTGTCATCCCTCCCTTTATAGATCACTTCCCTGTCAGCCAGATACTGCCTGTAGGTATTTTCAATGGGTTCCCTGTAATCCCCATCCGTAAAGCTCACATTCTTAAGTTCTGTGGAAAATGTGGTATGGCGGCAGTGATCAGACCAATAGGTGTCCAGCACACGGATCTCCGTGACGGAGGGATCCCTGCGCTCTTCATTCTTATAGTAGTTCTGTATGTGGAGGAAGTCCTTAAATGTCATGGCCAGGTTCAGCGTATCGTAAAGGGCTTTTAAATCCTCCTCCTTAAAGTCCGCTAACCCGTCAAAATACTTTATGTCCTCCGGCACCTCAAACTCAGTTACCAGGGTGGTTGGTTTGTCCTCTCCCGCCTCACGGCTGTCCACCGGGTTGATGCAAAAGCTCTTGATAGCGGCTTCCTGGTCATTTGTAAGAGGTGCTGTGATCACATAGGTGACCGCAGACCTGATGACCGGTTCCTCGTCCTCCTTTAAAAGCTTTACGCACTGCTCCGCGGAATCCGCCCTCTGGTCAAACTGGCCCGGCAGGTATTCCACGGAGAAGATCAGGTCCCCCGGATCCTTTGGAAATGTTTCCTCATATACCTCGTCCACCGGAGGCTCTGAGAAAATGGTTACCAGGGCCTTCTCATATATCTCTTCCGACAGGTTTTCAATATCATAACGGATCAAAACGCGTACATTTTTTAAATCGCTGATTCCCAGGTAATTTTCCAGTTCTTCCCTCAGCTCGCCTGCCTTAACTGCATAATCCGGTTTCTTTTCCACAAATATTCGCCTTACGCTCATTTAGCAACCTCCTGCTTGTTTCATGACCTCTTTTATTTATCGCGGCACAAAAAGGGCAGACGCCCTTTTATCTGTCCTTATCATACCACAAATATTATAGATTAGTAAAATTAATATATTTAATTATTTATCCAGCCTCTTCTTATAAATAATACTGATAATCATGGGAATCTATCTATGGCACATATGAACAAGTTGTGATATACTTGAAAGGTATGCGATTAAATCAGGGTGTTTTCATAACGCCCAAGGACAGGGAGACTACAAAGGAAATGAAAATCGGATTTGATAACGACAAATATCTGACCATGCAGTCAGAACACATCAAGAAGCGCATCGGGGAATTTGGGGATAAGCTGTACCTGGAATTCGGGGGCAAGCTCTTTGACGACTATCACGCTTCCAGGGTACTTCCGGGATTTGAACCGGACAGCAAGCTTCGCATGCTTCTCCAGATGGCCGACCAGGCTGAGATTGTCATTGTCATCAATGCGGCTGACATTGAAAAAAACAAAATGCGCCATGACCTGGGTATCACCTATGACGAGGACGTACTCCGTCTGATCCAGGAATTCCGCGACAAGGGCCTGTATGTGGGAAGTGTTGTGATCACCCAGTACAGCGGCCAGGGCGGGGCTGACCAGTTTAAGATAAAGCTGGAGCACCGGGGCATCAAGGTATACCGCCACTACTGCATTGAGGGCTATCCCAGCAACATCCCCCTCATTGTAAGCGATGACGGATTTGGAAAGAATGACTATATAGAAACCACCAGACCCCTGGTGATCATCACTGCCCCTGGCCCGGGAAGCGGCAAGATGGCTACCTGCCTGTCCCAGCTGTACCATGAAAACAAGCGGGGGATCAAGGCCGGGTATGCCAAATTTGAAACCTTCCCCATCTGGAACCTGCCTCTGAAGCATCCGGTAAACCTGGCCTACGAAGCTGCCACCGCTGATCTGAATGACGTGAATATGATCGATCCCTTCCACCTGGAAGCCTACGGCAAGACAACGGTCAACTACAACAGGGATGTGGATATTTTCCCTGTGCTCAATGCCATATTTGAGGGAATCTACGGTACTAGCCCTTACAAGTCACCCACGGACATGGGTGTAAATATGGCCGGCTTCTGTATCATAGATGACGAGGCATGCAGGGAGGCATCCTACCAGGAGATCATCCGCCGCTACTACCATGCCCTGAACCGTCTGGCCAAGGAGGAGGGCAGCTCAGATGAGGTATACAAGATCAACCTTCTTATGAACCAGGCAAAGATCACCACTGCCATGCGCCGCGTGATCGCTCCCTGTATGGAGCGGGCACAGCAGTTGGGTTCCCCTGCCGCTGCCATGGAACTGGAGGACGGACAGCTGGTAACCGGTAAGACCAGCGCTTTGCTGGGCGCCTCCGCCGCCCTGCTGCTGAACGCCATCAAGGTGCTGGGCAATATCCACCATGATGTGCATCTCATCGCCCCCTCGGCCATAGAGCCCATCCAGACCTTAAAGATCCAGTATATGGGCAGCAAGAATCCCAGGCTCCACACAGACGAGGTGCTGATCGCCCTGTCCATGAGCGCGGCCACGGACGATACTGCCAGAAAAGCCCTGTCCCAGCTGCCCAAGCTGCGCGGCTGCCAGGTACACACCTCCGTTATGCTGTCGGACGTGGATATCAAAGTATTTAAAAAGCTGGGTGTGGAACTTACCTCCGAACCTGTATATGAGCATAAAAAGCTGTACCACTAACAGACATAAGCCAGGCTGTCGCTTGAACGGTTGAATGACCGTAAATGCGGCAGCCTTTTTCTGAACCCGTTTCTGAACCCGTTTCTGAACCCGTTTCAAAACCCTTTTCTGAACCGTTTTCAGGATTGTTTTTAGGACCTTACCAGGACTGCTTTTAGCACCGTCCCTTATGCCGCTGCTGTTTTGTAACACATATGCGGATGATCTGAAGCGAGATTATGATTTAACAAAGATCAATGAACGGTATTCCATTTTGCACTCTCCCAAGGAAATGCTTGACATGTGCTACCTGGGGTACCGTCCCTACCACATATTTCCAACTATCTATACATTGTGCTCTGACATTGCCCTTGAAAGTTCAGGTATTTCCTCTGTTCAGAACAATCCGAATTTTGATCTGTACTGGGGCAAATAACCTGCGCCCATGGGCGCACAAAAAAGCATCCCCGCCGGAATCTTCAATACTATAGGCATTGAATCCGGCGGGGATGCTTTTATCCGCGGCCATTTACATGTGTCATAAAATGGTCCTGACCTTTGAAGCCATGGCTTCTGCAAGCCTTATATGATCTTCTCTTTCCATATGAAGCTGGTCCACAGCACTGGGACCAGCATATTCGGCAGCATTCAGGTAAAAACAATCCTGCCTTTTTGCAGCCTTTTGTACCAGAGGCGCAAGCTTCCTGCTGAGCACTGCCGCATCAGAGGTAAAGCCTGTCATGATACTGTTTTCAATCCCCTCCCCAATCACAATTGGGGAAACAAGCAAAATCTGGGGGACCGTATAATAAGGACCATATGTATAATTTTGTACAAGCTCAGCCAGCTGGCGTATTCCCTCAGCAATATCACAGGGAAGGACCCTAAACCGGCTTTTAAAATCATTTGTACCCAACATGATGATCACCAGGTCCAGGGGTTTGTGGGTGGCCAGGGCCACTGGCAGAAAGGAACGTCCGTTGCGGTAAAGCTCCAGATTGTCCTCCCACACGGTCGTGCGGCCGCCGCATCCCTCCTCGATCACATAAAACTCATTCCCCAGCAGCTGCTGAAGCCTTCCCGGCCAACGGATCTCCCTAGGCCATCTCCCACCGCTGGGATTTGTTCCAAATGTATTAGAATCGCCAAAGCATAAGATTGTTTTCATGCAGCATTTACCTCAGCCATTAATAGGTACCATAAATCAAATTCGGCAGGAACAATACAATTCCAGGCAGGAATACCAGTACGATCATCTCCAGCATAATCGCCAGAAAGAACGGTATTGCCGCCTTGGTATACTCTTCCACCGGACACTCCAGGATTCCGCAGACCGTATACAGGGCTGAACCCACCGGAGGTGTCATAACACCCATTGTTACGATCGTTGCCATCAGCACGCCAAAATGGACAGGGTCAACACCAAGCCTTATGACCATTGGCAGGAAAATGGGCGTCAGCAGCAGGAAATTCACATTGCTGTCCAGGAACATTCCCATCACAAAGAGGAACACCAGGATAATGATCAGCAGCAGCTGAGGATTTTCCGTGATTCCAAAAATAAGTGTAGACAATGCCTGGGGCAAATTCACATAAGTTACCGAATAGCTGAACGGTCCTGACAAGGTGACGATCAGCATAACCGCCGCCGTATCGATCATGGAGGTGGACAGCGCATTCACAAAGCCGTCAAAGGTAAACTCATGATATACAAACGCACCTACAATGATCGCGTAAAATACTGCAAAGGCTCCGGCCTCCGAAGGCGTGCACACGCCAAAACGGATACCCACGATCAAGATGACCGGGAACAGCAAAGCCCATATGGATTCCCTAAGATTCGTAATCAGCTCATCCTTCGTCAGCTTAGGTGTCTCAGCATTCGGCTTCTCAAAGCCGTGCATCCGGCAGGTGATGTTCACGGTAGCCATCAGCACCACCATCATCAGGACTCCAGGTATCATCCCGGCACAGAACAGACGGCCGATGGATACCTCACCGATAAAACCATACAGGATCAGCCCCAAACTGGGCGGAATTGTAGCTGTGATCAATCCGGTCATACAGTTAACCGCTGTGATATATCCTTTTGAGTAACCGCGGTTAAGCATTTCCGGTCCCAAGATCCTGGTCTCCATGGCAGCGTCCGCTGTGGCGGAACCGGAAACCCCTCCCATCAAGGTACTCATCACTACGGACACCTGCGCCATTCCCCCGTACATCCTGCGCGTCAGCATAGAAGCCAGCCCCAACAATCTTTTTGTGATTCCCGACTCATTCATCAGATTGCCTGCAAAGATAAAAAAGGGAACGGCCAGGAACGAGTAGGACTGTGTCTGGGCCACGATTCTCTGTACTGTAATGGAAAAGGGAATATCAGGAGTTGCCGCAAAAAAAGCCAGACCTGCCAGGCCGATCACAAAAGAAACCGGCATTCCTATGATTAACAGGACAACAAAGGTAATTAATAGTACTCCCACACTTCTACCTCCAAACTCTATTTCTTTGCTTCCACCAGCTGGCTGACAGACTCTTTGATCTTCAGCAATGCGGTTATGCTCATCAAAACAGAGGATACCGGCAAGCTGAGGGTTACAAACGAGTAACTGATCGTAAGGGTCTGGAATGACCGCTTCCAGCTTTCTACACTAAGGCGGAGGCCATATACAATAAAGATCACCAAGGCTCCCAGCATAATCACCTGGATGACCAGAGTCACTGCCTTTTGAACCTTCTCCGGCAGCTTACGTGTAAACAGGTCAAGGCCAACCAGTTTATTCCGGCGGAATGCAACGTCCGCCCCAAGAAAGCAGGTCCATGCCAGCAGCAGCTGCGCCACATCAATACTCCATGATATGGGATGCTTTACCAATCGGGCAAGGGCTGAGCACATAACAAGCACTACCATCATAAAAAACAGCGTACAGCTCAGCACTTCCTCACCCCTACAAAATAACCGATAGAATTTCTTCATTACGGCACCCCCGTTATCATTCCATTATTTTCCCATCTGTTCCATCAGCTGGCTGCGTACTTCCTCATATCCAAGCTGTGTATATACTGGAACAGATGCTTCCTTAAATGCGTCAATATCAACATTATTGTTAATGATCACACCGTATTTCTCAGCCATCTCTTTCTCATACTGCTCGCTGAGCTCAACGCACTTCTGCTGGTATTCCGTACCTACTTCACGGAAAACCTTTTCCATCAGCGCCCTGTCCTCCTCACTTAAACTGTCGCGGAATTTGGTGCCTGTCACTACGGATCCGATCAGCTGGAAATGTTCCGTCTTATTGATGTACTTTGTCACTTCCCACAGACGGGTTGCGTAAAAGGAAGGGGTCTGAACCTCTGCTCCGTCCAGTGCTTTCTGCTGAATCGAAGTATAAACCTCACTCCAGCTCATAGGAGTCGGCACTGCGCCCATGGCTTTGACTGAGCTTGTGCAAAGATCGTTACCAATGGTACGGATCCTCTGTCCGTTCAGGTCAGCGGGTACATTCACTTCTTTGTTAAGGCAGAAGTTCCGGGTGCCGCTGAACCAGTTGGAGGTTACCAGCCATATGCCCTGGTCTGCAAATTCCTTTTCCCACTGTGCATACAATTCTGTTTCCATCACCTTGTCCAGTCCGGTATAATCATCAAAGATATACGGCATCTGCAGCATACCGTAATCATTTACAAAAGATGCCAAACGGCTGGGATCTGATACGGTCAGGATGGCAGCTCCCTGCATTGCCTGCTCTGTCAGGTCATCTGTATCTCCCAGTGAAGAGCTTGGATAGATCTCAGCCTCGATCCGTCCGCCGCTTTCCTCTGAAAGACGTTTTGCAACCTCGCGAAGGGCCATGGTCTGGATATCATCCTCTCCGGCTGTATTACCAAATTTGATCGTTACCTTTTTTGCATCCTGCCCGGCGGATGCGCCGGAATCCTGAGTTGATTTTTCCGAAGAAGCCGTTGTTGTGCTTGTGGTGCTTGCAGAACTCCCGCAGCCCGCCAAAGCCAGGCATCCTGTTAATACAAGTGTCATCAAAATTCTTCTTTTCATCTTTTTTCCCTCCATTTAATGATAGATAGTAAAAGTGGCACGGTCTAATTGCCTCCTGTCATTAACATACCATATTAACATGTTAGTGTCAAGCGTTATTAACTATTCCTAAATAAATGATCCTTTTTTGTTTTTTATTGTGCTATTAAGTCAATATCTATACTCCAAAATATTCTTTTGCATTCCAAAAGCAGATGTTTGCAATTATTCTTTGAAGCATGTCCTGATCGTCAGGCAATTCCCCCTTCTCTGCCCAGCTGCCCACCAGATTACAGAGGATTCTCCTGAAATATTCATGGCGTGTATAGGAAAGATAGCTGCGGCTGTCAGTGAGCATACCGATAAAATGACCCAAAAGCCCTGTATTTGCCAGCACACGCATCTGCTCCTCCATTCCGTCCCTGTGGTCCTGGAACCACCATGCACTGCCCAGCTGTATTTTGGACCTTATGCCGGCATTCTGAAAATTTCCCGCCATTGTTGCCAGCACTGACAGATCCCGGTTATTAAGCGAAAAGAGGATCATTTTGGGAAGCATTTCCATTTGTTCCATGTGGTCCATAAAGGCAGCCAGCGGCACGGCAATCCCAAAATCCCCAACAGAGTCAAATCCAGTGGCTTCCCCAATGCATTTCACCATTCTGGTATTTCTGGAACGGATACATCCCACATGCAGTTCCATGGCCCAGCCTCTTCTGGAATATTCCTCTGCCAGCCAGATCAGCAGCTCTGTCTGGAATACATCGATCTCATCTTTTGCAGGGCACTCTCCTGACAGAGCCTTTTTTATGATCCGGTCCGCCTTTGCTGTTCCCTCAGGTCTCCAGGGAAACTGTTCAAACCCATGATCCGAGGCAACGCATCCTGCTTTTTCAAATACATCCATACGCGCCAGAAGCGCTTTCTCCAGTGTTTCCAGATCTGAAATTTCCACATCCGCAGCCTGTCCCAATCGCACCATATAATCCCGCCAGGATTCCCTTGTCATTTCCATTACCAGATCCGGCCGGAACGCCGGAAGTACTTTTACCGGAAATGCCTCCTCTATCAGCTTTTTGTGATAAATCAAGGAAGCGGCGGGATCTTCTGTGGTACAAAGACCATATACATTGGATCTTAGAATTAATGATCTGGGGGAAAAATCCTCTGCTTCCATCACTTTAGTTGCTTTGTCCCAGATTACTCTGCTGTTTTTCTCTGTCAGCACATCCGTTATATGAAAATACCGCTGTAGTTCCAAATGGGACCAGTGGAACAGAGGGTTGCCCACCGCCTCCTGCAGCGCTTCGGCGTAAGCATGGAATTTTTCAGAGTCATCCGCGGTTCCGGTGATCATCTCTTCCTCAATGCCATGTGCCCGCATGATCCTCCACTTATAGTGATCTCCGCTCAGCCAAAGCTCTGTAAGGTTAGAAGGCTTTTTGTTTTCGTATATTTCCTTTGCACTCAAATGACAGTGATAATCAAAGATCGGGATTTCCCTGCAGCTTTCGTAAAGCCGTCTCCCGGTTTCATTGTACAGCATAAATGTATCATCCATAAATTTCTGCATTTATCTTCCCCCTTCTTCTGCCTATACATTTCCAAACGCATTGATCAAAAGCCGATGGAACAGCCCCCGTCCACCATTAACGTGGTGCCTGTCACAAATTCCGATGCCTTTGAAGCAAGATACAGGGCAGCCCACCCAATATCCTCCGGTGTTCCATACCTCTTCATAGGGGTATGTCCCAAAATTTTGGCCTGCCTGTCAGGATCCAGGTCCACTGCCTGGTGAAACATGGGAGTGTCAATAAAACCAGGCACGATCGCATTAACCCGGATCCCTTCCCCTGACAATTCCCCTGCCATTGTCCGTGTAAGCCCCAGCACCGCTGATTTTGCCGCAGAATATGCAGTTACATTTGTCATACCAATACAGGCCGACATGGAAGAGATAAAGATGATGCTACCGCCCTTTGCCTTTTTCATATAAGGAACTGCCGCCTGTGTCAGCGCATAAGCGCCAAATACATGCACATCCATAATACGTTTTAATTCTTCCTGGGTTATCTGTTCCATGGGCTTTTTACTGTGAACCCCCGCATTATTGACCAATATATCCAGACTGCCCATCTGTTTCACAATGTCTTCTGCAAGCTTTGGAGCACAGCTGGTGTCGGTGACATCACAGACAATACCACTGGCCCCCGGCCCCAGACTTTGGCAGGCGGAGTCTAAAACCTCCCTGCGCCGCCCGGTAATTACCACCTTTGCTCCTGCCAGTAGGAATGCCTTTGCCATGGCAGCCCCCAGTCCGGTGCCTCCCCCCGTGATCAGAGCCGTTTTTCCATCCAGTCCAAATACGTCAAGAAGTCTTTCATCCCTCATACGATCCCTCCCCCTGATCTAATATTTCTTTAAGCAGTCCTTTGCTTGCCATCTGAAGGGCTGACCGCATATATCCCAGGGCAAACGCCATTCCCGCGTGCCAGGGCGCGCTGCACAGTATTTCAGGTGTGTGGTCGGGAATGATCACCCCGTCAAAGTTATGGGCTTCCAGCAGAGCTAACGCTCTCAGCATATCAATATCGCCCTCATCCACAAAGACCTCGTCATATTTTGGCACCTTTCCCTTTACATTCCGAAAATGCACGTAACTGATCCTTCCCTGACCGCCGTACTGCTCTATGGCATCATAGACCGATCCATGGGTCATTTCCTGAATACTGCCCAGGCAAAGTTCCAGCTTATTGCTTTTGCTTGGCGAAATGTCGATCACCCTCTGGTATAGCTCCGGCTGAAATACAAGCCTTGGCATGCCGCGCAGCAAATCCATTGGAGGATCATCCGGATGCAGGGCCATCTCCACCCCGGCTTCCTCAGCCACGGGAAGGATTTCCTCCAAAAACCGCTTCAGCCTGTCCCACAGCTGCAATGAGGACACCGGTTCCAAACATGTGCCATCCCCCGCAGCATAGGTCATATTCCAGATCTGTCCTTTGGGAATAGGGGCGTCATATTTGATTTCGGAACTGTCAAAGCAGGTGCTCATTGCTCCGCCCCGGGCATGGGGATGCTTTTGGTGCCCCCAGACACCGGCCAGACTGAAATTGTAGCCAAAGGAGCGTATCCCGGCTTTTCCCGCATTTCGGATGATCTGCTTTAAAACCTCCATCTGCTCCTGCCGTCCGGGACCGTCCAACAGTATGTCATACCAGTCTGCCGGGCTAAAATTCTCGATTCCGTAAATACACAGACCGTATCTTCCCGCCATTTTCTGGAGGTCTTTCATATGTTCCGCGCTCCATATATCCTCTCCCCCCTTTGCAAGTCCATAGTTTGTGCTGTCATTGGTTGCTGTCACGATCTGCTTTGAGTAGTAGTCCGCAAGATGAATGATCAAATGCGTACATCCACACTGCTTTGCAAATGCAAAATATTCATCAGTTAACATATGTCTGTATAGGCCTAAGCCAAGTTTTATTTCCGACATCACCTGCTCCTTTCATATAGTATAAGCGTTTGCCTGGATTGTTTTTCAATTGTACCAATTACTCAGGTGGGTTACTAGACATATTTTATAATGATGGGGCGTATTTTTAACATATCTTAATCATTTCTCCTAAATATATCAAAATCCTCAAGGGGTCCGGGAAATGAATGGCTCACTTGTGTAAACAGTAAAAAAAATTCGGCTGTCATACTTGGATCAGGCATAGATCCAAGTATAACAGCCGAACTATTTAAGTCCGTTTATTTGTTTTCCCTCATTCGGACTCTCTTACGGAATACGGACGGCGTAATGCCGGTGATGCTTTTAAATACCCGGTTAAAATGAGTCACATTAACAAATCCCACTGAACGGCTTATTTCCGTTATCCGATCCTCTGTCTCCATCACCATTCTCTGGGCGTTCAGTATGCGGGTAGTATTGATATACTGCACCACTGTCTGATTTGCGTATTCCTTAAATATCTTACACAAATAGGGCGGTGAGATAAACAACAGGTCAGCCAGCTTCTGAAGCGTAAGGTCCTCCTGGTAATGGTAATTAATGTAATCCATGATTTCAGAAACACAATCCGTATTCTTTAACTTTTCAGCACCTGACATAACGGATTTTTCAAGCATGGTAAGCACCATTGTATTTAAAATAGATTTCATATATTCTTCCCGGTATTCTCCCGTCCTGTCCTGCTCCTCCATAAACATCTCCATGAGAAAGTGCATCCTCTTGTTGGATTTGGCATCCATGCGATAAATACCGGTGCCTGCGGACAGTTTTTCCCGCAGTTCTTCAGAACTAATTTCATGTTCACGAAAGCAGATCAGGATCCGTTTAAACGCAATGTCCTTCCCGCTATATGCACAATGCATGATATAAGGAGAAAACAGGACAAAATCCCCCTGTCTGGCAAAATACGGCTGGTTGTTAATGACAAAATGGCGTTCCCCTGCTTCCATATAGTAGATTTCATAATAACTGTGGTAATGTGCTTTTTCTATATTGTCATTTACTCCACAGACTCTCTCGCAGGCCATTGATCTTCCCTGCTCCATCAAAATTCCAGCGTGGTCAACCATGTAATCCTCCACCAAACGTAACGTCTTTGCGCCATCTGTAAGGGTCAGCTTTGCAGAACAGTAAAATATTCAGGGTATTGCCGGAACAGGTCCCCTTCCTCATCCATTAATTTGCACAAATGATCCTGAAGGATCTGTTTGGCTTCCTCTGCCTTTTTCTTTTCAAGGGCATTCACCAGTTCCACATGCTGGCGGATGGAGTTTTTCACGTTATTGATATCCCAGGTTGTCATTGTCCGCATCCGGTCATAATGACTGTTCCTGGTTTTCAAAATTTCCAGAAAAAGCGGATGGCCTCCGATCAGGAACTGGTCATGGTGAAACTTGTCATCCAGGGCAAAATACTGCAAATTCAAGTACTGCTCGATCATCTTTTCCTGCTGTTCGATCAACTCCCGCAGCTGCCTGTAGTCATCTTCTGTGGCCCGTTCCACAACGCTGTTTATGTTCTCCAGTTCCAGCAGATAACGAAGCTGCCGTTCTTCCTTTGCTCTTTCCCGGTCGATCTTTGTCACCACTGTCCCGTATTGGGGCATCATGGAAACAAGGCCTTCCTTTTCCAGTTGTAAAAACGCCTCCCTGACCGGTGTCCTGCTCACTGTTCTCTCCATCAAAATCGTCATAGATGCCGCAATCTCACTGGCGCTCATGATCGACCCTGGAGCCCGCTCCAGCCAGCAGATCTGTCCCCGAAGAGTCGCGTAAATATTCTCCTGCATGGTATGGCGGTCCTTGACAACAGGCGCTCTCTGTCCATTCATCATCACAATATTCCCCCGGATCTTATTTGGCAAAATGAAACTGCTGTCCAAGCCACTGGCAGCACAGGTAAAACCATGTTCTCGGATGCGGATCCACTTCTGCACCGGGCCTGCATACCTCTTCTGTGCACATGGACAGCCCATGGGCACCTGTGGGATACAAATGGCATTCGTAGGATACTCCGGCCTGCTGGAGAGCATTGATCAAAAGTAGGGAATTCTGGACCGGAACCACTGCATCATCCACGGTATGCCAGATAAAACAGGGCGGCGTATCTTCGCTCACAAAGTTCTCCAGGCTGAATTCTTCCCAGCTCTCTCCCCGCTTTTCGCCTGTTATATTCTCAAAAGAGCCTTCATGGGCATACTCCCCGGCAGATACCACGGGGTAACACAGGATCAAGGCGTCCGGGCGGTTCCATCCCTTATCTTCCGCAATCGGTGCTCTGTCCCGCAGCGTTCCCATACTCAAAGCCAGATGCGCGCCTGCGGAGAATCCCAGAACAGCCAGCCGGTTCCGGTCCACTCCCCACACATCCCCGTTCCTGCGGATCGTAGCAACACATTCAGAAAGTTCCTTTAAGGGCTGGTATCCCCGCGCTTTATCCGCCACTGAATACAGAAGCAAAAAGACCTGATATCCCTGGGCAAGCCATTCCTGTGTCACCGGGTCCATCTCGCGGTCAGATAAAAATCCATATCCGCCTCCCGGGCATACCACCACACAGGGCCTCTCGTCAAATTGCGGCCAGCTTTCTGACTTTTCGTGGAGATAGCCCCGCATAAGTGCACCTTCCTTGCCAATTTGCATTTCAAAATATCTCATTGTCTCTCCCCTTACTGGTATGTTATCCTAACATGTCAACTCTTCTGATTGTACCACAAGTATCCCAATTTTGCAAAGAGCTTTGCTTGTCTTATTTCTTTTCCACATCCGTATAATACAGATGCCTGGGAAGTCCGTCTGTCATAATAGGAGTCAGCTCCGCCTGGATCAGGGGGCGTATGTAGTTTACAAATTCTTCGGTCACGTAATCTCCATCCCTGTTGATCCACTCCCGCGGAACCTTCTTTTCCACATTGGCTACCTTGTGGACATCATAGATATCCGTCACGCAGATATAGGGATCATCCGACACCCGCTTCAGTATGATCATCTTGCCGGTCTCCCCCTCAAAGGCTTCCTTTACCGCGGCGCCTCCAACCTGGAACGCCTCCGTGATATCCACCCTGGACACAATATGGGACGCACACCTTTGAAGGGAGTTAAACTCAATGGCCCTTGTCTTGCCCCCCACTTCCCGGTTGATCTTTTCCGCCAGATATCTGGCCGTACCTGTAAGCTGCTTGTGGCCAAATGCGTCCACAAACTCAATCCCCTCCGTGAGTTCGCACACATAACGGCCGTCAGCCAGCTTCACGCCCTCGGACACGGCCACCACCACTGACTTTTTGTGCCTGTGAAGCTCCTCCACCTTTTTCATAAAGCTATCCACATCAAAGGTGACTTCGGGAAGGAAGATCATATCCGGGCCTTCACAGTCCTCACACTTTGCCAGGGCCGCCGCCCCTGTCAGCCAGCCGGCATTGCGCCCCATGATCTCCAGGATTGTAACGTTCTGCTGGTCATACACCAGTCCGTCCCGGATCACTTCCTTTGTTATGGCCCCTATATACTTTGCCGCACTTCCGTACCCCGGCGTGTGGTCCGTGGCCGCCAGGTCATTGTCAATGGTTTTGGGCACCCCCATAAAGCGGATCCTGCTGCCGTTTAAGAGGGAGTAATCTGACAGTTTCTTAATGGTATCCATGGAGTCGTTGCCGCCTATGTAAAAGAAAAACTCCACCTCCAGCTTGTCCAGGATAGCAAATATCCTGTCATAGATCTCCCGGTCCTCGCAGATCTCGGGGAGCTTGAAGCGGCATGAGCCAAGGTAAGCAGAGGGCGTCCGCTTTAACAGTTCAATATCCAGGTCCGTCTTAATGTGCTCCGACAGGTCCACATACCGTTCCTGCAAAAGCCCCTGGATACCGTGAAGCATGCCGTACACCTTCTTGGCCCCCCTGTCTTTAGCCGTCTTATAAACCCCTGCCAGGCTTGAGTTGATCACCGCCGTAGGTCCTCCGGACTGCCCTACGATCACATTACCTTTAACCTCTGTCATAAGAATACCTCCCATATTTAATTGTAAGCGCTTACAAAACTACTTATATTTTAATATAAAGAAAAAAGAAACGCAAGGGGGGAATCATATTTATTTGCGGAAATTTTTCCTGCGGTTTTCCCGGAGGGAAATCCGCAGGGCAGCCATCCCACTGCGCTGCCCTGCTCTCCCCACTCACTCGTCCAGATGACGGCAGTCATTTAACTCCACAAGGCGGCAGGTATTTGTGCCGGGATCATAGTCAATGGTGGTGATGCTCACATTGCTGACCACGATCTCCTTGGCCTCGGGCTGTCCTTTTAACAGGTGGACAATAAAGTGGGCCAGAGTACCTCCGTGGGCCACCACCGCAGTATCCCCCTCAATATCCCGGCGGATAATGTTCCAGGCCTCCTGACATCGGCTGTCCACCTGGTTCAGCGTCTCGCCTCCGGGCGGAGCTACGGTGGCAGGGTGCTGCCACCATGATTCATACAGTTCCCGGTCCGTGGTAAGTATGTCCTCCGCCCTGCGCCCCTCCCAGTTCCCATATCCGATCTCCACCAGCTGAGGCAAGGTGTGGATCGGCACGTTCTGAGCCGCCGCAATGGCCTGGGCCGTCTCCATGGCCCGAAGCTGGGGGCTGGAATAGATGGCGGTTATGGGACGGTTCTCCATGCCTTTGGCCAGGGCCTGGGCCTGCATTTTGCCTGCGGCATTCAGAGGAATGTCCTGCCTTCCCTGGATCTTTCCTTCCACATTCCAGTCTGTCTGTCCGTGACGAATTATATATATCTTCATTTGTATTCTCCCCTTACAGTTCTTCCAGGCTCCATCCATCCCTTACAGGATTGTGTCCCAAAGCTTGATCCCCGCCTCCATCAGCAGGGTCTGCCTGTCCTTCACCATGTACCGTGATGGCATTCAGGGCCAGCTTCATGATGTCCTTGATCTCATCCTCCGTCATCTTCATCTTGGCCGCCAGTTCTTCCACTGAGGCTTCACGGCCCAGTTCAGCGGCCAGCATCTGGGATACGGTCTGGAGGACATTCACCCTGGCAGCCATATTTTCTTCAATCTCATGCTCGGCCTTCTGCTCTTTCAGGGCAAGTTCCACCCCTTCCTTTACGCGGCGCTCAAGCAGGCTCTCCCATTCCTCGCTGGCATCATATTCCACGGCCGCCAGCATAAGGGCTGTGTTGGCCTCCTGCACAATGTCGGACATGGGCAGTTCGCTGCCCTGGTATTCTGCCACCAGGTCCAGGACCTTTTTCAGGCTGCCCTCAACCAGGCGGCTCCTGGCATCCCCATCTCCCCGGGCTGTTTTTTCCAGAAGGACAGATTCCTCCTCCAAGGTCATGGGCGCAATATCCCCGATCTCCTCCAGATACATTTCAAAAAAGTTTTCAGCCATATATTTATTCAGTTCCTTTCACTCTGTTCCCTTTATTGTATTTAATAGGATAATCCATCCCCCTGTATAAGTCAAGAGATCAGGAAGAAACCTCTTTACAAACACTTGTGATACGTGATAAGATAGGCATAGTTTATAAGGAGGACTTAATAATGGATATCAACTATGAACTATATAAAGTATTTTACCATGTCGCCATCACACTGAGTTTTTCCGAGGCTTCCAAGCAGTTGTTCATCTCGCAGTCAGCGGTCAGCCAGTCCATTAAGGTCCTGGAGAAAAAGCTGAACCAGCCCCTGTTTATCAGAAGCACTAAGAAAGTACAGCTGACCCCGGAAGGTGAGATCCTTTTAAAACATATTGAGCCTGCCATGAACCTGATCAAGCGGGGGGAAAACCAGCTGCTGGAAGCCCATACCCTAAACGGCGGCCAGCTTCGCATCGGCGCCAGCGATACCATCTGCCGCTACTATCTGGTCCCCTACCTGAACCGGTTCCACAAGGAGTTTCCCAATATCCATATTAAGGTTACCAACCAGACCTCCATTGAGTGCGCCCGTTTTCTGGAAAATGGTCAGGCTGATTTTATTGTGACCAACTATCCCAACTCCGCCCTGGCCGGAAACATGCACACCCGGGTCATCAACGAATTCCATGATGTGTTTGTGGCCAGCAGGTCCGCCTTTCCTCTGGAAGGCAGGAAGCTCACCCTGGAGGAGCTGCTGGACTATCCCATTATGATGCTGGACCGGAAAAGCACCACCAGTGAATTCCTTCACCAGATTTTCCAAAAAAGCCAGCTGGACCTGGTTCCCGAGATCGAGCTCTCCAGCAACGACCTGTTGATTGATCTGGCCCGCATCGGCCTTGGGATCGCATTTGTGCCTGATTTCTGCATCCCTGCCCAGGATGAGAATCTGTTTATCCTGAACCTGAAGGAGCAGCTTCCCTCCCGCCAGATGATGGTGGCCTACAATGAAAGCCTGCCCGTATCCCAGGCTGCCAGACAGTTTATGGATATCCTGCAGTAGAGCACGCCTGGTCCGTCCGGTCCCAGAATGCGTTTACCGCCTGCCCCACATTATAGCGGTTGACCACCGTATAGGTCCCCCACTCCCTTGGAAACAGGGATACACACTGGGGATTCAGGAAGCGGTCGTCCAACAGGGCGATCACCCCCTTGTCCCTGATGGTACGAATCACGCGGCCTGCGGCCTGCATCACCTTATTCATGCCCGGATACTGATAGGCATAATCAAAGCCGCAGCCGCCCTGCTCATCAAAATAATCCCTCAGTATCTCCTGCTCCGTGTTCACCTGGGGCAGGCCGGTCCCAATGATAATGGCCCCAATAAGGCGGTCCTCCTTTAGATCGATCCCTTCTGAAAAGATCCCGCCCATAACGCATAGCGCTGCCAAAGACCGGTCCCTTTCCTCCTCGAAATGCTTCAGGAAATCTTCCCTCTCCTCCTCGGTCATACGATTCTTCTGGGCGATCCAGGTAAAATCCAAAACATGTTCTTCCTGCCGCCGGCCAAGGATCTCTCCTATCTCATTCAGATATTGGTAGGATGGGCAGAACACCATATAATTCCCCTGTCTTCCTTCCACGATCCGGCATATATAATCCGCTATTTTCTCATACTCCCGCCTGCTGCGCCTGCTGTACCGGCTGCTCACATCACTGGCTGCCAGTACCAGGCGGTTTTCCTGGGGAAAGGGGGACTTTGCATATACGGCATACTCTTCCTGGCTGCCGCTGAGCAGTTCCTTATAGTATTGGATGGGCAGCAGGGTCGCGGAAAAGAATACGGTGCTCTCCCCCCTGTCCAGACATTCCTTCAGGTTCAGGGACGGATTGATGCACAGGAGCTTTACCATAAACTGTCCGTCAGGAAGAAGCCTGGCATAGATCCGATAATTGTCATCCAGCCTGTCATAGACATATAGAAAATCCCTTGCAGCAAAATAAAATTCCAATACAAGATCCCTGTCCGGAAACTCCACGTTCTCGTTCATAAAGGTTTCCAGTTCCCCGAACAAAGACATGAGCTGCAGCGCCAGAAGATTCACATCAGGGAGAAGTTCATAGTCACTTCCCAGGACCTGCCTGTGAACGATCCCCTCCTCGTTCCCTGACCCATATGCCCGCTTCAGCTCCAGAAACTTCTGGTTGCACTTGTCCAGCTGTGGCAGGACACGGCCTGCTCCTGGCTGGGATTTTAAAATCCGTTTTACTAAAAGCACGTCCTCCTTTACAAGGCTGGCGCTGTACATTTCCCTGGCTCTTGGCACCAGGTTGTGGGCCTCGTCCACCAGGAACAGATACCCCTGTCCCGGCTCCCCCTCTGAAAAGTACCGCTTCAGCCTTACATTTGGATCAAACACGTAGTTGTAGTCACAGATGATCCCATCCACCCAGTTGCTGATATCCAGGCAGAACTCAAAGGGGCAGATTTGAAAGCGCTCCGCATATTCCAGCACCTTGTCCCTGGTAATGCCGTCCACTTCCCCAATGATCTCATAGACCGCATCATTAACCCGGTCATAATGGCCCCTGGCACGCGGACAGGACTGGGGATTGCAGTCCGGCTTATCCATGATGCACAGCTTTTCCTTGGCAGTGATGGTAACCGTATTAAAATACAGTCCCCCTCGCCTCAATATGGCAAAAGCCTCCTCAGCCACACTTCTGGTAATGGTCTTGGCGGTGAGATAGAACAGCTTTTCCCCGTGCCCCTCACCCATGGCCTTCAGACTGGGATAGATGGTGGAAAGGGTCTTGCCAACTCCTGTGGGCGCCTGGATGAACAGGTTGCGCTTTCTGGCAATGGAGCGGTACACATCCACAGCCAGTTCCTTTTGTCCTTCCCTGTAGGGATAGGGAAAAGGCAGCTCCTTAAGGCACTCCTGCCTGCGCAGGCCATGGTGGTAAAGGTATCTCGCCCACTTTACATACTCGTGGATCAGTCCCTGAAACCACTGGGTCAGGTTCTCAAAGTCCCTCTCCTCCCTGAACCGCCTGATCTCCTCCGTCTCTATGTTGCAGTAGGTGATCTGGATCCCAATGGTATCCAGATCATGGTCATGGCTGTAAAAATAGCCGTAACACAATGCCTGGGCCAAATGGACCGGGTCCGGCTCCTCCAGCCGGTCTACATCCATATAAATACATTTGATTTCATCGATCACAGTGCCGGCCGGTTCCGTAATGATCCCATCCGCCCTTCCCTCCACCAGGATCTCGAACATATCCTCCCGGACCCTGTGCTTTAACATCACCTCAGAGCGGTAATCGCTTCCCATACGCCTCTGTATCTTGCGGTGAAGCCTGCTTCCGGCCTGCATGGCCTCTTTCTTTGCCCCTGCTGTCCTGCGGTTATCCAGATCACCGTTTCGCATCACAAATTCCACCAGATTGCGTACCGATATCCTGATTGGCGGCTGCGCCTGGGTCTGTTCCTCCAATTCCCGCTCCCTCCTTGCTCCCCGGATGCCCAAAATTCAATGAAACATCCATACCTGTCATCTGTCCGTCCTTATATCCCACATATCATACCATAAAAAAGGAGGGATTGCAAACAGACGTTCGCAATCCCTCCCGGCCGCTGCCATCAGGCAGCCGTCCATCAGGCAGCCGTCACAGCTGCATGGGGTAAAATGGTGTCCAGGTATTCCTCAAACCGTTCATCGGCTCCGTTAAACTGGACTGTCAGTACCCTGGTGAGATCCAGGCTCAGTACTCCCAGAATGGACTTTGCGTCAATGGTTACCCTGTTGTAAAATACGTCAATATCAAAGTCACACCTGGTAGCTTCCTCTACAAACCGCTTTGCTTCAGCTATTGTTGGTAACATAATCTTCTTTTCTTTCATAGTTCAGTCTCCTTTTAGGGGCACCCCCTGATCCCTGTTGCACGGATCCGGGTGTCCATCAATGACAATTGGAAAGGTTGAAATATATATATCACTATTATATTCAATTGTCAAATTTCGTTTCACCCCTCGCCCCTGCCGGGGGGAGGAATTTTTATGTCCATTATCACCTAAACAACAAAAAAATCCGTTATTTTTTTGTAAAATAGTTCAGGACAGTTCCCAAATTTCTGGGGAACCATCCTGATTCTTATCCGCTGCAGCCTGATTTTGTTCATTGAATTTTAGCTTTTCATAGAAAATTCCGGCCCGAAGCCATCATTTACCGCTTTAAAACAAGGTGCTGCGGCAGTCCGTTGACCATAAACGGCTGATAATCTCCCTGGATCAGCGGCTCCACATAGTTGACAAATTCCTGGGTCACATAACTGCCGTCTTTGTTCACCCAGTTCCTGGGCACCACCTTTTCATTGTTTGCGATCTTGTGCACATCATAGATACCTGCCGCGCTCATATACGGATCATCTGAAACACGGTCGATCACCACCATCTTACCGGTATCTCCCTCATCCGCTGCCTTCACAGCAGCGCCGCCCACCATGAAGGCCTCATTGATATCCACTCTGGACGCCATATGGGAGGCACTTCTCTGCAGGGTTGAAAGTTCTACGGACCTGGCCTTGCAGCCCAGTTCAGCAGCCAGGAAACCTGCCAGATAATCTGCCGTACCTGCCAGCTGCTTGTGTCCGAATGCATCCACATAATCGCTTCCGCCTGCCAGCTGGCACACGTACCGTCCATCCAAAACCTTGATTCCCTCAGAAACGGCGATCACACTGGATGGTTTTTTCTCAATAAGATCCTTGCATTTTTTAAGGAATTTATCAATGTCAAAGGGAATTTCCGGCAGGTAAATAAGATCCGGTCCGCAGCAGTCCTCAGTCCTTGCAAGAGCCGTGGAACCGGTCAGCCATCCCGCATTCCTTCCCATACATTCCATGATCGTGATGGTCTTGCGCTTAAAGGAAAGGCCCATGGCATCCCGTATCACTTCCTTGGTGGATGTGGCTATGTACTTGGCAGCGCTTCCAAAGCCAGGGGTATGGTCCGTCAGCGCCAGATCATTGTCAATGGTTTTTGGAACCCCCAGGAACTTCTGGTCATGGCCCTTCACAATGGCATAGTCTGACAGCTTCTTTATGGTATCCATGGAGTCGTTGCCGCCAATATAGATAAAGACTTCGATCTGCAGCTTATCCAGGATCCCGAAAATCTTTTCATAAAATCCTGGATTCTCATGGATGTCCGGCAGCTTATAGCGGCAGGAACCCAAAAATGCAGAGGGCGTCCGCTTTAACAGCTCAATATCCATGTCCGAGTGGATCTGAGTGGACAAGTCCACATACATTTCCTCCAACAGGCCTTCAATCCCATGGAGCATTCCATACACCTTGTGGAATCCCCTCTCCTTTGCCGTCTTGTATACCCCTGCCAGACTGGAATTGATAACTGCCGTGGGTCCTCCTGACTGCCCAACTATGATATTACGTCTTTTCCCCATACAATATCCCCTTTCTTAGTAGTATTAATAATGGCCGTCCGGCTCATCAAACTCACTCTCATCGTTCCCATCGCCCTCATATCCACCCATAAACTCCCTGGAGGATACCCGCTTATTGTCACGCTCCTGCTCTACCAGCTGGGATAACTGTTCCTTCACCGCCTCGCAATTCCTGATATTATGTATATCAAAGGCCTTCATGGTCTTGTCGCTGCTGTCCACATGGATCGTGCCCAGCCCAACGATCCTCTGCCAAAAGGACCTGCGCAGGGATAGGTCCAGAATGCGGTACAGACGCACCTCATCCTCATGTATATTCAACATACCCGACTTGATAAAAAGACGGTCTTCCGTCAGTCCATATACAGTAAAGGTCCAGGGCAGACCCAGCCAGTTTCGTTTTCTGTCTCTCCATACCAAATCATCACGTTTCATTTCCAGTTCCTCCTCTGAGCGATCCTGCCAATGTCTCTTTTCCTATTGTACTATAAATTCTCGCAAATTTCCATAAAAATCTCGCAAATACATTCATAATTCTGCGTTTTTTCTCTTTTGTTTCCAATGTTTTCTTATAACTCATAAAAACGCTCCTATCTTCTGAACAAATGAAAACAGCTGCCCAAAGGACAGCTGTTGATGATCTCTTGATGATCTCTGTTTTTCTATATCTCTGTTTCTTCTATACCCTCAGTGGACAAGGGGACACACGGTTTTGCACCACAGCTTTGCGATTCTGCGGCGTTACTGTCGCTCGGCGTATGTCCCCCTTGTCCACTGAGGGTAATTATAGTGTATGTATATCTCAATCCTTAAGGTTCTCCTGTTCAGCGTCTTCCTCCTGCTCCTCAGGCAATTCCACTTCTTCCCAGATAAAACCGCCGGCGGTTTTCTGAGCCCCGCTGAGGGCACATGACAGGCTTCTTCTGCTGATCTTCAGGCTTCTGCTGGCATGGGCAATGGAAAGGAACTCCCCAACCACCTCTCCGTCCGGGGTTTTTTGAAGCAATGGCCGCTTATCGTGGTTTCCTATTTTACTTGTAAGATCGATCTCTATGTTCTCCTTGGGAGAATCCACCAAAACCTTCCTCCACACAAATCCGCCTCCGGTTCTGCGCTCGCCGTGAGCCGCCCTGGCTATGGAGCCAATGGAAACTCCTGTGGCCTCATGGGCCGCCCTGGAGCTTTTGTAGTCTGCCAGATACACACCTTCTGTAGAATATTGACGATATACATAACCTGCACTAATTGTCCGACTCATCTGTAGTATTATCCTCCCGTTATTGTAAGATTGCCAAATGCACATAGTCATTATATCAACTATTGACTTCTTTGTCCAGACAACTCCTTACACGTATACCTCCCCCTATTTATAGTGTATTCGTTTTTGCGAAGATGTTTTTTTCAAAACACTACCGCCCGCTGTCTGCCTTTTCTCAAAAAGGCTTGTACTTGTTGCAAAAGTCATAGTAATTTTCCATTGTTTGTGATAAATTATATATATCAAACATTCAGCACGGAGGTAATGGAATATGTATGCAGAATTTACAGATGACCTGATTACAGGTAATGAGATGATTGATTCCCAGCACAAGGAGCTGATCAGCAAGATCAACGACCTATTAAAGAGCTGCGAGGAACGGTCCAACCAGAGCGGGGCGGCCAGGATGTTAAACTTCCTGGCAGACTATACAGACTATCACTTCAGGGAAGAGGAGGAACTCCAGGCTTCCATCAATTATCCTGGCATCAATGAGCACAAGGAGAAACACAAAGAGCTGAGGAACACCGTACAGGAACTCCACGAGATGCTTATGGAGGAGGAAGGTCCCACTGATGCATTTGTGGAAAAGGTCAGTGAAAAAGTCAGGGACTGGCTCTACTACCACATCCAGACCTTTGACCGCTCTGTGGCGGAATTCAAATTCATGAGGGACAACGCGGAGCGTATCTGATGTCCCCACATTCAAAACAGCCGATTCCAGGCACCGGACCAGGTGCTGGAATCGGCTGTTCTTGATTAAAAATCTACTCTTCCTCCGGCCTCTTAATTCCCACCGGTCTCACTGAGATTCCATTTATTTCCACATGTTCATTGATGGCAATGACAATACAGGGCCGCCCCTCTATCATCCTGTTTTCCACCAGATAGGTTTTATCCGGCGCAACCTTGATGCTCACATCCGGGGTCTTGATCTCAAAACTCTTTGTGTTCACCACGTTTGCCGCCACAAAGCTGGTTCCCGGGCCATCCTCCACTTGCGCGTACCGCTGTTCAAATTCTTCCAGCTTTTCCGGCGTTGCCCCATTGGTCTCCAGAAGCTTTTTCACCTGATACTTATCCAGGGTCAGGGGAACGGGCTCATCCTTTGTCTCCTCCACCAGCTCGGCCAGGTTCTCGTGAATGGTCTTCACCGTCTCAAAATCGCAGTTTTCTCCCAATGTCTCCTCCACAATGGCCTGGAAGGTTTCCTTCTGGCTCTTGGCCGACATGGGAACCACGCACCCCAGAAGCTCATCGATCAGGATCTCCGGCATCTGTTCCGGGTTCTTTGAATAATATAAAAGACTGTGGATATCCGTATTCCTGTCATTAAAGGCCGGGAACAGGAATCCCTGGTCCGGCGCCTCCACCAGCCAGTCCCTGCTGCGGTTCTCAATGGCATTGGTCAGGGGATTGTAGCTCAGCCCGGCCTTGGCCAGTTTTACCGGACAGATGGTGCACTGAATAAACTCATACACGTATTCGGAGGCGTCAAACATCTCCATTCCGTCCGTGGCCTTGGCCGGAATATCATACGCACAGTGGATCAGTATGATATAATAATTTTCACCATAGTCATAGTTTGCGATCACCTTATCATAAAACTCCTCCAAAACCCCATCATCCTTAAGCTGGCTGTCCCGCAGCTTCATAAGGAAATGATGTGTGCCTCCCTCGGCCTCGGTATGTAAGGGAAATTCCATATTGATCAGGTTCTTCCCCACCGTACCGGACAGGGCATTCCTGAAAATGGTAAAATACTTAAAGGCTTCCTCCTCGGGCAGGGAAAGGAACGCCTCCTTAAGTTCCGTCTTCTTATTCTTCTCAGCATCTACGTAACAGCCGCAGATACGTGTGATGGCACAGTTTGCCGGAGTAAAAAGCTTTTTTATTTCATTTGCTTCCTTTTTATTCATCCTGTCTCTCTCCTGTCCTTACCGCCTTGTCCCACACCAAAATGGACCGGACGGTTCATATTGACAGCTTTTATACTAGAACAGAATCTCCCATAAGTCAAGTAGCCAGTTTCCCGAACTTACCGGTCTGCTGAGAGTAAGGAAAGATTTTAACAGTCCAGGGTCACCAGTGTCCATCTCTCATTCTGCATCATGACAAAGCATGGCCGTTTGATTCTGAACCGGTAATATTTCTCAACAATATTCTGGACAACTCCGTATTTCATCAGGCTTTCACAGGGCGGATAGATGGGCATATGTAATAACTCCTTTCAATGGTTCGGTCTGCCTTGGCGTGCTGGCGCCAACGCCGGTTTTGCTCCGGGCATAATCAGGCGGGCGCTTTGCACATTTGCCAAAGGGATTCTCATGTCAGACACAGATATTACATTTTATGCAGCCTGTCCTCTAAATATGCTCAAACCACAGCTTCTCAAACTCCCGGGCCGGAAGAGGCTTGGAAAATACATACCCCTGTACCATGTCGCAGCCGATAGAGCGCAGGTACTCCACCTGCTCCGTTGTCTCAATACCTTCAGCCACCACCTGCACATGCAGCCGTTTTGACAGGTCCACCAGGCATGTGATCACATCCCTGGCCTTTGACCCCGTCATGTTGAGGAAAAAGGACCGGTCCAGCTTGATCGTGTCCACGTCAAACTCCTTTAAAAGTCCCAGTGAGGAATACCCAGAGCCAAAATCATCCAGGGAACAGTCAAATCCCAGCATATGCATCTGGCGGATAATGTCCCTCACCCGGTCAATCTGCTGGTTGTCAAAGAAAATGGATTCGGTCAGTTCAAACTCAATGGCTCCCCGCGGAATCCCGTACTCCTGCGCAATGCGGTAAAACTCATCCAAACAATCTTCCTTTGTAAAATGCTGCCTGGACAGATTCACAGAAACAGGGATTAATTCCCTGCCCTGCCGGATCCAGCCGCGGATCAAAGCGCATACCTCTGTAAACACATAGAGGTCCAGCCTGCATATTTTTCCGTTGCGCTCAAACAGCGGGATAAAATCCGATGGATAGATCACGCCTCTCTCCGGGTGGATCCACCGCACCAATGCCTCGGCTCCCTTGATCTTTTCATCGCCAAGCCTTACCTTGGGCTGCAGATACACATGGAAATCATGATTCTCAAGGGAATCCTCAAACAGGTCATTAAGCTCCTGTTCCTTTTTTAATTGTTCCGTCAGGCTCTCATCATAGAACACACATCCCTGCCAGAAATCCAGATCCCGGCCCCGGCAGGCAAGCCTCGCCCTGTCCTGTATGATCGTAATCTCCTGGGAGGGATCCTCCACCCGGCAGGCTCCCTGCCTGAAAGCCATATGGCAGCCGGGCAGGTCTGTGTTGCGGAAGGAATTGATGTCCTGGATCATGTTGTCCAGCCTGCCCTGGACCTCCTGAGGTGTGTTGGCCCTGATACAAAGGAAAAAATAGTCGGATTCGCCTCTTCCCACAAACTCATCCTTGTGCGGGCACACGTGCTGTTCCAGCACCTGGTATATGTAGCCCAGTATTCGGTTGCCTGTAAGGCTTCCAAACCGTTCGTTGATGAGTTTAAAATTCTTCACATTCAACAGCACCACCGTATAAGTACCCGGTTCCATCCCCCTGGCCAGTTCCCGGTACTTCAGCTGGAAAGCGGCGTTATTCCTTCCCCCTGTCACCGGGTCCACAAAGGCAAGGCGTTCCAGCTGCAGCCTGTGGATATGATAAAACCGGTATACGGCAAAAAGAAAAATAAAAAAGATAAGCATTGTGACCGCCATGATCACAAAGGACTGGATGATATAGCGATCGGCTCCGCCGGAAATAATATCAGAGGGGATAAGTGTAAAGAGGAACCAGTCATTGATCTCCAGTTCATTGTATGCCAGAAACAGATCCTCCCCGGTAACTGCGGTAAATTCCAGAATGCCGCTGCTGCCCTTGTGCATGTCAGACTGCATCTGGTAAATATCCGACTTCACCTTACTGTCCTTCTCTTTTCTGAATATATCATCCAGCTGGAGGAACGGCTTTAAATCAGTGGGTGAAATAATCACCTGGCCGGTGCTGTCAACAATGCAGCTGATCACCTGCCCGTTAAAACTTTTAGAGGATATCATAGCCTGCATATTTTCCTTGCTTCTTATCCCAACCAGCACATCCTCCACCTGATTATCCCTGTAAACGGGAACGGAATAAAAAATGCTCCGCCCTCCCAGATAATTGGCACTTACCTTTCCCAAAAAAGAGGACTGGATGCCGGGTATCTTTAAATAGTCTTCCGGTGTCAATTCCCAGGAAGAAAGGTTAGAGTCGGAAGAAATAAAATTCCCCTGTCTGTCCATGATGATCAAAGGATCACATTCCAGTATGCGGGCTTTACGGTTCAGAAATTCAGTGATCGACTCCTCTTCCTGATACATTGTCAGGCGGGAAATGGAATCTGACACCATCTCCAGGTCGGTCATCTTATTGATCATTGCATCCCTGATATCCCTTGTAAGCTGTGATGTCACATCATACAGGTATTCCTGGGTGCTTTGGTTTAACACCACACGCAGTCCTGCCGCATTCCAAATGGATACCGCAAAAACAAAAACCAGGGCTACAGATAACAGTATCATCTGCACTCCCCGGAAAAAAGGCTTTTGATCATCAGGAAATCTGTTTTCTATCTGCTTCATTTCCTTTTGTTCTCCATTATCTTAAAGTGTATTCTGTTTTATTTTAAAATACGGCACAGGATAAATCAACATACGATTTGTGTACGTAAGCATATAGTATTCTGGAAAATCTATGATATAATAGAGTGTATTCTCGGAGTCCTGGCCCCCATTCCTGCGGCTGATTTTCCGAGAGTGCATTAGAGACATTTGGAGGATTTGTTAATGGAGAAAAAAAGAACATTATACGAATACCTGTACCAATGCCTGCGCGAACAGATCCTGACCGGTTACCTGGGTTATGGGGATACCCTCCCTTCCCTTAACCAGTTGTGCGATATCTATCACGTGGGGATCAGGACAGCAAAGGATGTATTAAAGGATCTGAAGGAGGAGGGCCTGATCCGGACCGAGGAGAGAAGGCCTTCCGTAGTTATATACCGTCCCTGTACCGGTGCGTTAAATGAGGCGGCCATACAAACTGTCATGGAGAAAAAGACCTCGATCCTTCAGGTCTATGAAACCATGACCCTGCTGATGCCCTGCCTTTTTTCCTTTTCCGCCCAAGTGTGCGGCGCAGAGACGCTGGAGCACTGTTTCCAGCAATTAAAGAAAAGCAGCAGAAAATCCCTGCGGATCCGCTGGAAAGCCTCATCCGTTGCCCTCCACAGCCTGCTGGACGCATCTGATAACCTGCTGTTCAGGGATATTTTCACAAGCCTTGAAATCTGTGCTCGGGTACCGTTTTTCCTGGACTGCACCCAGTCTGAGTTCTTTGCGTCCGCTTATAAGGATTACAAAGATCCCATGTGGATGATGGATGCTGTGAACAGAAAACATCCAAGGGAGATCCATCGCTGTTTTACCGGTATGTATCGTTCCATCACAAGCGCGGTCAGACAGTATCTGGATGACCTGTCCTCCCACATGACGGTTCCCATAATGGATGATCCCGATTACTACACCTGGAGCGCGGAACAGGGAAGGGACCATTACTATATGCAGATTACCCGCGATCTGATCGATAAGATCGGGACAGGCTATTACAAGGACCGTTCCTTTCTTCCACCGGAGGCGGCACTGGCTGAGGAATACCAGGTCTCTGTGTCCACCATACGGAAAGCCCTTGCCGTGCTCAACAAGACCGGTTTCTGCCAAACCTACAATGTCAGGGGTACCCAGGTGACCCTTTTTAACGATGACGCCACACTGCAGTGCATGAAGAACAAGGTCTTTAAAAAGGACACACTGCTGTATCTCAGCGGACTTCAGTTCATGGCCATCGCAGTGTACCCTGCCGCCGTTCTGGCATTTGATTTCATTGACAGCGCCAGCATTGAGCGCCTGAAACAGGATATGAAAAAAAACAACGTCATTCCCCTGGACCTGCTGGTGCAGTGTATCATAGACCATCTTCCCCTACAGCCCTACAAGGTAATCCTTACAGAGGTCAAAGAAATGCTCCACTGGGGTTATTACTATTCCTTTTACAGCGAGGGGCTGAACGCAGCAGACGCATTATACCAGAAAAGCATGAAGGCATTCCGCTGTCTGGCTTTTGGTGAAAAGGAACGGTTTGCGGACCAGCTTTCCCAATGCTACTGCCATATGCTGGAATTTGTCCGCAATTTTCTCACAGGCTGCGGCCTTCCGGAGGCTGCCGTCCTGGCAACGCCCCATCCCGGAACTTACTGATCCCGGACATTGATGAGCGGAGACATTACTGGGATATTACTGTAGGCTGACATTGCCGATAGGGCTTGATGAGGATACGGCCGCATGCTATAATGTATCTCTCATTACCATCATATAAAAACACAGGAGGTTTCACATGGACTTTATTTATGAGAAGAATAGGATCATGCTGCCAGGAGACAATGGCGCCATTCTTGCCGAGGTATCATTCCCGGACGTGGATACGGATACGGTCAATATCGACCACACCTTTGTGGATGACTCTCTGAGAGGACAGGGGGTTGCCGGCAAACTGATGGAAGCAGCTGCAAAACAGCTTCGGGAAACAGATAAAAAAGCGGTTCTGACTTGCTCCTATGCCGTGAAGTGGTTTGAAAAGCATCCTGAATACAGCTCAGTGGTGAAGGGCTGATCACCTGACATCAACCTGACGTCACTTTCCAAAAACAGATTCTTCCTTGATATCCAGACGGCTGCACCATTCCCTCATCTTTGACTCATCATAATATGAAACAGAGAAGTCGTCCAGGGAGAGGCCGATCTGGATATCAGTCTTAATCGTGGCCAGCTGTTTGGAGAGCATGGCAGCCGCTTCCCCGCACACCTCGCCCTCTTCGGTCTTTGTCAGGGCCTTGTACGGGGAACGGCTGATCCCAAGACCATTTTTCCAGAAGTCCTGCAGTTCTTTTAAAGCTGTCTTATCCTCCTTTACATCATGAATGGCCTCATAGAGATCCTCCACACTTTTGTATTCGTTCAAAAGGATCGGCGCAGCGCTTGCCACCCCCTTGACTCCCGGGATATTATCTGAGGTGTCCCCCTGGATCCCCTTTAAGTCGGTTATCTGGCAGGGCCATACCCCTTCCTCCGCAAATACGTGCTCTGCTGTGAACTCAAAGGTTTTTTCCGGCAGGTTGACGCTCCTTTTATCCAGGCCGTAGGGAGCATAATATTTATTGTACAATTCATCTGCTTTTTCCTGTTTGGACTGGACCATCCAGGCTCTTACATTGTGCTCGTCACTGACAAGCTGAAGGTAATCGTGGTCTTTTGTCATCACCACCATGGGGATCTGATCCCTGAATTTCATCACCAGACTGCCTGCATAATCATCCGCCTCAAACTGACTGTCATATAAGACCCGAAACCCTGCATCCTCCAGGATTTGTTCAAGGAGTACAAACTGCTGTTTCAGCGGTTCCGGCGTAGCGGACCTGGTCCCCTTATAGTCCGGGTACAGCTTCCTGCGAAATGTATCCCTTGTTTTATCAAACACAAAGGCAATGTGGTCCGGCGCCTGTTTTTTTAGCAGGGAGGCTGTGGCCTTCAGCACGCCGAAAATCCCATTGGTATACGTACCGTTCTCTGAATGGAGTATTTTATCGTAGTGTTTCTGCCTCTCCTCCTCGGTCTTTGCAAACATGATTTCCCTTGGCAAAACAGCATAATAACAGGTTGACAACAGGGAGGAGCCGTCAACGATCACAAATTTTCTCTCTGACATATTCATTCCATCGCTTTCATTTTAGTCGCAGTCCAGTATATCTTTTGCCCGCCCCACCGTCAATGCAAAAAATTCCGGGCCGGATCCCCGGCCTGAATCCCCGGCCTGAATCCCCGGCCTGAGTCCCCGGCCTGGATTCAACAATGCCAGGTCAGTTCACCTGCGGGCACCACAACATACTCATCCGCCCGGGCTCCCATCCTCATGATCACATTGCGGATCCCCGCCTGAATGATCATCCTTGCACATAAAGGACATGGTTTGGCCCTGTGCACGGAATTGTCCATGGGATTGACCCCTGCCAGATAAAGGTCAGCACCCATGGTCTGTTCCCTTGAGCAGTTTAACAGCGCATTCTGCTCCGCATGGACCGCACGGCAGATCCCATATCCCTCTCCCTGGTGCATTCCCAGTTCGATCCTGGGACATTTCCCCGTGTCACAGCAGTTGTCATACCCTCGGGGCGAACCGTTGTAGCCCGTGGAGACTACCACATCATCCTTAACAATCACGGCTCCGTATTTTCGTTTAATACAGGTGCTCCTGTAGGCAAATGTCTCAGCCACATTCAGATATGTGTCTGTCTTTGAAATTCTCTGTATTCCATTGGGCTGTACCATGGTATCTGTTCCCTCCCCATAAGTTCAATGTACTCTCGGAGTCTCCGAGAGTACACATCATTTAACTAATATCTTATATCAAAAATACGGAACTATCAACTAATTATAACCCAGGAATCTGTAAGAAAGTCTTAATTGTTTTTATGTATCTTTTATTCCACGGACAAACTTTTGTCATACTTTTCCAGTAGTATAGAACATGTACAAGGCACAAACCTTTTTATATATACCTTTCATACTCATGCCGCCGGGATCATTACTGGCGGCTCCCCTCTTTTTTAGGGTTTCTCGTCTATCTGTTCTCTGGCTTCCTTCAGCTTATCCCCCTGGCTTTCCTGAAGATCCATGGCACTGTCCCACAGACGGCCGGCCTGTTTCCGCTTTGCCTCCAGTGAACGGTTCTCATTTTCAATCATATCGCCAACATTTGCACCGGTTCCCATTCCCTTGCTTTCCAGCTTGTCAATGTGTATCCCGCCCATGTGTATCTCAGCTTCCTGCACCCGTGCATCCCCTTCTGCCTTGTCCTGTGCCGCTGCGATCTTTTCAGCATGTTTTAAGTCCGCCGATGCCCCCGCAAGCCTGCTCATATGCTCCGCGTCCCGCTGCTGCCGGGTTTTGTGTCCATCATCTCTCCCCGGCTTCTTTTGATCGTCCTGTTCCACGGCCTGCTTTGCCTGACTTGCATATGCATCGGAAATCTGATGGTCGATCTGCTCCAGCTGCTTTCCATAATATTTCAGCTGCTCTTTAATGTCCTCCACCTTTCCTCCGTTTTTAAGCGTGGATTCCACAAGGTCATTCCTGTTCTTTATGACCGCCTCCTTTTGCTTCCTCAGATTCTCGATCATACTCATCAGCTTGCCCTGGGGCGAAAGGTTCACCCGGTCCTTTTTCATATGCCCCGCCTTAGCTCTACCGCCATCCGGATGATTCCTGGCAACAGAGGCATTGATCCGGGCGGTATTGATAACAGAATGTCCAGGCTGCTGCATCGTAAGGTTAACTCTCATCTTAATCCTCCTGTTCTTTATGAGTACTCTTATTCATTATCGTACCATAGCCTGAAAAGTTTACTGTTTTTAATCCAAGAGAAGCTTTTTTACAGTTCGTTGATGGTTTCGGTTACGGACAGATCTCCTATTCTTTTCGCCGGAGCATAAGCTGCTATGGCCGCTGCCAAGAGTACAAACACAAGTATGACCGCCAAATTGACAACGGGGAACCGCCAAACAGCATAGCTGAAATGGCTGGCAATAAGTTGATCGAACAGAAGCTTACTGCAGGGCACTCCCACCGCACAGCCGGCGGCGCAGCCCCAGAAAGCATAGGTAAAAGCTTCAGCAGCGATCATCCGGGTGATCTGGCGCCGGTCCATCCCCACTGCCCGCATGGCGCCGTATTGCTTGATCCTTGCGGATACGCTCATGGAAATGCTGTTTACAATATTCAACAGGGTAACCAGGGTGATGATTCCCAAAAATCCATATACGCAGGATACAAAAGCAAAATATGTGCCGGTGGTGCGTTCATCGCGCTTATCGTTAAATACATACCCACCGCCTGCCGCCCGCCCCAGCGCCTTGATGTCCTCATCGGTCGCATCACCTGTTGTCTGGATCATAATCAGGGAGTAATCCTCCACATCCGTCAGGCGGGTAAACGTATCCCTGGAGGTGATCAGTGTAATCTTGCCGTTAGTAAGGCCGTCACTGCTGAAGGGGTCATATTTCAGCAGACCGGCGATTTCCAGTTCACTGCCAGCCACCAGAATCCTGTCGCCGATCCTCAAGGGACTGTTCTGATCCCAGGCTGCCAGGACATGACCGCTGTTTCCATAAACCTTTGAAAGGCAGCTGCCCCGTGTTAACGCACGGTCCTTTTTAAGGCAGTCTAAATCGAAATCATCAAAGGAAATGATATCAACCGCACCGTAAACCGTGGTATCGCCCATTACTTCTGCAGGGACCCCAAGGCAGCTTTGACGGCCATAGACATATTTTACCCCCTTCATACCGCTGATGGTGCGGACCAGTCCGCCTGGGATTGAGTTGGAACCGTCACTGCTTGAAATATCCACGTCAGAGGTGCTGGCCGATTGCGGCATCACGTAGTTTACAAAGTTGATCAATACGGAAAAACTGAGAAAAAGGATAATGGTAAGGGCAAAGGACCCCGTCATCAGAAACAGGTTTTTCTTTGCCGATACCCCATGATGAATGCCCAGGGCTGTTTCGATTTTAAGAAAACGGAAATCAACCGCACAGCGTACCGCCTGCGCTCCTGTCCGCGCATTTTCCCAATGACCGGAAGCTGCCGTCACAGGCGATACGTTTGCCGCTCTTTTTGCCGGTGATCCTGCAGCAAGCAATACGGTGACAACGCCCACCACAATACCGCTGATCAAACCAACAATGCTGAACCGAAACAAGGGTATATGAGAAAATTCCTCACCCACAATAAAACGCAGGACGGCGCACAGGACCCATGAGGCAAACGTTCCAAGTAAAAGACCAATGGGGACCGCGGTTTTACACCAATTGAGAGCCTCCAGCCTGATAAAACGGTTAATCTGCTGTTTACTCATTCCGATGCAGCGCATCATACCAAAAAACTGTGTTCTTTGGGCCACGCTGCTGTTCATACTGCTGGAGATCATTAAAGCTCCGGCGATCAATACCAGCAGAAATAAAACCGCGGCAATCAACAAAAGGGATTGTCCCATTGCGCTGTTAAACAGATTTTGAACCGGCAGACTGCCATGTTTTTCCAGCAGTCTTTCCTGCTCCATCCTGGCCCCCATCTCGGCCATACTGAACACAGCCGTTACCATAAACACGGAAAAAATAATACACAGCAGGGTCATACGGTTCTGCCGCCTGTGTACTCTGGCTGATATCGGGATCAGGCTAAGGTAACTTTTCATTCGCGGCACCTCCCCAAGTCGGACACCACCCCATCGGACACCTGCAGGATCCGGTCCGCTGTCTGTGCAATGCTCCTGCTGTGAGTGATCATAACTATGGTCTGCTCATATTTTCTTGAGGCTTCCTTGAGCAGAGTGATCACCTCGCTGGTGTTTTGGGAGTCAAGATTGCCGGTAGGCTCATCAGCGAGGATGAGCGCCGGCCGTGTGATCAAAGCCCGCCCGATCGCAACGCGCTGCTGCTGGCCGCCGGATAACTGGCTGGGCAAATGATGGCGGCGCTCTTTTAAATTCAATACAGCAAGCAGTTCTTCCAAATACTTCTTGTTAGGTTTCTCATAATCAAGCAGGACAGGAAAGATGATATTCTGCTCCACGGTCAATTCCGGGATCAGATTAAAGTTCTGAAAGATGAAGCCTATATTCCTGCGGCGGAAAACAGTCAAGCTGCTGTCTTTCATGGAGAAAATGTCCCTTCCATCAATCAACACTCTGCCTGAAGTAGGCGTATCAAGCGCGCCTATCATGTTCAGCAGCGTGCTTTTCCCTGAACCGGACTCTCCGACAATGGCAACGAATTCACCCTTTGGGACAGAGAAAGCCGCTTGCTTCAATGCATGTACAGCAGCTTCCCCCCTTCCATAGGTTTTTGAAACATTCTGTACTTCTAACAGATCCATAAAGTCTAACACCTCTTTCTTCCTTGATCAGGAAAGAGTACCACATCAACATTACTGCCGGATGACACACAGCCTACAATTTTGTAGGAATCAAAAAATTGATGGTGAAAACCGTGCCGGCGCCCAACACACTGTCCACCTCGATGGTTCCCCTGTGCGCTTCCACAATTGCCTTTGCAAGGGGAAGCCCAAGTCCCACCCCCTGCGTATCTTTTGAAAAACGGCTGCGGTAAAACCGTTTGAAGATATAATGTATGTCCTCCGGGTGGATGCCGCTGCCATTGTCTTTCACAACAATCTGGACCATTGACGCAAAGCTTCTCCACTCAACAGAAACAGAATTTCCTGCCTTGGTGTGGTCCAGGGCATTTTTCACAATATTACCGACCGCCTCTGTGAGCCAGTTACGGTCGCACAGCAGTACAACCATATCATCTCCAAAAAAAGACAGTGTTTTTCCTTCCTGTCCGGCCTGAAAAGCAAAATGCCGTTCAATACTTGCCATCATGTCGGACACATTTTCAACTGTCTTTTCCAAAGTGATCGTCCCCGCGTCCAGCTTTGTGATCTTCAAAAGATTCTGCACAAGTGTCTCTATCCGGTCAAGCTCCTGTTCCGAAAGGGCGGCAAACTCCCTGATGGCCGGCGCATCCTCTGCATCTTCCCGCATGATCCCGTTATAGATATTCAGGGCGGTCAGAGGTGTCTTGAGTTGGTGGGATATGTCGGATATGGTATCTTTCATAAACCTTTTCCCTCGTTCCTCATTCTCGGCATGGGCGTTCAGGATGGACACCAGAGAATTGACTTCATGAAACAATCGGTACAGCTCGCCCTCGTCATCACAGTGGATCCGGGCATCCTCATCTCCCCCAATATATTCTTTGATCTGCGCGATCGCTTTTTCCATGATCTTATGCCGGTTCCTAAAATACAGGTACATGGCGGCAAGAACAAAGCTTTCCATGCAGACAGACAATCCCAGTACATACAGCTCCGCATATTCCACCTTCAGACCGATCAGGACAGCGGAAAGCAGAACGGATCCCGCGGCGGACAGAAACACCATACAAAAAAGATGCTTGATTTTTCGATCTGTGAATATTTTCATGGCTCTCCTCAATCCTCAGCATTCCATTTATAGCCCACACGGCGGACCGTCACGATCTTTTGCGGATTGCCTGGGTCATCCTCGATTTTTGTGCGTAACCTGCGGATATAGACCGTCAGCGCACTGCTGTCTATATAGTTTTCATCACAGTCCCAAAGTCTGCCCAAGATCTGCTCCGGCAAAAGGACGATATTCGGATTTTCCATAAACAGGCACAGCAGTTTGTACTCGCCGGCCGTCAGATCGATCATCACTCCGCTTTTATAGACCTCCCGCTTTAGCAGCTGTATCTTGATGCCATTGGAGCTTAGTTCCGTATCGGCCTGGTTGAAATTATCACTTCTGCGAAGAAGCGCATTGACCCGCGAAAGGAACACCGCCAGCTTAAAAGGCTTTGTAATGTAGTCATCACCGCCTATATCAAGCCCCATGATGATATCTGTCTCTTCGTCCGCCGCTGTCAGGAAAATGACCGGTACTTTGGAGGTCTGGCGGATCTTCCTGCATAGATCATAGCCGGAGCCATCAGGCAGGGATACATCCAGAATAACCAGATCATACGTTCCATTCATCCACAGCGTTTCTGCTTCTAATTTTGTCCGGGCAACATCAATCTCATACCCCTGTTTTCTGATGGCAAAGGACAAACCGCTTATTAAACTCAAATCATCTTCAACAAAAAAAATACGCCTCATTCTTTTCACCGTCCTTAACATGCATGCACTTCCGATCATCCCATTATAGTCCATTCATTGGAAGAGTACAAGAAAACAAGAAAAACTGGCATAACCGCAGCTATGCCAGTTCCCGATAACAATTGATTAGCCCAATGTCATAAATGCGTATCTGACCACAAATACCACAGATATCACCAGCGTCAGGGCTTTTACATCCTGCTTCCTGCCGGTCATAAGCTTCATCAGGCAGTAAGTGATCAGGCCGAATGCCACACCGTTTGCAATGGAGTAGGTAAATGGCATGAATACGATAGTGCAGAATGCCGGAAGGGCATTGCTCATCTCACTGAAGTCCACTTCCCTGATATTACCCAGCATCAGAATGCCGACAAAGATCAGGGCGGGCGCGGTTGCCGCTGCCGGGACAATGCTGACAATGGGAACAAAAAGGATGGATCCCAGGAACATAAACGCTGTCACAAGGCTTGTGAGCCCGGTTCTTCCTCCCACTGCAATTCCCGCACTGGACTCCACCACGGTCGTCACGGTAGAGGTTCCAACCATAGCGCCTGCCAGGGTGGAGACAGCATCTGACATCAGGGCCTGTTTCATCCTGATGACTTCACCGTTTTCATCGATCATTCCGGACTGCCGGGCGGCTCCCAGCAAAGTTCCGATGGAATCAAACATATTCACCAGTGAAAAACTGATAACCAGCATAGTCACTGTAAATACGGTTTCCATAAAATTGGTTCCTGCAAATAAGCCCGCGAAGTCCATTCTCATAAAGGAAACCTCTGCAAAATCCCTGAATTTCACCCCGATGTTCATATCCAAGTTTGAGAGGTGGGTGATACCAAGAGGTATTCCAATCAGCGTGGCGGCTACAATTCCTAAAAGAATGGAGCCTTTCACCTTTCTCGCATGCAGGATCCCCATTATGATCAGTCCGATCAGGGCAGTCAGGGCGCCGTTGATGAGCATCATATCCGCTCCCTCCAGCTTCCACTGTGAAAAATCCACCAGACTGACAAGGGTGGCCGGGTTTGAAATAATAATACCCGCATTCTTCAGTCCGATAATGGTGATAAACAATCCGATCCCAGGTGTGATCGCCATCTTGACCGCATCGGGAATGGATCTGATGATCGCCTCCCTCAGGCCGATCGCTGTGATCACAATAAAGAAAATACCTGAAAGAAATACAATAACAAGGGCCTGCCCATATGTATATCCCATTCCCAACACAACCGTATATGCAAAGAATGCATTCAGTCCCATGCCCGGGGCCTGGGCAAAGGGAACTTTTGCGTACAGTGCGCAGAGCACGGTTCCGATAAACGCCCCGATACATGTTCCGATAAATACACCATTTGCAATTTTCTCCGCCATGACCGGATCCCCCATGATCACGTACGGGTCAGATAAGATCTGCGGATTCAAAATCAGAATGTAGGCAATGGTTATGAACGTTGTGATTCCTGCAAGAACCTCCGTTTTAATGCTTGAACGGCTTTGAGATATTCCGAAAAACCTGTCTGCAAAGTCTGCCTTTTGTTTCACTACTATGTCCTCCATATCATTTTTTCTGTCTGAACGTATCAACCTTCTGAGCGTATCAACAGTCCAACGCCGCTATCCCTGCCTTGTAGCCGGAATCTCATTGGCTTTTCGTTTCCACTCCCCTCCACCAATAAATACCTGATTACCAAAAAAAGAGCCAACTACAAAAGCCATGTAGTCAACTCTTTACGGTAGTTGGTAGAAACTCTGAGCCAATTCTCAGGATATACATAGTGAATAGCATTATTTTTTAATACAAAAATAATTATATATCCTAAAAGTTTTTTAGTCCATTTGCCTTTTTATCAATAAATCACTTTATTTTTGTGCACATTGTATATTTTTTGCGTTTTTTTAGGATTTTCAGAAGGAATTACGCCGGATTACCTTCTTTTATCACTCAATCCCCAATGCTTCTTTTACCTGATCACCGATCACTCCGTCAACGGTGAGTCCATTGTCCTCCTGAAAGGATTGGACGGCCTCCTTTGTCTTTGTGCCCGCTATGCCGTCAGCTTCTCCACAGTCATACCCTTTGTCATTGAGGGCCTGCTGCACCTTTTTCACAAGCTCCTTGTCCGATGAGGAAGCCGACTTAGCGCCCGATGCAGCGGCGGAATCAGAGGCGTAAGGGCATACGCCGCCCGTATGTAAATGTGCGGGATGTCCTCCGCAATGGTAATGATAGGAGCCTAAGCCGCTCTTATTTTTATTATCCTTATGGCCTCCGTTGGAATCAGTCCTTCCCGAGTGCGCTTCTGCGGTGATGACCGAGTATGTATTGATGTAACTTACCGATGTTCCGGCCACCATGATCCCCAGGCCCATTGCAATGATTTTGTTTCTTATATTCCTCATATTCTCCCGCCCCTTTTTTTAATATTTTAAAACAAGTTACTGTATATAGCATAATTATAGCGAAATTGTCAAAATATGTAACCATGTGTTTGGAGTATTTTTATAGTCGATATTACGACTATATCTTGATGAGGAAGGCTTCTCCCTTGGGTGAGAACCTCTATAAAAACAGTTCTATCCTATCATCCTTTCTCATAAAGTTTATTAAATCACCTAACCTGCCCTTTTCAGGAGGATGTTCCATGAATCGTATCCAATACAGTATCCTCGCAAATCCGGATTCTTTTCCAGTTATACATTCCAATTGGTATCCCCCGGTTGCCGTTGCAAAAAAGAACTTACAATATGCAGAGATCCTCACGCCGGACCTTGCCTCTGCCGCCAGCGAAATGACGACCGTACACCAGTATCTGTACCAGTCCTGGACCCTGAGCAATGACTACAGGACCATCCGGCGCGTGATCCAGCGCATTGCCGTGGTGGAACAGCATCATTTTACGATCATCGGGCAGCTCATCGCTCTTCTCGGCGGCCGGCCGGAATGCCGTTCTCTGGAACCTGGCTCGTACTGGTGCGGCAACATGGTGGACTATGACTGTGACCTTCGGACTTTGCTGTCAAAAAATGCTGAATCAGAGCAGTTCGCAGCCCAGGCATACGCAGCCCAGGCAAAAGAAATCAGCGATCCCCATGTTTCCAAAATGCTTGCAAGGCTGTCCCTTGATGAGAAACTGCATCACAAAATATTCAGTGATTTTTTATCTCAAATACCTGAGCAGCCCATCTGTTAACAGGATTCCTAAGGCAATCCATATTAGAAGACATTGAATATTTCTGTTATACCGGCCGTAAGAATTTTGCGGAGTTGCAGCCTGGTATGGAAACTCCGCAAAATACGATTTTAACGCTTAGACCACTGCAATTATCTGCATTTACAAATGAATTAAAGAAATTAGGCTGTTAAGTAAAGCATTCAATTATAAATTAAATTATAAATTAAAGGCAGGCAAAAAACACAGCCTGCCTTTCTGAATCAGTTCTTTCTGAATCAATTCTTCCGCACATCTGCCAGAAAGTACGTTCCAAATACACTTCTAGTGGATTGCATCCTCAAAAAATTCGTATGCTTCTTTATCCGTAAATCCTTCATGCACAATCTTTCCGATTGCTGCCGCCATCTCCAGGGAGTGGGCGCTCTGGAAAATGTTTCTTCCCATGTCCACGCCGTGTGCTCCGCCGCTGATTGCATTGTAAGCCAGGGTCAGGGCTTCCTTCTCCGGAAGCTTCTTGCCTCCTGCCACTACGATGGGAACAGGGCATGCCGCTACAACTTCTTCAAAGTTTTCACAGTAATAGGTTTTAATGATGTTGGCTCCCATTTCAGCAACAATCCTGGTCGCCAGCTTGAAGAAGCGGTCCGTGCGCTCCATCTGTTTACCCACGGCCACAACGCCCATGGTAGGGATACTGTATCTCATTCCCAGATTGATCGCCTTTGAGAGGTTCTCAATACTGGACAGCTGTCCATCGGCACCGATGAAGGTCTGGATCGCCATACAGTCTGCATTCATACGGATCGCGTCCTCAATATCAACCGCCAAAATTTCATGGGACAGGTCATCGTTCAGCATAGAGGAGCCGGAGGTGGAACGAAGGGCAATGCCCTTGCCGCACGCCGGTGTCACGCATGAGCGCAGAGCGCCTCTGGTCCCCATAAGTACATCCACATAGGGAATCAGCTTAGGAATCACCAGATCCAGACGCTCCAGTCCGGCAGTTGACCCCATAAAGTATCCATGGTCAAAGGCAAACATAACCGTGTTCCCGCTTTTGGGATTAAAAATATTGGACAAATGTTTTTTCATTCCCCAATCCAGGTTGTTTGCTCCCTTAACATAGAAGCCATCGTTATTTGCAAAGGGTACATCCACGTGGTAATCCTTTGCAACCTTTACACCTTCCAAATCAGCCATAACCAGAAATCTCCTTCCAATTCTTCTCCTATAAGTTCATACAATTTTGATTCATTTTTAACTTAGAAGTTATAATCATTCATATTATCTGCGTTAAATACAGTGCGTTCCGGCAGCAATACAACACCGTTATTTACCTCTGCGGTAGATGCGCCCTCAACCAGGCTGTCATTTGGCATAACTTCTACCTCACCAATGTCAGGAATATTAATCTTGTCGCCTACATGTACTTCATTGCCTGCTGCAAGGTAAGCTGCAAGGTAGCAGCCCATTGCGCCCTGTACGCCGCAGTCCCACAGTCCCCACTGCTCGATCACGCCGGCTGCACAGTAATCCTTAATGGACATAGGTGATGCAAAGCCTGTTATTGTAACATCTTCCTTGGTCAGTCCCTTGTTCTGAGCTGCCTTGCACTGTCCCGGAAGGGCGGTGGAGTCATTGCAGATGATCAGGTCAATGTCAGAGTGTGCTTCCAGAATGGATGCGCCGATGGAAACCGCCTTCTCTGCATCCTGCTCTGAATAATAATTGTCAGGAGCTACATTTTCCCAGTTCGGGAAGTTTTCTTTGATATAGGCCTCGCCTGCTACCTGCCAGGAATTCTGATCGGCAACCGTTGCCTGTGAATAATGCCAGCAATATTTGATGGTATCATTTTTAGTATCTTTGCCGCGGTTGGTCAGGGAATCAGCACCCATATCAACCAGCATTTTACCTAACAGATCCGGTGTTCCCTGGCTGACCATAAGGGTACGTGCTGTATCGGAAACATCCGAATCCCATGTAACAACGGTAACGCCGGCCTCTTTTGCCTCTGTCAGCGCGGAGTCCAGTCCGGTTGCGTCAACGGATGAAATACAGATCGCATCCACGCCGCTGGCAACTGCGTTGTTGATCACGTTAACCTGGTCTGCAACCGCTGCATTGGCGCTGCCCTGGTAGTCAACGGTAAAGCCCCAACCCTTGGAATACTCCTGTGCACCGTTGTTGGCGGACTCAAAGAATGCGTTTCCTGTCAGTTTTGGAACAAAGGCAACCGTCTTGCCTGCAACATCTGCGCCTGCTTCGGGAGCTGCCGCCTCTGTCTTGCCGTCTTCCGCTTGAGCCTCCTCCGTCTTGCTCCCTGCCGCTTCTGTCTTTGCCTCTGTTGCGGGCGCCGCTGCCGTGGCAGCAGTACCGCCGCCGCAGCCTGCCAGTGAAACTGTCATTGCTCCTGCAAGAACCACTGATAACCATTTTTTCTTCATAACATTGTTCCTCCTTAAATTATTTATAATTGTGATTGTTATCGTATTTTCAGGGAAATTCCGTTCCCATAATACTTCTCTTCGTATCAAAGAAGATGCGCTGTCCGCGCTGTTACAATTTCTTCCTGCGGAACATGGCGATCACCTTCTGGTTATTGACCAGAGAGCGGCCAACCACCACCACCAGAAGAATCAGTCCAACGGGAATATCCAGGTACTGCTGGCTTACCTTGAAGCAGAGAGGGAGCCCGAATCTTAATACTCCGATCACAACCGCTGCCAATGCAGTTCCCAGAACACTTCCCTTGCCCCCGGTGCTCAAGGTTCCTCCCAGCACCACGGCTGTAATGATAGGCATGGTCAGGGTTGCTCCGATATCACTTTTGGCAGTGCCCAGATAGGAGGTGAGGACAATACCTGCCACCGCCGCGCTCATGGCCGACAACACATAGGTGCTCATGATCACCAGCCTGCTGTTGATGCCGGAATACTCCGCCGCATTTTGGTTTACGCCAATTAAGAAAATCTGTCGTCCGTATTTCGTCTTATGCAAAAGGATGTAGGCAATAACTGCCAGCACCAGAAAAATCAGCACCTGGTTGGGTATGACCCCAAACAACTTAAACTTGGTAATCCTGATAAAGCTGTCGGGAAACCCGTTGATCCCCTTATAGCTTTCAGTGGCCGACAAATTGGATACCAGCAGCGCAAGACCAGAAAACAGGAAGCTTCCGCCCAGTGTGACCACCATGGGCTGTACGCCGCAGTAAGCCACAAAATATCCGGACAGAGCACCGCACAGCGCTGCAACTATGATTCCCAGCCCTGCCGCAACCCAGATATTAAGTCCCCAGTCCTGCCAGGATACACCGAGAACAATGGAGGTCAGTCCTACAATGGAACCAGCCTGAATATCAATTCCTCCAGTAATCATGACAAAGGTAACAAATAAGGAAATGATACAGATGGATATCATATCATTGATGCTTCCGAACAGTACACGGGGCATCAGAAATTTACTGTTGGCTGTTGCGAATATTATGAACTCCAGGGCCAGAATACAGATCAGGACGGTCTCCCAGCTTTTTAACGCCTTTTTCATGACTGAACTCCTCCTTTTTTATCAGCGCCCATCGCTGTCCTCGCAGACAGAATCTGGTGCCGGTTCTTCAGGATGGCCCTGTTCTGTGTCACTGTATTGATCACCACGATCGTAATGAGAAGAATTCCGGTAATGGTATTGTCATAGTCAGAAGAAAACCCCAGGAATACAAGGATCCTGCTGATAGAAGACATAATGATTGCGCCGATGGACGCGCCGATCAGGCTGCCCTGGCCTCCTGTCAGGCTGATCCCTCCAAGAACACATGCCGCAATGGCTTTCATCTCGTAGCTGTTGCCCGCGGTGGGCGTAATGAAGCCGATACGCGATGTGTAGATCATGCCGGCCGCTGCCGCAAAAACTCCGCTTACTATGTATGCTGTGATTTTCGTCTGGGATGCAGGGATACCAACAAGGGTTGCTCCTGCCGCGTTATCCCCTACCGCGATAAAATACTTGCCCTTTTTAGTCTGCGTCAGAATCATATGCCCCGCGATCACTACCAGGATTGCCACCGCATAAAAGGTGGTGAGCTGTCCCGCGATCAGGGTATTGGACATCCTTGTATATTCGGCGGGAAGGTTTTCCACCCATGCTCCTTTTGTAAATACGTAAATCAGGCCGCGGACAACACCATTGACGCCAAGGGTAAATATAAGGGATGGAATCTGAAGCACCGACACTCCGAACCCGTTGACAAATCCAATGATTGCTCCGATAGCCAGCGCTGCCAGAATGGCCACGGCCCAGTTGGAGCCGTCCCTCAGCAGCGTTGCTCCCACTGCCGCCGACATGCCCAGAGTCGCGCCCACCGAAACATCGATCTCACCTGTCAGGATGACAAAGGCGCTTCCCACCGCCAGCAAAGTAAACACCACACTGTCATTAAAGCAGTTCAGGATCGATGTGGGCTGCCAGAAGCTTGGATTTACACAGCCTACAATGAATATCAATGCTGCCAGAAATAAAAAACTGCTCATTTCATGGGTTTTCATTATTTTCTTCAATTGATTCATGTCTCTCCACCTGCTTTCATTCTTCTGTCACGCCAAAGGATGCCGCCATCAGGCTGGCCTGGCTGATTTCCGCCCTGGTCAGTTCGCCCTTGATCCGCCCGGAAAATACGACCACCGCCCGGTCCGAAAGCTCCACGATTTCTTCCATATCGGAGGAGATAAGCATAATCGCCACACCCCGGGCCTTCAGTTCATGAATAATGGAATACACATCTCCTCGCGCCGCCGCGTCAATACCACGGGTGGGTTCATCCAGGATCACCAGCTTGGGATTGGTTGAAAGGGAACGGCCGATAATGATCTTCTGCTGGTTTCCTCCCGAAAGGCTTCCTGCTGTCTGATCCTGCCCCGTAACCTTGATGCGGAAGTCGTCAATATATCGGCCGGCCACTTCCTTCTCGGCTTTTTTGTTCAGAAAGAATCCTCCCATCTTCTTATCTCTTAATAAGGAAGATGTGGTGTTGGCAGCCACATCGCTGATGGCGAATAGTCCGTTGAGTCTTCGGTCCTCAGGCACATAGTTGATTCCCGCCTCCAGAACTTGTGCGGTGGAGCATCCTGTTATATCCCTGCCATCCAGAATCGCCTTTCCTCTTAAAACCTTGTCTCTTCCAAATATGGTTGTGGCAAGCTCCGTACGTCCGGCGCCAACAACCCCGGCCACTCCCAGCACCTCACCCGGGTACACCTTAAGGTTTACATCCTCAAAACCATAGCCGGTGTAGCCCTGAAGCTCAAACACCGGCTTCAGTCCCTCATAATTAAGGGTTTTCTCCTCCCCTTTCCCATCTTTGAGATCCGCCACATCCATATTGGGAGGAAGGAGTCCCTTTACCAGCATTTCCCTGGTGAAGTCCGATACGCGCCCTTTTAATGTGATAATTCCGTCCCTCATAATTGCCACATGGGTGGCGATCTGAAACACTTCTGCCAGACGGTGTGTTATGTAAACAATTCCGATGCCCTTCTGCTTCAGATCTTCCACGATCTTGAAGAGGCTCTCAACTTCGTCAAATGTAAGCGCGCTGGTAGGTTCATCCAGGATCAGCACCCTGGCATTCCTCAAAAGTCCGCGCAGCAGCTCCACCAGCTGCTGTTCTGCTATGGAAAGACTCATGGCCTTTCTGTTCAGGTCCAGGTGCCATCCGATATCATCCATAATCTGTAGCAGCCGCTTTCTCAAGGTCCCTGTCTTTTCCTTAAATCCAATGAGGACGTTCTCTTCCACTGTCATGTTAGGAAAAAGCATAGGTTCCTGAGGTACCATATAAACGCCCTTGGCCAATATCACCGAAGGCTTGAATGAATGGATCTTTTCATCTGCGATGACCAGTTCTCCCCCATCCGGCTGATAAATACCCATGATGATCTTCATCAGGGTGCTCTTTCCGGCACCGTTTCCTCCTATCAAAGCCAGCACCTCGCCCTTGCCGACATCCAGATCAATTCCTTTTAATACTGCATTCAAACCAAATGTCTTAAAGACGCCACGGACAGAAAGCAGCACTTCCTTAGAATCACATGTCTCTGCTTGACTCATGTTTATCCTCCTTAGCGCACCTGTTATTGATATTTTTGTTTATAGTCAAAACATTTGTAACACTTGTAGTATACGGGAACCATATAAGTTTGTCAAGGGGTTTTAAGCATTTTAACCCTTGCCCCCACTGTTTTGCCCCTTCTATTTAAGCATATTTTTCTTTATTTTTTACCTCCATCCATTCTTATATTGGCCAATTATTATGTTTTTGTGGATTATTGTTCCTATTTTATGTACATTTCCTATACTATTTCATATTGACATTCATATTTGGCTCTGATATACTAATCACAGGGCGAAACATTTTATTGGTTGTCAAACATTTGTTTCTACCGACACAAAAATCGGAGGTGCGTACGGCAGATATGGATTACGAAGATTCCTTGATTGTCAAAACAGCTTGGTACTATTATATAGAAAACATGACTCAGCAGAAAATTTCAGAAAAACTGGGCATATCCCGCATGAAAGTCATCAAACTATTGGAAAAGGCGAAACAGACAGGTGTGATTCAATTTAAAATTTCACCGGAACGGAGCCAGCAGCTGATGATCGAGCAGAAGCTGATCACCCAATGGAATTTAAAGGACATCTTTGTGGTTCCCACTCCGCCAAGCGGTTCCAATCTGAATGAAACCATTGCTCAGGCAGCCGCTATGTATATAGGGGACCGTCTGACAGAAAACATGTTTATCAATATGGGCTACGGAGACACCCCCAGCAGGGTATTAAACCACTTGGCCACCATTGCGGAGTCGCCCATTTCCGTGGTGTCCCTCACAGGAGGAGTCAGCTATTATCTGCCCAATATCCGTTCCAACATTTTCAATGCCAAGCTCTATCTCTATCCGGCGCCGCTTCTCGTCTCTTCCAAGGAGATGTGCAAAGCCATGCGTAACGAGCCTCCCATTGAAGAGATTGCAAGAATGGTCCGCCTGGCAACCATGACAGTGATCGGCATCGGAGCCATGAACGATGATGCCACTATCATTTCCAACGGAATTTTAAATCAGAATGATTTCCTATATCTCTCCATGCAGGGGGCAGTGGGCGACATTCTGACCCACTTTATTGATAAAGACGGAAAGCCGATTCACAGTGATGTGGAAGAGCGTCTTTTCAGCACGCCTCTGGAGACATTAAAAAGTCTGAATAATGTCATTGGGATTTCGGGCGGCCCTCAGAAGGTGGAGGCCATCCGCGCAGCGTTAAAGGGCGGATATCTGGATGTACTGATTACAGATGAAGAAACAGCCATGCAGCTGATTGATTTAAGCTGAAAAAGATAATGTAAAGGAGGAGTTTACATATGTCAAAGAATTATTTTCTTACAGTCGATGCCGGAACGGGGAGCGTCCGGGCCGTCCTGTTTGACTTAGCGGGCAACCAGACCTCATGTGTACAGCAGGAATGGGATCACAGGGAAGATCCCAGATACCCGGGCAGCATGGATTTTGACTGGGAATACAACTGGAAGCTGACCTGCGGATGCATCAGGGGTGTGTTGGAACAGTCCGGCATTTCCCCGGCTGACATTGCAGCAATCTCCACCACCTGCATGAGGGAGGGTATTGTACTCTATGATAAGGACGAACACGAAATTTGGGCCTGCGCCAATGTGGATGCAAGAAGCACGGATGAGGTCAGCCAGCTAAAGAAGGCATATCCCGGACTGGAACAGGAATTATATATGGAATCCGGACAGACCTACGCCCTGGACGCCCTCCCCCGCCTGTTATGGGTCAGGAATAAGATGCCGGATGTCTATGAAAAAATTGCATATGTGGGAATGTTTAACGACTGGCTGATCCATAAGATGACCGGAATCCTGGCCGTGGAGCCAAGCAACGGTTCTACCACCGGACTATTCAGCCTTAAAAAGAGATCCTGGGATCCCTCCATTGCCAGACGCTGCGGACTGCGCACCGATATGTTCCCTGAAGTAAGGGAATGCGGCTCCAGGGCCGGAACCGTGACTGCACAGTGCGGGGAACAGACCGGGCTGGCCCAAGGAACACCTGTGATCGTAGGAGGCGGCGATGCACAGCTGGGCTGTATCGGCGTAGGGGTTGTCAGGCCAAACCAGGCGGCTGTGTTCGGCGGAAGTTTCTGGCAGTATGAATATAATACAGCGGACGGCAGAACAGACAAGGAATGCAGAGTCCGGGTCAACTGCCATGCGGTGCCGGATGTATGGCAGTACGAAGCCCTGGCATTTAAACCCGGACTCGTGATGCGCTGGTTCCGGGACGGCTTCTGCCAGGCGGAAAAAGAGCTTGCGAAGCTGAAGGGCACGGACCCATATGATGTGATGAATGAGTACGCCAAGGACATTCCTGCAGGCTCCTACGGTATGATGTGTGCATTCTCCGATGTGATGAACTTCATCAACTGGAAGCACGCCTCGCCAACCTTTACCAACTTCGAGCTGGATCCGGTACGTTTTTCAAAGTATACCTTCTACCGCGCTATCCTGGAAAATACAGCCATGGTAACCAAGGGCCATCTGGACCTGGTGCGCGAGGCAACCGGGAACCAGCCTGAGGAGATCATTTTTGCCGGAGGCGCTTCCAAGAGCCCGTTGTGGTGCCAGATTTTATCCGATGTTCTTGGACTTCCGGTAAAGGTTCCGGTGGTCAAAGAAGCAACCGCCCTGGGTGCAGCGATTTTGGCAGGCTATGGGACCGGCATCTATAAAGACATGTCAAAAGCAGCAGAAAAACTGGTGCAATGGGATACCACCTATGTTCCGGATTCCGCCAATCATCAGCTCTACTGTGAAATATATGAACAATGGCGCAAAATTTATAAGGCTCAGCTGAATCTGTGCAACCAGGATCTGACCAGAAGTATGTGGGCTGCCCCGGGATTATAAAACAGGAGGAATAGTAGAAAATGTTTATTATAAATGAAAGTGAAAAAGAATATCGTTTCGGGGACAGCGGCCCCAAGTACCTGATGAAAGGTCCCAGAATGAATTTTGCTGTAGTCCAGTTCCAGCCAGGCCAGGATTTCAAGGCACATTACCACAACATCATGGAGGAAGACTTCTTTATACTAGAAGGAGAGATCAACATTGTGGTGGACGGGACCGTGCACCATTTAAAACAGGGAGACTTGATCCACATCGAACCGTTGGAAGTCCACTACTGTTTCAATCCATACGGGCAGACCGTGAAAATGATCTCCACCCTGGCTCCGTTCCAGGAAGCGGATAAAGTGGAGATAGATGATTATAAATTCTAGTAATGGGTGTTCTTTGCTGAAAGCTCACATATAGCCTGCTTTCAATACATATTCATATCCAAACCGCACATACTACCATTATTAGGAGGTGTGTCTTATGGATCCCAATGAAACCGTTTGCTTTTGCAATGATGTTACCCGCGGCATGATCAAAGATGCCATTGCTGCAGGGGCCAAAACCCTGGAAGATGTACAGGAAGCAACAGGAGCCGGCACCGCATGCGGCGGATGCCTTGATGATATCCAGGCGATCATTGACGAGTTGGCAGAATAATTCATTTTTGACCGTGCCCCCATGGAATTGCCATTAATTCCATGGGGGCATTTATCTTCCAGAAACTACTAAGCGCAGGATCTAATTAATAGAAAGGTATCCGGGATCAACATATTTTGTAAGCCAAACCCCATTCTCCGACAAGTAGAAATCAGCCCCATCCCGGCACATTCCGGCTGCATCCACTTTGATCACCACAGGCTCCCCATGGCGCTTTCCGACTTTCAAGGCCGTATCATAATCCTTTGAGAGATGAACATATAAACGGCTCATGGGTTTTAAACCCTTTGTCTTTATGCTCTCCATGAATCGGGTGGCTGTTCCGTGATACAATACATCCGGGGGAAGCATCTTTTTCAGCTCCACGTCCACAGCAATGCTGTGCCCCTGATTTGCTCTGATCCGCGTATGTCCTTCATCGAATCCATACCGATTCTTTTTGTCTTCCCGAACAATCTTTTCCAGCAGATCCAGATCAATAAATCTGCCCGTCCCATTGATGCCATGGATCAGCTCATTTACATCTGCCCAGCCATGTTCGTCCAAAGTTATACCTGCGGCATCCGGTTGGTGGCGAAGCACCAGACTTATAAATACACTTAATCGGTCATTACTTTTCATGAATTTTCTCCTTTAGTTAACGTATTCCACGATCAAACTCCAATAGCTCCGCTTCCGTGTTGGAATCCACAAAGTGTTGTATTGCCTCGGAAACGCTGTCTGCCTGGGCATTATTTGCAACAATACCAGCTAACCCCAAAACAATGATCTGATGGATATCTTGTTCATCAAGTTCCGCCACTGATACATTAAATTTGTTTTGCAGTTTTGCCAGCAGACTTTTTACTACCATCCGCTTCTCTTTTAACGAATGCACCCAAGGAGCATGTAATTTTATCGTTATTGTCAGAATCATCATATGATTACACCTCGTTCATCAAAAACATAATTCATAAGCCACGGCCCCGGTGCATATAATTAGCTAAATACAAGCAAGAGGTATGCCATTGTATGAAAATCCAAAATAAAAGTGCTTTTATCATATCAATCCTTATCCCCCTGGCTGTTGGTGCCGTCTCTGCGTTAATAGGCGGAAATATGTCAACATACGCCGCATTAAACAAACCAGCCTTAAGCCCTCCCGGATTTGTCTTTCCTGTCATTTGGACCATACTTTACATCCTAATGGGATTTTCATCATATATCATCCATTCTTCAAGCCGTCCCAATAAGACAAACGCATTTTTACTTTATGGCATTCAGCTGTTTTTTAATTTTTTCTGGAGCATAATCTTCTTTCATTTTAAAGTTTACCTGTTTGCCTTTATTTGGCTCATAGCCTTAATCTATATAATAGCCATTATGATAAAGCATTTTTATATTGTTAGTCCTTTGGCTGCTTATTTACAGATCCCCTATTTCCTATGGTGTATATTTGCCGCCTACTTAAATTTATCCATATTAATATTGAATTAATACTTTTTACAGCACCGTCTTGCCATGCTCCCCGCTTAGATCCTATGATCTTAAGGTGGGGAGCTTTAATCTCCTCCCGCCTTAAAATTATAAACAGGCTTTGCCTAAAGAATACTACAAAATCCGCCAACTATCAATATGCAGAACAGCAGGCTCCAATGAGCCTGCTGTCCATAGTATGATCCGTTATGATATTATTCAAATACCGCACAAATATGAATTACAGATAGAATACCGCACAGAGAACGGTTGTTACAATACCAAAGAGGACTACTAACGGGAAACCGCATTTTATAAAGTCCTGAATATTGTATCCACCAGCTTCCATAACGATCAGGTTGTTTCCGGCACCAAATGGAGATGCGAACACACCAGATGCACAGATACTAACAAGCATTGCGCCTGCAAGAGGATTGATTCCAGCTGCCTGGCAAAGCATAAGGGCAATTGGAAGAACCAGTACAGTTGCAGAAGAGTTCATCAGGAACTGAGTGATGATCAGCTGAAGGGCTGCAATACCGCCAAGCAGTGCGATTGGAGAAAAGCCTGCAAGAACAGGTGATAACTGGGTTACGAAGAATTCAGCTGCTCCAGTGCTGACAAGTGCCTTACTAATTGGGAAAACGCCTCCCACAAGGAATACGGAAGAGATCGGGATTGCCTTAATAGCCTCATCCATGGTGATACATCCTGTTAAAACAACAAGCACGGAACCGATAACGCCTGCCAGCATGATCGGAATAACGCCGGTTGCCATTGCAAGGATTGTAAATACGAAAATAGCTGCACAGTAAGGCATCTTCTTCAGGTTGTAATCTTTTGTTCCGTCCACATTGACATCGATGTCTCTGTCAGGAAGCAGTCTAACGCCGATAAACATCATGTATAAGATACCAACGATCAATAACGGAACACCGATTTTTGCATATTCAAAAAAGGCAAACTCGGGAAGTCCATTATCCTTCAAAATACCATTTGCAACAATGTGAGGGGTGGTACCTGCAAGAGTGATACATCCGCCCAGAGAAGCAAAGTAGGAAAGCGCAAGTAACAGTCTGGATCTCTTAACGCCAGCCTTCTCAGCCATGGAGCTGACGATTGGCATCATACATGCTGTGGAGCCTGTATCGTTTAAGAATGCAGAAAGTCCGCCGGCCACGATACCTGTTCCTGCCAGCAATCCTTTTTCATTCTTTCCCAGAACTCCGATGATCTTTGTACCGAGAAAATCCGCAAGCCCTGTTTTAAAGAAAGCAGAACCAATGATGCAGAAACAGATCATGAAAATGGATGTGGAATTGGTGAAATCAGCAAAGGCTGTATCTGCCTTAATAATCCCAAAAAGTGCAAGAGCGGTAGGAATGATTGCTCCTGTAATAATAATGGGGATTGGTTTAAAAACTAAAAGTAATATGGTGATAACAAAAATCACACAGGTGATAGTTGCTTGTACAGACATAACATAACCCTCCTCTTACTGTCTTAATGATTCGATCAGTCCTCAACAGACGCGCGGAATGCCTTAAGTTCATCCTCTTGCGTGTTGACTGAGATGGAGCAATCAGGCCCCAGAATAAACGGCTGATCTTTCATTCTTTCAATGGCATTATGGGCCATTGCGCTTATTTCTAATGCTTTATTTTGGCCGAACAGCCGTTCATCACAGCCGCCCATTGGCGTAATCCTTCCAATCCAGTTCTTAGCGCTGTCCAATTTTACATTTCCTGTTGCGGATTCCGCCCAGTGAAGGATATCGATTGGATAGTCGGTAAAGTACTCAGGATTTGAATTAATTCCGCAGGTATGAACCCATATCTTCGCAGGTTTCAAAGCATCGATCAGCATAAGATCGTATTTCCTGACGTAACGCTCCCATTCTTCCTTTGTAAGATAACCAGTTCTTGCCAGTGCCGCCGAACTATAAAAAATACCGTAGAGCCCTGTTTTAACCAGTTTCTCCCCGTATTTTGCCAAAGAAACGGTAATGTTTCTCATGGCCTGATCGGTAAGCTGCGGATAATCTTGAATCGCCCTCACTAAGCCTTCCTTGGATGTGGGCCGATATCTTCCGGAAGCAATTTGTCCAAAAAACATTTCAAACACCGCGCCCGGACAAAAAATCGTATGGAAAACAGGAGTGCCTTCAGACCCAGCGATCACTTGTTTCACTGCGTCTATCTGCTCAAGAAAAACATCCTCACTTCCTGTCAGCTCAACAATTTTTTCTAATTCTTTTCCAAGGTTCTCATCCCCATGAAGCAACGGGTCTATACATGGCGCAACAACCGATCCCATGTAATCGTCATAGGAGTATTTCTGCCCCCATGCTTCGCAAAAAGAAGAAGCTCTGGGTTGAAGTTTGATATAGTCCCAGTCATATGTATTCTGAAAATCAAGCATCTTATTTGCAAATCTTTCAGCCCCGCTATGTTCATCTTCTAAGAAATGCCTCCATGCAGATACCGGAACACGATCAGCCTTTTCACCGTTTAAAACCGCCTCCAGCCTTTCTTTTTTAGACCACATGCCCTTTCCCCCTTTCATAAAATTTTAATATCACAAATAAACCCGCGTTGATTGTTTATTTACTATTAGATAATATCACTATTTTTGTCGAATTAGAATCACAAAAATTAGATATATTGTATCTAAAAATTAGATATCAAAAAAAGGCAACAAAACATTGCCTTTAATTGAAAATTATTTAGTAAGATTTTAGGATGATTTAGCTCATAAACAAGCATCAAAATGCTTTAGGAGGAGGGGTGGGAATTTTCAATCATCTCCCTGCAAAAGCTGATAAAATGCGCGGTGGCGGATGACAGCGGATGCTCTGATGATACGATAACATGCCTGTCAGCACTGACATCACCGCTTTTTTCCCCTTCAATATCTACAAGCGGACGTACAAAGACATCTTTTGCCGCCAGATCTTTCACATCAGATATACAGACAATCCCAATGCCTGCCATGGCCTGCGCCAGCATAACAGTATAAAGCCTTGAACCCGATACACAGGTAATGTTAGGGTTAACTCCAAACTTTTGGAACGATAACCGTAAAACGTTTTCAAATGTTCTGGGAATGGCAAGAGGGATATTATCTAAATCCCGAATGGATACCTTATCAACATCCTCGGATATCCACGGGTTGCCTTTCGCGCAACAGACATGGAACTTCTGCTTGATCACCAACTCTTTCCTGACCAACGGCGACATGGCTTTACGCTGTCTGATAAAACCAACATCGATCTTATTCTGTATTAAAAGTTCTATGATTTCTTCAGACGGCCGTTCAAAAATACTATACCCGATCCGCGGATGGGCGATCTTAAAATTTGTCAGGATATTATTAAGGACAAGGTCAGGATGGGCCATGGTAAGTCCGATCCTTACGGTTCCGATCACCCCGTTTAATAAACAATCAATATCTCTGTGTGCGGTTTCTTCACAATGTGCGATCTGCTTTGCGATCGGATACAGGATCTTGCCCGCTTCCGTCAATTCCAAGCCCTTTGACTTTCTGATGAACAGCGAAGCATTATATTCTTTTTCCAATAGCTTTACCTGGTTAGACAGCGCGGACTGTACAATATGTAATTCTTCCGAGGCTTGAGTCAACGTCCCGTAATCAGCAATCATTATAAAATTTTTATAATATTCAACATTCATATTTATTTGCATGGGTGTTTCAAATGCAATACACCACAACCTCCTTAATACCGCCAAATTTCAAAGATAGAATATAAGAGAGATTTCAGTCATTCTCTATCCGCAGAGCCAATGACCGACATCACCCTAATGTCTTTTATTATACCACATTTTGCGGTAAAGAGAAAGGCTTGTGTTCTTTTATGCGGATTACGGCGGGGGATGTCCTCGATTCTGAGTTCATATGCCGTCAATGGATGTAGTAAATATCCTTTTTGACCGTCATGTCCCCATCATTGATATCCGGATGATATTTGTAGCCAAGGTTTAATTTGCACTTGGAGGTATACTGTAAATAACACCGTTTTTATTTTTTCTTCTTTTCTTTCCCCCATCTTCATCACTCCATTGTATATAAGGCGTTCTGCCCGTTGTTTTAGGCAAATCCTATATTGTCCTTTTCCAATTTTTTAATATGACGATTCCTAAAACCAGCCATCATAAGGTTCTATTCTTCTATATCTGCATTTTTTAATTCTATTAATGACTTTTCTTCACCGAGCCCTGTCGAACTCACCATTCCTATATACAAATGCATGAACAGTGGCTTCTCCGATTATCAGTGGTGCAAGGAGCACGGTATCCATCCGGAAACCTTTTACAACCGGGTCCGTAGACTTAGGAAGAAGGCCTGCTGTGAAATCCCTGAGTTGATTTCCAAAGAGGAGCCTTCACCTGCTCCGATTCAGGAAGTGGTTTGCTTAAATATTTGTAAAAGGCACTTGATTTAAGGAAGGGGCGGAATTCGGTATTAACCGACTGCCCCATAAGTATTAAGCTTGAATTTTTAAATTGCCTGAGCTACTAAGATACGCAAAAAGTATTGCAAGAAATTGACTAGAGGTTGGCCTTCTATCTAGCCTATGACCAGCCAGTTTTTGAAGAAGGCGTGGCTCAGATCTCCATGCTACTTGCGATAAAGTCCTAATATTTCGTTCTACCGAATTACATGATGTTTGATACTGTTTCGCGATTTCAGGATATAGACATTTAGTAACAGAATGTATGCACTCCTCATCTTCTTTCATAAGCAAAAGAGCATATTCCGTGTAACGATATCCGATATAATGCAAGTCTGCTCCAAGCAGAGTCAGTAATGTATGTATTTCTGAAGAATCAAATACGGGTTTATGCAGCATCTCCATTCCTCCTTCCTATCAAAATTTTCAACTCCTTGAAGAAGATCAGAATCTCTTCGTCTGTTAATAAAAAAACATAGTATACCAATGTCATGGCAGAAAATCCATATTTTCCATGTTCTTGATCAATATATGATCGCGGCGAGACACGTAGGGCTTCCGCCATATATTCTTGAGAGAAAGCATGAAAGTTACGGTACATATGAATTTGACTTCTTAAATAGTCTTGAAACATAAGCTTTTTCTCATTCATGAAGATTCCTCCTACATTCTACAAGTATGTAAAAATTATATCGTTAATTGGAAAAATATGCCATGAGGTACGCTTCAGAAGGGTTTCAATGTGTGATATTACTTTTTATAAGTTAAGTATTTTACTTTTATAAAATATGTTACTTTCTAAAAATCTGCCAGATTGTGATTATTTTATCTATAATGATTATAACATATTTATTGGATTTATATCCTTCAATATATGAAATATTTACAAAATTTTGCTATATAATTAATTGATATCAGACAAATACAGTCAGTCAATACCTATATCACAATATTTTAACATAAAAGAAACTCTCTCTAGCCCCATAAGGATTTATTTTTTATTCATTATTATTTACCCTCAGTGGACAAGGTGATACGCGCCCCAACCGCCGTCTTTTGGCGGCTGGCCGCGTTAACGTCAGTCGGCGTACGCCCAGTACGCCTCCATCCGTTGCCCTGCCAGCCGCCAAAATACGGTGATTGGGGTCCGAAGGAGTTTTGCCCCACAATCAAAGACTGTAACAGACGTGATATTAGAAAAAAAGCAAAAAGAAAAAGCCCAGAAACCTTATAAAATAAGGACTTCTCGACTTTCTTCGGGTTGGGCTATTCGTTAAAATAGTCAGCAGGGGAAGAGGGGCTCGAACCCCCATCTACGGTTTTGGAGACCGCTGCTCTACCATTGAACTATTCCCCTATGGTCTGTTGTATTTCTGAACCTCAATTAGAATACCACATGTTTTGAAAAGTGTCAACCACTTTTTAAAAATAAGCGACTAAATTATACATACAATTCTAAACAATTCACAACATCAATGACACAGTTATATTTCTGTGCTAATATAGTTAGAAAGACAGGTGATTTGATATTTCTATAAAATAAATCAGTTATGAGTCACCGCATAAAGAGGCAGGAAGGTCTATCGGAGGGAAACATGAAAATTATGGGGAAATGGAATAAACGCTTCGGGTATACCGCTGTTTTTCTGGCAGTTAATCTTATTGCGATTCTGTTGTTGGGAAAAAAGGAATCCTTTTATATCCAAAACGCCATGGCCGCTCATGGTGAGGAAAACATACGCCAGATCGATGGGGTCATGAATAATTATATCCACTCCTTCCAGCTGTTCTCCCACATGATGGCCAGGGAGACAGAGGACAACCGTGATCCCGATGACGTCCTGGACTACTTAAAATCCATTGACTCGGAAATGCTGGACATTGAAGGGGATACCTTTGACGGCCTTTATATGTATTATCAGGGCCGTTATCTGTACAGCTGGGACACGCCTTACTCTGAATATGAAAGCACCGGCTATACAGCCACAGAGCGTCCCTGGTACAAGGATGCCGCGGCAGGAAAGGGGGACATTGTCTTCACTCCTCCATACATGAGCTATGCCAACCATTATATCCTGTCCACGATTTCCCAGCTTCAGCCGGATCAGCAGACCGTCTTTGCCTATGATATCAAAATGGGGAATATTCAGAATCTTGTATCTTCCCTGGTAAGCTATGACCGTGAGCAGATGATGATCTTTGATGACAACGGAACCGTGATCGGAAGCACCAACTCCGACTATCTCGGAGGGAACCTTTGGGATTCCCTGGAAGATATCAAAGCTTCCATAGAGGAAACCAGGGCTTCCATAGAGGAAACCGGGGCTTCCATAGCGGAAACCGGGGCTTCCCCGGAAGAAACAAAGGCCGGCCCGGAGCAGGAGCATACACCTGCAGCTGCCGGCAGCCTTTCGGACGCACAGACAGAAAAGCTAAAGGAGCAGATTCAGTCCGCAGAAGCATTTCTCTCTTTCAGGAAAGGCATTGATGCCGGCCTGTCCAATCTTTTGGACCAAACATCCACGGTTCTCACCGTAAAATCCGGGAACAGCACCTACTTTGGATATCTTCAGCCCGGGAATGGTTACCACTCCCTCACCCTGGTACCCGTGGCCTCCATGCTGAAGTCCTCGGTCCAGATCTGGCTGGTCCCTCTCCTGCTTATGGAACTTCTCCTTTTCTACATCCTTGGGCGTATAAGCAAGGACCGGAAAAGCCGTGAACTGAAAGCAGCATACATAGAGCTTGGACAGACGCAGCGGCGCCTGGAACTGGCCCTGTCCGTTGCCCAGAAGGCGGCTGCCATAGATGACCTGACCGGCATGATGAATTTTAAATCATTCCGGAAAAATGTTGCAGAATACCTGAATTCCATGGAAAAGGACGAATCCGGGATCCTTATTATGCTGGACGGAGACCGCTTTAAAGCGATCAATGATAATTACGGGCATTCCGTTGGCGATGAAGTCATCAAGCTGTCCGCCCAAATGATCGTTGGGCGTATCCGCACCATTGACCTTGCCTCCCGGCTCCATGGAGATGAGTTTGCCATATTCGTGTCCAAAACAGAGGACTATTCCGTGGCCAAACGGATCATTGATGATATCAATCATACCATCGCCGCAGAGGCATCCCGGAGAAATATGCCTCCCATTACCCTGTCCGCAGGGGCTGTTACCGCCCGCCAGGGAGACAGCTATTCCCAGCTGATCAAAGCAGCGGACGCGGCCTTATATCGGGCCAAGGCAACCCACAACGGCGGTTTCTCCTATGCTCCCCCGGCCTGAAACCGCAATTGTCCGGATCCGCTCTCCTAGATCACGCCAATGGCCTCCCGCACATTGGCCACTCCAATTATCTTAATCCCCTCCACCGGCTTCATCTTATCCGCGCACACCTTTGGCAGCACGCAGGAGGTAAAGCCCAGCTTGGCAGCCTCGCTCACCCGCTGCCCTGCCTGGGACACGGCTCTCACCTCTCCTGACAGTCCCACCTCTCCGAATATCAGCATCTTTGGGTCCACCGGCCGGTCTTTATAACTGGAGATGATGGCCATGACAATGGCCAGATCCAATGCAGGTTCATTCATCTTCATGCCTCCGGCAATGTTGACATAGGCGTCCAGACGGGACATCTCGTAGCGGCACCGCTTTTCCAGAACAGCCATCAGAAGATTCACCCGGTTATAATCCGTACCCGCGGCCGTGCGCCGGGGCATACCGAAATTTGTCTCGGTCACCAGGGCCTGGACCTCCAGCAGAATGGGCCTGGTGCCCTCAAAGGAACAGGAAACCACTGCTCCTGAGGCCTCCTCCGGCCGGCCGTCCAGCATATATTCGGAAGGGTTCTCAACCTCCACCAGCCCCTCCTCCTGCATCTCAAACACGCCGATCTCATTGGTGGAGCCAAACCTGTTCTTTACACCTCTCAAAATCCTGTAGGAAGCATGCCTGTCCCCCTCAAAGTAAAGCACCGTATCCACCATATGCTCCAGCACCCTGGGACCGGCCACCACACCCTCCTTGGTAACATGCCCCACCACGAAGATAGCGATCCCGCGGCTTTTGGCGATCTGCATGAGAATACTGGTGGACTCCCTTACCTGGCTGACGCTTCCCGGGGCAGAGGATATCTCCTCCCGGTACATGGTCTGGATGGAGTCAATGACTGCGATCTGGGGCTTTTCAGCGTCTATGGCCTGTTCAATATGTTCCAGGCTGGTTTCACACAGGAATTTCAGTTCCCCTGTCACGGGTCCGATACGGTTTGCCCTCATCTTAATCTGCTTCAGCGACTCCTCACCTGATATGTATAACACTTTCTGCCCCGCTCCGGCCAGGTGCCTGCACACCTGAAGAAGAAGGGTGGATTTCCCTATACCCGGATCCCCTCCCACCAATACCAGGGAACCTGCCACAATACCATCTCCCAGCACCCGGTCCAGCTCCCGGAAACCAGTGGGGATCCTGTCCTGCTCATCCAAATCGATTTCCGATAAAAGGGATGGCCTGGCTGTCAAAGCTGCCGGCTTTGAGCTGCCGCCCCCCATGCGTCCAAGACTGCCGGCCGGCGTTTTGGACACCGGCTCCTCCACCAGGGAGTTCCATTCCTTACACGCCGGGCATTGTCCCATCCATTTTGAAGATTCATATCCGCACTCTTTACAAAAAAACGCGGTTGTCCTTGCTTTTGCCATTCTTTCCTCCCGGATTCCTTTTGTCAGCCAATACGCCGTATATGATCTGCTCTGTATAGAAACAGGCTGGAATCTCTTCCAGCCCGCTTCCTGCATATTATACTCTCCTGATCGCCTTGACATTGACTGCCAGGCCCTCTTCCAACTCCACGCTTACGCTGAGCTTACCGCTCATGTTGGTCTTCATATTGCCCACGGCTGCATCGTTTACGTAAACTTCGTAGTCTGTATCATTCTCCAGCTGAATCGTGATCTGCGCATCCTTGCTTCCTTCTACTGTGAACTCCACGCCCTCATCCGTAACCTTGAAATGCTCTGCTGCGGTTCCCGGAACAGATTCATATACAAACATGTCATTGCGCTCCAGCTTGGTAATCTCATTGTAGGTCTTGACCTTGTACATATCCCCTTGATATTCAAAATCGGACTTCTTTGCCTTTTGCCCTAACGTATAATTGCCAAAACTAATGGTGCCATCCTGCTCTGTGCAGATTAACTCTTCAATGACCGGCATCTTCTTATCCTCCTGCTAAATGTGCTTAAGTAACTTCCTCATAAAAATTATACATCAATACCAAACAAATAACCAGTGAAAATATTCTTAAATTGATTTCCTTCTCATTAAGCCTTTGTAGCAGCGGTTGATTTCTTTTTTCCCGGCGTCTTGCCGGCGTCTCCCTTAGCTGCCTCTGTCTTGGTACCGGAAGTCCTGCGCTTTGGAGCTGCTTTGGATTTTGATGTAAAGGTCAGCTTTTCTCCGTCAAACCCTACCTGAACCGTATCACCGGCCTTTATGCTGCCATCCAGCATTTCCTCGGCCATCTTATCCTCCACCAGATTCTGGATCGTACGTCTCAGCGGCCTTGCGCCGTATTTCTCATCATAGCCCTTATCGATCAGGTATTCCCTGGCTTCATCGGTCACTGTAAGTTCGATTCCCAGCTGGTCCTTGCTGCGCTTTCCGATGGTACTCAGCATGATGTCCGCAATTCCCTTGATATGATCCTTGCTCAGCTGGTGGAATACGATGATCTCATCGATCCTGTTTAGGAATTCCGGCTTGAACAGACGTTTCACCTCGTCCATGACCCGTTCCTTCATAAAGGTATAATCAGCCTTTGCGTCACTGGCCGCACCAAATCCAAGGCGCTTCGGGGAAATGATATTCTCCGCGCCCGCATTGCTTGTCATAATGATAATGGTATTCTTAAAATCGATCTTGCGGCCCTGCGCATCCGTGATATGTCCGTCATCCAGCACCTGGAGCAAAATGTTAAACACATCCGGATGGGCTTTCTCTATCTCATCAAACAGGATCACGGAGTAGGGATTCCTGCGTACCTTTTCACTGAGCTGTCCGCCCTCATCATAGCCCACATATCCTGGCGGGGATCCGATCATCTTGGACACACTGTGTTTCTCCATGTATTCAGACATATCCACCCGGATCAGTGCATTCTCTGTTCCAAACATGGCCTCGGACAGGGCTTTGGAGAGTTCTGTTTTTCCAACGCCCGTGGGGCCCAGGAATAAGAAGGAGCCAATGGGACGTCCCGGATCCTTAAGCCCTACCCTGCCTCTTCGGATAGCCTTGGAAATGGCGGTAACCGCCTCCTCCTGCCCTACCACGCGCTGATGAAGGATTCCCTCCAGGTTCTTCAGGCGCTCGGACTCTTCCTCAGCCAGCTTGCGCACCGGTATCCTGGTCCATCCGGAAACCACATCAGCGATCTCATTATCGCTTACAAGCAGTTTCTTTGTTTCCTTTTCCTTCTGCCATTTCTCCATGGTCTGATTGATCTTTTCACGCAGCTTTTCCTGCTTGCTCTTGATCTCTCCCGCCTTTTCATAGGCTTCCTTTTTAATGGCCTCTTCCTTGCTCTCTTCCAGTGCCTCTATCTCTTCCTCGTATTCCTTGATCTTGGAAGGTTTTGTATAATTGGCAAGCCTTACCCTGGAGGACGCCTCATCGATCAGGTCAATGGCTTTGTCCGGCAGGAACCTGTCATTGATATAACGGCTGCTCAGCTTCACGGCAGCTGCCAGGGCCTCGTCCGTAATCTCCACCTTATGGTGTTCTTCATAGCGGCTGCGAAGCCCCCTTAAAATGGCCACGGATTCATCTTCCGTGGGCTCGTCTACGGTCACAGGCTGGAAACGGCGCTCCAGCGCGGAGTCCTTCTCAATATATTTGCGGTATTCGTTGATGGTGGTGGCGCCGATAAGCTGCAGCTCTCCTCTTGCCAGGGATGGTTTCAGGATATTGGACGCGTCCAGCGCGCCCTCCGCTCCGCCGGCTCCGATGATCGTATGGATCTCATCGATAAACAGCAGCACATCCCCTGAATCGATCACTTCAGAGATCACCTTCTTAATCCGCTCCTCAAACTCTCCCCTGTACTTGGAACCGGCAACCATACCGGACAGGTCCAGGGTCATGACCCTCTTGTCCGCAATGGTTTCCGGCACATTGCCGGAAACGATCATCTGGGCCAGCCCCTCCACAACAGCGGTCTTGCCCACGCCCGGTTCTCCGATCAGGCAGGGATTATTCTTGGTTCTGCGGCTCAGGATCTGGATCACCCTCTGTATCTCCTGCTCCCGTCCGATCACGGGATCCAGCCTTCCGTCCGCCGCCAGCTGTGTCAGGTTGCGGCTGTAGCTGTCCAGGGTTGGTGTGGCATTGCTTTTTCTGCCTCCCTTTGCGCCTGAAATATCATCTTTTACAGCAGGGGCATCCTCCCCCATAGCTGCCAGCAGATCGATATAAAGCTTCTGGATGCTGACACCAATGGTGTTGAGAAGCCTGCTTGCCACACAGTCGCCTTCCCTGAGGATGGCTATAAGGATGTGCTCCGTTCCTATCTGTGCCGCCTTAAAACGCACTGCCTCCCTGTAGCTGTTCTCTATGACCCTGCGGGCCCTTGGGGTATATGCGGTCTGGTTGGTAGTCTGAATGGTGGGATTAGGCGCGATCAGCTGGCTTACCAGTTCGATCACCCGATCCTCCTCCACCCCATTGTCCTCCAGCACCTTGGCCGCAACGCCGGTTCCTTCCTGCAGCAGGCCGATGAGAAGATGCTCCGTGCCCACATATCCATGGTTCAGGCTCTCCGCCACGCCCACTGCCAGTCCCAGCGCTTCCTGGGCCTGCTGTGTATATCGTTCCATCATAAGTTTTATGTCCTCCTTACAAGTGTTACTTAACTTCTATCTCAGGTAGATTCTGTCTCACATATGCTGCCCTTACAGAGTCCATCTCATCCTTATCCAGGGGACGCTTTGCCCAAAGATTCAGGTTTGCGGGCTTAATACCCAGAACCAGGTTGTAAAGGGAACATTTTTTATCAAAGGACATCAGTCCGTCCTCCTCCCCTGCCATTAGCTGGGAAATGAAGATGCGCGCATCCTTTTCAGATATCTTCCTTGCATATTTGAGAACGCCGTAGGACTTATATACCTCGTCCTCGCGTTCCAGTCTCTGTGTATTAAGGGTGGCGTTCCTCACCCTCATCTCCTGGTTGTTCAGCTGGGATGCCGCCTTGGTCACCAGTTCCACGATCTCCTTTTCAGACAACCCTAAGGTCCTCTGGTTGGAGATTTCATAAAGGCTTCCGTAATTATCGCTTCCCTCTCCGTAAAGTCCCCGGATCGCTGTTCCAAAACGGCTCATATCGCCTACTATGCTCTGGAATTTTCTCACCTGGGACAGTGTTGGCAGATGAAGGACCACACAGGCCCGAAGTCCGGTTCCCACATTGGTGGGGAAGGAGGTCAGATAACCGTATTTCTCATCAAACGCATAGGAATAACGCTCATTTACATAATCGTCCATGGCGTCCGCCTTCTGCCATAATTCATCCAGTTTAAGACCGGAAGCCAAAAACTGCATGCGTATATGGTCATCTCCTCCCAGCACCAGGCTGCTGCCCTCATCCTCAGACAACAGAAGGCCCGCCGGCTCCTTCTTGTTCACTGCTGCCAGGTTCAGGATTCTGCGCTCCCTGAGCGCCAGTTTTTCCAGTTCCCTGACCTCGTTCAGCTGCTGATACTTGTACGGATTTCCATCCAGTTCCAGAAGATTCTTAAGCCCTTCCTTCATGCGTTCCAGCATTTCCCCGCACTGCTGCGCCGTCATTCTGGAGGGAAATGCATACTCATCCCAGTTCCGGGCCAGGCGGATGCGGCTGTAAACAATATTGGAGTTTTTGTTGTCCACGCTGTCAAACCATTTACTCATGGATATCCACCTCCTTTTTTAGTTCTTTGATCTCGTCACGGCACTGTGCTGCCAGCTCATACTCTTCCTGCTTCACCGCTTCCTTAAGCCGGGTCTCCAGCTCACGGATCTGCTTATTCACAGCCGCTGACCTGCTGTCCATTCCATTTTCCTGAATGGCAGCGCTATCTGCGGTCTCCTTTGTCTCTCCGGCATTGGCCTGGGCGGGATGTTCCTTCTCAAATGTGCTTCTGAATTTGGGATGCTTGCCCTTATGGTTTCCGCTTCCCTGAAGCTGCTTCATCTTATCGCTGATGAACAGGTCGAATACCCCATAGCAGTCCGGGCATCCAAACCGGCTGTTTTCCACAAAATCATCAAAACTGGTGCCGCAGGTGGGACACACCACCTTGCCGCGCACATCGGTCTCCTCCTCATCGTCCTCAAGGCCCAGAAGGCCGGACAGGAGTTTTCCCAACGGGAATTCACCGTCCAGAATGGCGGCGTATTGTCCAAAATCCATCTCTCTCGCACAGTGGGAACAGAGATTGTGCTCTGTCTTGATCCCGTTTATGATCTCTGTGTATCTGATATTGGCTTCCCGGATCTTACATCTTTCACATAACATACGAATCCTCCATTTGTCATCAAAGGCGCGCTGTCACCGCCTTAGTTTTCTTCCGCCTCATCTTCTCCTTCCATACACCCGCGGGTGTACTTATCAAAAATCTCATCTACCAGCTGGTGAACTTCCTGCCTGGTCATATTCTTACAGATTCCCCAGGCAAGCACAACATCCAGGTTCCTGCGCATCTCTCCGATGGCCTGTATCTTATCAATATCCAGACTCACCACTGCGCCTCTGCGGCGGTCCAGCTTCACAAAGCCTTCCTGCTTAAGTACAGTGTATGCCTTATTAACTGTATGCATGTTGATGCCGATATAATCAGCCATCTGTCGCACAGAGGGAAGGGAGTCCCCCTCCCGGATCATGTCCGTGGCAATGCCCATGATAATCTGGTTGCGCAGCTGTATATAGATTGCTTCATCACTGTTGAAATCAATCTTCAATACCATAAATCCACCATCTTTCGTCTTATACTGACATAAAAGTTATATTTGTTCTACAAGCATTATAACAACACTTGTTAATATTACTATAGCAAGGGAACATGGATTCGTCAAGCAGAAAAAGGAGGGAATCCCCCCTCCTTTTACCGTTTTCCCTATTGTTTTAACACTTCCCGTCCATCCATCTTATGATCACTTCGGATATCTCATCAATGGAGTCAAAAGGAAATACCTTTCCCTGCTTAAGGGGCACATCGGATACGTAAGCCAGCACGGTCCGCGGATCACACACCGGTTCAGAGGACACAGCCGCCCTCAATACTTCGATCTTAGGAAAGGAAGAATACTTCTGCCCTTCCAGCAGGATCAGATCCGCCTCCGGGAAAAAAGCAAAGAAATCCTCCGCTTCCATGCCCGGCTGATCCTTGACCAGCGAAAACCGGCTGCCGGAATATACCACGGTCCCATAAGCCCCGGCCTTTTTCATGCGGAAGCTGTCCGTATCCGGTACATCGGCTTCAAACTCGTGTCCGTCATGTTTGATGACCGCGGTGCGTACCCCTGCCCCGGACAGTACCCCCACCAGTTTTTCCAGCAGCCATGTCTTCCCCGCATCCTTCCTTCCGCTGACAGCCAGGACAGGAAGTCGCTTCTTCCCCAGTTCTTTGTAAATCTCCGGGGTGTTTACATTCAAAAACCATGTGTCCGGGATATGTTCTTTTGCGGTCTTTGCCTCCACGCAGTTTACGTGCTCCAAAAAATCCATCATTCGATAATTCTGCGAATGGATCCGGGTCCTCAGTTCCCGCAGGCAGGTTCTGGAATACAGAGCGCACATGGGCTGCAGCCTGCCGTCCCTGGTGCGCCACAAAACAGCATCCACTCCCGGTTTCCAGTATTTTAACAGGCATTCCGCCATCCTGCCCCGAAACAGCGGCATGTCACAGGACACAAAAAACAGGAATGGTTCTGCTGTCTGCTCAAGGCAGGACCAGATTCCTCCCATGGGCCCAATCCATTCCCCATCCTTTCCCCGGACCGTATCCTCCACCACAGTAAAACCTTGCACCGGTTCTCCGCTTTTATAAGCAGCCCGGGACAGATAACACGGGACACCCAGGGAATGAAGTTCATTTCCAATTATATCCAAAAAAGTCTTTTCTCCATGGATCAGGCTGCTTTTATCCGCATACCCCATCCTGCTCCCCTGCCCTCCTGACAGGATCACGCCTCCCCAGCTCATGTCCATTCCCTCACTTCTCCCTGCCATCCAGTTCCCCTTCATTGGCCTCTTCCCTGCATATGGTTTCCTGAAGCTGGCTTTCCAGAACTGCAATTTCCATCACGGCCTGGCGGTAATTAACTGACAGGCGGATGTATTTCCCTTTTTCCCGTGCAGCCTCAGATGCAGTCCGTACAATCCGCTCCAGCACCTCCCGGTTCAGGGCCCCTCCTCTCCAGTGAAACACAAAATAGGGCTGTTTTTTCCGCAGCACCGCCTTCATGCGGCCTGACACATCCTCCACCTTGGTCAGCGACAGACGGTTTTCCTTATAATAGAAGCGGGATCCATCCGGGCAGGCAGGCATTCCATAAACCAGCGGCTGATGGTCCCTAAACATCATCTTATCATCCAGGTTATAGTAGTCAAAGCGTTTCTGCCCATAACGCCCCAGGGAATTGTCAAAGGTTGCATCCAGATGATACCACGTATTCTTAAGCTTTACCAGGTTCCAGGCATGGCGGTAACGGATTCCCTGTTCCGGATCAGCCTGGCTGATGGCAATGATACATTCCATTCCCATCCTGTCACAAAGGATCTTCACTGTTTTTGCAATCCCTTCGCAGACCCCTACCCCCTGCTGAAGAGGGCCTATGATTTCATGGGAATACTGCTTTTTCAGCTTATCATATGTCACATTGGTGCAGATAAAGTCGTGGATGTATTTCTCCTTCTCTTCTGGGGACAGATCCCCGGCCTGCTGGACCAGGCGGTTGATTCTGGATTCCAGGGCAAGTTTCATCTCCTTGATCTTTTTCTTCTCAAACATGTATTGGGGAATGAGCTGGACATATTGGGAATTGTCAGCATACCGGTAATTAAATCCCTCCACATAAAAGATTGAGGGATGATCCAGACGAAGCCTGAAAAACAAGTCGGAGAGTTCACGCCCGCCCAGGTTCAGTACCGGAAATTCCGGGGCAATTGCCTCAAAGCCGTCCAGCATGGAGCGGTACGCCGACTGCTCTCCTTTTGTCATGTGCTGGTAATAATATTCCTGTCTCATAATCTTATCCTGACATCTGTTATCGTTTAACTTCATTTGCATGTCCGGCTTTTTTAACCGGCTTTTTATATGCTAACATAAAGTCAGGAAAAAATAAACTGCTATTTGTATTCCTGGTTGCCAAAAAACACCATCCCAAAAAAACAGCATGGCCATAACCAGCCATGCTGTATAACGTACGGGTGTGTATCAATATGTTAATATTATATGGGACACTCATATGTTCCTTCGTGTATTCTTTCGCATGTGTTTTCCCATCTCCCATCAGGTAATGGACGCCTCATAGATTTCCTTAATGGACTGCGCCAGCATGCGGTCAAACTCCCCTTCTGTCTGTTTGGCGCTAAGCCCTTCCGACAATGCCCGGGAGAAACTTGCGATCAATCCGGGGCTGCGGCTTAAGCGTTCATTGGCCTCCTCCCTGGAATAGCCTCCGGACAGGGCCACTACCCGGACTACATGGGGATCCTCCATGATATCGCTGTAGAAACCATGTTTATTCGGAATGGAAAGCTTAAACATCAGTTTTGTACCCTCTGGAAGTTCTGACAGATGAGTTTTGATTTCCTCCTTCATGATGCGCTCGCTCTCAGCCTTGTCAGGGCTGTAGATATCGATCTCAGGCTCCAGTATGGGAACCAGGCCGGCAGCTGCGATCTTCAGGCCGATCTCAAACTGTTGGTCCACAATCTTCTTAATACCTGCCGGATCCGCTTTCTTGATCACGGAACGCATCTTGGTGCCAAAGATATGATGCTCCTTTGCCCTGGTCAAAAGCGCATCCAAAGCCGGAATAGGTTTCATAAGGCGCACCCCGTCCTCCTCCTCTGCCAGCCCCTTGTCAACCTTCAGGATGGGGATGATACCCTTAACCTCCCACAGGTAATCGGCTGTCAGCCTGTCTTCGATCCTGCGCTCCATGGTGTTCTCAAACAGGATTGCGGCCAGGATGTGATCTGATGTAAAGGACGGGCTGGTAATGATCCTGGTCCTCATCTCATGAACCAGATTAAACATCTCTTCGTCCGTGCTGTACTGCTCCTCGCCTATGCCATAATTCTTCAGGGCCTTTGGCGTACTGCCGCCGCTCTGGTCCAATGCCGCAATAAACCCCCTGCCCTTGCTCATACGTTTTAACTGCTCCTGGTTCATAAGGCTACCTCTCTTTCTTGTTGAAAATACAATGAGTTAAAAAGAACAGGAAGACACACCTTGCGCCCGCCTGTTCCTGGTTCTTTTCCAACAATACTGGCTGCATAGGCGCAGACCCAACACATCGAAAACAATCACACTGAGAATACTATTATTACTGAGAATACTATTATTATAGTAAAATCCGCTTCCCATTGTCAATAGAAGTTTCCAGAAGTTGCTAAATATCCAAATGATGGTACAATGAAGTCAGGCCGTATTTCTGCCAAATTTATCCGCAGTACAAAAGGAGAACCACACAATGAATGAAAACAAAGACCTTCTGCTTCCTGGCTATACCAGGGTTTCCCATTCCCTGGAACCTGTATATGACCGGAATTCACGCATCCTGATCCTGGGCAGCTTCCCCTCCGTTAAGTCCAGGGAACAAAATTTTTATTACGGGCATCCCCAGAACCGGTTCTGGAAACTGATGGGGCGGCTGTTAAAGGAAACATTTCCTCCTGAATATCAAGGAAAAAAGTCCATCCTGCTGAGACACGGGATCGCCCTCTGGGACGTGATCCACTCCTGTGACATCAAGGGTTCCAGCGACCAGAGCATCTGTAATGTCACCCCCATGGATCTGGAGCGCATCTTACAGGCCGCCGACATAAGGGAGATCATCACCAATGGCAGCACAGCCCACCGCCTCTATGTAAAATACTGCCGCCAACACACGGGAAGGGACGCTGTCAAATGCCCCTCCACCAGTCCTGCCAATGCCGCTTTTACACTGGACCGCCTGGAAAAGGACTGGGGCGATGTGCTGCTCCCCCTTCTGGAGGCCGGGAGGTAACCTTATTATGCGATCTCCAATGCACACTGGATCATGGCATCCAGGTTTCTCTCACGTTCCCCATTGGTCAGGGCCCTGTCCGTATGGATGCTGCTGCCCACTGTCAGCATGCCCAGGGCGCGCTTTCCGGCCCGGGCAGCCGTACAGTAAAGGGACAGGGTCTCCATCTCCTGGACCAGTACGCCCATTTTCTCCCATTCCCCCTTTTCCCCTTTCCGGTCTTCATAAAATACATCTGAGCTGAATACATTGCCCACCCGAAAGGGGATCCTGCTGCCTTGGGCCTGGCTGACAGCGGCTGACAGCAGACTAAAATCAGCAATGGGTGCAAATGTGCCCGGCAGATGATACTGGGCCGGGAAATTGGAATTGGTGCAGCACCCCATGGCAAAGATCAGATCCCCCACCTCCACATCCCTGTGGATGGCACCGGCCGTGCCTATACGGATAATGGTATCCACATCATAATTCTGGTAGAGCTCATATGCATAGATGCCCATGGATGGGATCCCCATCCCGCTTCCCTGGACTGAAATCTTTTTCCCTTTATAGTAACCAGTATATCCGTTCATTCCCCTGACACGGTTATAACACACTGCATCGGTCAGATAGGTCTGCGCAATGTATTTTGCCCGCAAAGGATCTCCCGGCATCAGGACCGTGCTGCCGATCTGTCCTGGCTCCGCTTCGTTATGAAATGTTTTCATGTCTATTACTCCAATTTTTTTATAGTATTCCTGTCATTCTTTCTCCTGATACTCAGCTCATGCTGGTCAGGGCCGAAAAACAGCTTCTGGGACAATACCGGTGTGTCGTATTCCGTATAGAGCACCTCCTCCAGAAGTAAGAGGGGATCTCCCTCCTGGATGCAAAGTATATTGGCCAGACGTTCCCTCGCCTGTCCCAGACGGATCTTTGTGTCACTGTACAGTCCGTTGGAGGACAAAAGCTCCGTATAGTACCGGTAAACGGTATCCGTATCCTCCAGATCCACATCGCTGCTGTCCAGTATCTCATGGGGCATATACACCATGGCGAATCCGGCCGGCGTCTCCCCGCAGTAGTAGGTGATGTCAATGACAGCCACCACACTGGACGGCCGGAGTTTCAGCACCTGCTGGTGCTTTTGTGTGGCCGGCTGGAAACCGATGGAGGTCACCACCCGGTCCACGGGCTGGATGCAGAAGTCCGCAATTGGATTCCCGACTTTTTCCAGCCCACCTTTACTCATATCCTGATTAGAAAGGACAATATTTCCCTTTCCCTGATGATTAATGATCAATCCATCTTCCTGAAGGAGCAGCATAGCCTGCCGCAATGTGCCTCTGCTGACCTGAAGCTGTTCCGCCAGGATATTCTCCCCGGGCAGTTTGTCTCCAGCTTTGTATTTTCCCTCTTTCAGCCACTGGCTGATGGTCTCATATGCAGTCACATATAACGGTATCTTTACATTCTTCTCTTTAATAACGGTATCCTTCACAGGTCTCTTGTGCTCCTTTCATGCGCTTTGGTGTCAGTTCTAGTATAGGACTAATCCACCAATTTGCCAAGTGCTTCCGGACCTTTTACCCGTTTTCCCACAAACAGCAGCACGATCAGGGTCACTGCATAGGGCAGCATCTGCACGAACTGGGAGGGGATGGCCACATCCGTGAGATAAAATCTGGCCGCCTGGGCAACTGCAAATATCATGCCCGCTCCCATGGAGCCCAGAGGCTGCCATCCGCCAAAGATATTGGCCGCCAGTCCCATGAATCCCCTGCCCGCTGTCATGTCCACCACAAACAGGTTGTTCTGGGAAATGGAGAGATAGGAGCCTGCCAGTCCGGCAATACTTCCCGCTATGATCATGGCAATATAGCGGTAACGGTTTACCTGCACCCCGGCGGTCTGCACCGCATAGGGCTGGTCACCCATGGCCCTGTACCTGAGTCCGAATTTTGTCTTATAAAACACGATCCATACAGCCCCCACAATCAGGAACATCCCATAGAGATAAGGGGACTGTTCCTTAAACAGGGCCCCTAAGACGGGAATCCTGGAAAGCCCCGGAACAGTCAGGTTGGGGATGGATGCCACGGATTCCGACATGCCTTCCGTCTGCCAGATCGTCTTAAGCATAACTGCTGTGATCCCGCTGGCAAACAGGTTGATCCCTACGCCCACCACAGACTGGTGCGCTTTCCATTTTAAGCAGAAAAGTGCGTAAAACCAGCCGATCACGCCGCCCAATACAAGAGACAGGGCCACTCCCGCCAGAGCCGAACCAGCGGCGTAGGAACCGGCCACGCCGGCAAAAGCTCCTATGAGCATAATGCCTTCCACACCCAGCAGGATAATGCCTCCCCGCTCCGCAATGGTGCCGCACAGGGCTCCCAGGACAATGGGAACGGACAGCTGCAGGGTAAGTCCGATAAAATTATTGATCATATCCATATGTCATCCTCTCTTTCTGGTCCATTTGATCAGTTCCGGCGCTGCCACCAGCAGGATCACCAGGCTCTGTATTACAGTTACCATGTTTGTGCTGACCATGGTCTCCCTGCTCATGCGCAGAGAACCCATGTCCATGATCCCAAAGAGCAGGGCCGTGAGAAGCACGCCTGCGGGGTGGTTCCTGCCCAGAATGGCTACTGCGATCCCCGTAAATCCAAAGGAAGGCGAGAAACCTTCTATAAACCTGTGATATTTTCCAAATACTTCGGTCACTCCGGCCAGGGCTGCAATACCGCCGCTGAGAGTCATGGACATGATCAGGAACAGATTGACCCGGATACCGGCCGTACCGGCGGCTGAAGGGTTGGCCCCCACTGCCCGCAGCTGATATCCCACCGAGGTCTTCCACAGGAAAATGTACATGGCGGCTGCTATAAACAGAAGCAGGAACAGCGCCACGGTCAGCTGGGTCCTGGGCAGCAGCTTGCCAAACCAGATCTCCTCTGCAATCAGCTCGGTCTGGGCCGTGGACCCCTCTGTCTTATAGGGACCGTTGACCAGATAGGAGGTGAACAGGGTGCAGATATAATTGAGCATAATGGCCACAATGACCTCATTGGTACTGAATCTGGCTTTGAATATCCCCGGCACGCTGCCCACCGCCATCCCGGCAAGGATACCTGCCAGAATGCTGACGACCAGCAGCACAGGAGCCGGAAGAAAGCTCAGTGTAAGGGCCGTGATGACGCTTGCCATGGCTCCCGCATGAAGCTGGCCTTCCGCGCCGATGTTCAGCATGCCGCACCGGGAACCCATGGCCACAGCCAGTCCCGTAAACGCCAGCGGAATGCTCTTGCTGATGGTGTTGGCAATGGACTGGGGCGTACCCAATGCGCCCTGTATCAGGGATGAATAAGCTTTGATGGGGGATTCGCCTGCCAGAAGGATGAACAGAGCGCCTATAATAAGGGCTACTCCTATGGCTGCCAGGGATTTTCCGACCTCTGCGGTCTTCTTATTACATATCCATTTCATGAACATTTACCTCCTGTCTCTTTCCTGCCATAAACAGTCCGATCTCCTCTTTTGTGTACTCCCCATTTGTAAACTGGGCGCTGGCCTCCCCCTCATAGAACACGGCGATACGGTCGCTTAAGTTCATGACCTCAGACAGCTCGGCTGAAATCAGAAGGATGGCTTTTCCCTGCTCCTTTAGCTGAAGCAGTGTTTTATGTACACGCTCAATGGCTCCGATATCCAGTCCCCGCACAGGCTGGGCTACCAGCACCAGCCCCGGATCGTGGCTGATCTCCCTTCCAAGGATGACCTTCTGCTGGTTGCCTCCTGAAAGCTACCCGATCTCCTGTTCCACGCCTGCAACCTTGATCTCAAATGCCTCCACCTGTTTGCCGGCATCCTGCTTCAGCCTGTCATAATCAATAAACCCTTTTTTACAGTATTCCGGTGTATTCTGATACCCCAGAAGAAAATTTTCCGTAATGGAGAATCCGGATACCATGGCATTCTTGTGGCGGTCGGAGGGTATATATCCGATTCCCATGGCTTTCCTGTCCTTTACCGGCAGGGTATGGATCGGCTTTCCGCCAAGCAGGATGCTCCCCTCCGTCACCTTCCGGTTTCCCACGATCATCTCCTCCAGTTCCTGCTGTCCGTTTCCGTCCACCCCGGCTATTCCCAGGATCTCCCCTGCCCGGACAGTCAGGCTCACGGTGTGTTCCGCTCTCTCATGAAGCCGGACTTCCTTTAACTCCAGGACCACATCCCCTGTCTGCTGCCCTTTCTTTGCAACCACGGATTCTACCTGTCTGCCCACCATCTGTGTGGCCAGCTCCTTCTCATTGGTGTCCTGGGTGTTGCAGCAGAATACTACCTTTCCTTTGCGTATAACAGTAATCTGGTCGGACAGGGACATAGTCTCATTGAGCTTGTGGGTGATGAATACAATGGTCTTTCCGCTCTTTTTCAGCTGTCTGAGAATCTTAAACAGCTCCTCCACCTCCTGGGGCGTGAGCACGGCCGTGGGCTCATCCAGTATAATGATATCAGCCCCCCTGTACAGGGTTTTAAGGATCTCCACACGCTGCTTCATACCCACGGATAGGTTGACCACCTTCTCATCCAGGTCGATCCTGAACCCAAACCGCTCCACCAGTTCTTCCACCCTGGCACGGCTCTCCCTGCGGTTCAGGAAAAATCCGCCTGACTCTTTTCCCAGGATGATGTTTTCCAACACGGTCAGCTGGCCTACCAGCATAAAGTGCTGATGTACCATTCCTATTCCCAGCGCATATGCATCATTGGGATTTGCAATGGATGCCTTTTTTTCATTGATAAAGATCTCCCCGGCATCGGGATGATATAACCCGAACAGGATATTCATAAGAGTACTTTTCCCTGTTCCGTTTTCTCCCAGAAGACAGTGGATCTCCTGGTGTTTTACCGTAAAATCAATGCCGTCATTGGCGCGTACCGGCCCAAAGCATTTTACAATGCCAACCATTTTGATTGCGTCCATACCTGCCTCCTGTTTTTTAGTTCAGCTCAGAGGGAACCTGGATCTCTCCTGCTATCACTTTTTGTTTCAGTTCTTCCAGCTGCTCAAGTATCTGATCCGTTACCTGGATATTGCTCTGCTCCACTGTTACATCCACACCGCCGTCACTTAATCCCAGCATCTGATTCTCCCCTGTGTAGGTTCCCTCCACAACGCTGGCAATTGCATGGTAAGCGCAGGAATCCAGCTTTTTAAGCATACTTGCCATCACATAGTCAGGCGCAATGCCGTTTTGGTTCAGATTCACTCCAATGGCCACAAATCCCTTTTCCTCCGCTGCCTGGAACATACCCATTCCGGAAGCTCCCGCTGCATGGAAGATCACATCCGCATCTTTTTCCACAAAGGTATTGGCAATGGTCTTTGCCGTGGTGGGGTCATTAAAACCTCCCGCATAATCGATCAGCACCTTCATCTCCGGCTCTATATACTGGGCTCCCGCCTGGTAGCCTGCCGCAAAGCGGTTGATCAGTGGATTGTCCACTCCGCCGATAAATCCAATGGTCTTGCTGTCCCCCAGTTTACCGTCTATCTTCTCCTGTTTTGCCAGGGCTGCCAGGGCGCCTGCCAGGAAAGCTCCTTCCTGTTCCTTGCATGAATAGGATGCCACATTGGACAGATCCGAGGTTGCGTCCAACAGGGCAAACCTTTGTTCCGGATATGTATTGGCCACATTGGTCAGGGCGTCCACCTGTTCCGCCCCCACACAGATGATCAGGTCATAATCCCCTGATGCCGCCATCTCATCCTGGATGATCTCCTCATCCGACACGGATTTAGGCTCCACTTCATCATATGTAATGCCAAAGTCCTCAGCTGCCTGCTTTACTCCCTCCAGCGCCAGGTCGTTAAAGGAGTTTCCCCCAAGGCCTGCCTCGGTAAATATGATGCCCACATGGATCGCTCCCTCCGCCGCACCGGCGCTTCCTGATTCATTACCGGACTTCTCCTCTTTACTCTGGGCTCCGCTTCCTGTGGCGGATGCGCCGCATCCCATGATTGCGCTGCCTGCCATGCTGACTGCTGCTAAAAGAACTGCCCATTTTTTCATTGTTTTTTTCATTTGATTCCCCTCCGTTTTAGACTTGTTTTATCACTCTTTAAATATGTTTCTAAACTTGTTTAACAAGTTATTTAAAATGTATCACTACTTTATTGATTTGTAAATCTATTTTTTTATGTTTTCCTTCATTTCGTTAAAACTCCACGAAAACGGAGGGGGGATTTTGTGCACTATTTTAATCTTATTGGGATTTCCTGGATGAATCAATACTAGTACCCGCCATATAACATAATTTGGCCACGGTATCAGGTACATCTGTTGGACACTTCTAAATCATGATGACAACTCCTGTTTTACTGGTTTTGGCACAACAAAAAAACAGGTACCGATTCAGATTTCTCTTTCTCGATACCTGTTTTTTGTTTCTCTGCTCTCTTTACTTTGTGTTTTAGTCATCCCTTTACATGTACTGTTTTTATTTTCACCTTTCATTATCAATTTCATTTTACTGATACTTTCTCGTCATATCATTAAAATGTTCCCGTTCATTGATAATCTACTTGGTATATGAAAATATCAACCGGTCATGTATCTGGTTTCCTTTCACATTTCATCAGGCAGATCTCTTATTCTCTGTTTTCATATATAATTTAAAATTATATAGAAAACGAAAAATCTCTTTCCGGCGGACCGTACCTCCTTGTTTTTATTTCGTTTCTTTTGTTATTTATAGTATACATAATCGCCCATGTTTTGTCAATACTTTTTTCGTTAAATTTCAATCTTATTAGTTTATTGTTTGCTAACATGTGAATATTCTGAATATTTATACGATATATCCCAACAGCCGGGTACCTATGTCCGTCATTCCCCATCATATGCTCCTCCATCATATGCTCCTCCACAATATCGTTCCCCAGAATGCCTTCCCTCTTCCATTCTCTTTCTTGTCTCTTCTTGATCCACAGCAATCCTTTCGTAACTGTTCAGGACAGCCCATCTTTGCGGCTGATTTTCCCAGCGCGCACTTATATGCTTAACAGGCTGCAGGCCAGTTGAAAATAAATGATAAGGCTCACCGCATCCACAATGGTGGTAATAAGGGGCGCCGCCATAATAGCCGGGTCCAAATGCACGGCCTGGGCCACAATGGGCAGCACACAGCCGATGGTCTTGGCGATCACCACGGTGGCCAGAAGGCTTAAGACCACGGTGAGGCAGAGCATTTCCCTTCCCGGGAAACGGATGACCAGCTGGATGTAATTGACCAGCCCCAAAAGAACGCCCACGATCACGCCCACCCTGAGTTCCTTCCACAATACCTTGAATATGTCCCTGGCCTCGATCTCCCCCACCGCCATGCCGCGGATGATCATGGTACTGCTCTGGCTGCCCGCGTTGCCGCCTGTGTCTGTCAGCATGGGGATAAAGGTCACCAGCAGGGGAAGCACTGCAAATGCCGCCTCGTACTTGGCCAGTATGCCGCCCGTGATCATGCTGCTCACCATAAGGATCAAAAGCCAGGCCAGCCTGTTCTTTGCCAGGACAAATACCCCTGTCTTCAGGTATGGTTTCTCACTGGGGATCATGGCAGCCATCTTCTCAAAGTCTTCGGTTGCCTCCTGCTCCATCACGTCCACCACGTCATCCACGGTGACGATCCCCACCAGCCGTTCCTCATGATCCACAACCGGAAGGCTTAACAGGTCATATTTGCGGAAGCTCTCGGCCACCTCTTCCTGGTCGTCTGTGGTCACCGCCTTGATCACATGGGTGTCCATGATATTGCCGATGATCTCCTCATAGGGATGCATCAGCAGGTCCTTTACCGTGACCACCCCTTCCAGCCTCCGTTTGGCATCCATCACATAGCAGGTATAGATGGTCTCCTTATCCACCCCATGTTTGCGGATATAGGCAAACGCCTGTTCCACGGTCATGGTCTTCTTAAGGCCCACATACTCGGCTGTCATAATGCTTCCGGCGCTGTTCTCCGGATACTTGAGGAACTGGTTGATCAGCTGTCTGGTGCCGGCGGTTGAGTTCTGGAGCACACGCTTCACCACATTGGCAGGAAGCTCCTCCAGCATATCCACCGCATCATCCACAAACAGGTCGTTGACAATGGCGCTGAGCTCATAATCCGTTATGCTGTTGATGATATGCTCCTGGTCCTCCACAGGAAGGTTGGCGAACACATCACTGGCCACTTCCTTTGACAGCATGCGGAACACCACCACTGTCTTCTCTGAATCCAGTTCCTCTATGAAGGAGGCGATATCCACCTCGTTCATCTCCAACAATATCTCTTTTAGTCTGCGGAACTGCCTGGTATCCAACAGCTCCATTAATTCTTTCAAGTCAAAATTCTCCTGCATCTTATTCCTTTCATGAACGGTACAATCCATGAAAGCAGCACACAAAATAGCCATAATTACAGAAACCTTCCGTAATCCATGGCTATCATCATAAACGCATGAGGAGACGCGCAAAGGCGCCCTGTATCAGTCTGTTAACGGCAGTGAAAGCAAAGCGGGACCAAAGCCGCCATAACAGCTCCCACTACCACACGCTTATGATAATTGTCTGCTTCCATCTTACGACTTCGACCTTCCACTTAGGTTCACTTCCTTTCATTGTTTATTTTATTCCGTTATTTAAGCATACCAGCACACCGCCATAAAATCAACCCCAAAATAAGGATTATTTCACCGCTGCCTGATTTTTCTCATACTATAGATTATATTCTCAAATAACAGGAGTGACTCATATGATTGAATCCACCATAGCGCTGACTCCCCTGCACTATGCCTATCTCATAGGCGTCATCGTCATCCTGGCTGTCATGGTCATGAGGCGGGACACGCCGGCTGTCTGTATTGCTTTTCTTTTCATCCTTGGACTGATCGGTCTTAAATCCGTTACCGGAGGGATTATGACCGTGTTCAATGCCATTCTCTATGCCGGAAAGGAATTCATGGAGGTTTTGGCCACCATAGCCCTGGTCACCTCCCTTTCCAAATGCTTAAAGGACCTTGGCAGTGATTATCTGATGATGGTCCCCATGTCCAGAATCATGAAAACCCCCTCCATCACCTGGTGGATCCTGGGTCTGACCATGTTTGTCTTTTCTCTCTTTTTATGGCCCAGCCCCTCGGTGGCGCTGGTAGGCACCATTATGCTTCCCTTTGCAGTAAAGGCCGGACTGAATCCCCTGGCGGCAGCCATGGCCATGAACCTCTTTGGCCACGGATTTGCCTTAAGCTATGACTTTGTCATCCAGGGCGCACCCGCTGTCTCCGCAGGCGCGGCAGGCATTACCACCACAGGCATCCTTCATCAGGCATGGCCTGTGTTCTGGGTTATGGGTATTGTGACGGTGGGAAGCGCATATCTGTTAAACAGGGAAGAAATGGAAGGAAAGGGGCTGCGCCTGTCCATCCAGACCGAGAGCACCGATCCGCCGCAGAACCGAAGGGCCGCTGTGATCATGGCCGTTGTCACCCCCCTGGCATTTGTGGGGGATATTCTTCTGATGCTGGCATTTCAATTAAAGGGCAACAGCGCCACCAGTATGGTATCGGGCACTGCCCTGATCCTCATGTGCCTGGGCGCGCTTTTGGGTTTCGGGAAACAGTCCTTAGAAAAGGTGACCGGGTATGTGACGGACGGTTTTCTCTTTGCCATCCGCATCTTTGCACCAGTGATCATCATTGGCGCTTACTTCTTTCTAGGCGGAGAAGGGATCGCAGCCATCATGGGCCAGGGATTTTCCCACGGGATCATGAACGACTGGGCCATGTGGCTGGCGCAAAATGCCCCCCTGAACAAATACGTGGCCGCCCTGATCCAGATGGCGGTGGGAAGCCTTACGGGACTGGACGGCTCCGGCTTCTCCGGCCTTCCTCTCACCGGTTCCCTGGCCCGCACCTTTGGCTTTGCCACCGGCGCGTCCGTACCTGTTATGGCAGCCCTTGGAGAGATCACCGCCATCTTTGTGGGCGGAGGCACCATTGTACCATGGGGCCTTATCCCTGTGGCCGCCATCTGTAACGTAAGCCCCCTGGACCTGGCCAGAAAGAATCTGGTCCCCGTATGCCTGGGCTTTCTGTGTACCTTTATTGCAGCCTGTTTCCTGCTTTAGGCGTGTTCAAAGCACGCTCCGGGCAGTTTATATCTCATAGAACGAGGAGGAACTGATTATGTGCGGAATTGCTGGTTTTTATAACCCCCATGACCATTACCTGAAAGAAAAAATACATTACGAAACCGTTCTGGCCGACATGGCCGGCCGGCAGCGCCACCGGGGGCCGGATGACAGCGGCCTGTATCTGGCGGAACACGGCGGGCTCTCCCATGCCCGCCTGTCCATTATTGATCTGTCCGGCGGCCGCCAGCCCATGGTGAAATCCGGCTCCGGGCAGACCTTTGCCATTGTCTACAACGGAGAGCTCTACAACACGGAGGAACTGCGCCAGGACCTGATCCGCTGCGGCCGCTCCTTTCAGACCTCCAGCGACACCGAGGTCATTCTCACCGGATACATGGAGTACGGTCCGGAGTTTGTAAAGCAGTTAAACGGCATCTTTGCCTTTGCCATCCTGGACACTGCCAAAAACCGGCTGTGCCTGTTCAGAGACAGGTCCGGTGTAAAACCCCTGTTTTACATGGTACGGGGCCAGGAGATCATCTTTGCATCAGAGCCAAAGGGAATCTTTGCCTATCCCGGCATCCGCCCCAGACTGGACAAAAAAGGACTGAACGAAATATTTTCCATCGGCCCTGCAAGGACTTACGGATGCGGCGTATTCAAAGATATGAAAGAGCTGCTGCCAGGACATTTCCTTATCTGTTCCCACAGCGGGCTGCGTCTTAAGAGCTATTGGAAGCTGGAAAGCCATCCCCATGAGGACAACTATGAAGAAACCGTTGAAAAGACATCCTTCCTGGTACAGGACGCGGTGCGCAGACAGATGGTCTCCGATGTGCCCATCTGTACCTTTCTTTCAGGGGGCGTGGATTCCAGCCTGGTATCCGCAATCTGCGCCGCGCAGCTGAGAAAGCAGGGAAAGAAGCTCACCACCTTCTCCTTTGATTTTGTGGACAATGACAAGTATTTTAAGGCCAATTCCTTCCAGCCCTCCCAGGACCGCCCCTTTGTGGACCGTATGGTACAGTTTCTGGACAGTGACCACCACTACCTGGAATGCGGCAATCTCACCCAGGCCGACCGGCTCTATGACTCTGTTCTGGCCCACGACCTGCCCGCCATGGGGGACATTGATTCCTCCATGCTCCAGTTCTGCTCCATGGTCAAGGAGTACAACAAGGTGGCCCTCACCGGCGAGTGCGCGGATGAGATCTTTGGCGGCTATCCCTGGTTTCACAAAAAAGAGTGCTTTGAAGCCCATACGTTCCCCTGGACCATGGACCTAAATGCCAGAAAGATCCTGCTTGACGACAGCTTCCTGGAGTATCTGGACATGGACGATTATGTAAAAAACACTTACGAACGCTCCGTGGCAGAAACCCCTGTCCTGGCCGAGGATACGCCGGTGGAAGCCAGGCGCAGGGAGATCGCCTACCTGAACCTGAGGTGGTTCATGCAGACCCTTCTGAACCGGATGGACCGCGCCAGCATGTATTCAGGCCTGGAAGCCAGGGTTCCTTTTGCGGACCACAGGATCATAGAGTATGTGTGGAACGTACCCTGGGATATGAAGACCAGGGACGGGGTGGTAAAGAACCTGCTCAGGCAGTCGGCAAAGGGACTGCTTCCCGAAGATATCCTCTTCAGGCGCAAGTCCCCTTATCCAAAAACATATGATACTTCCTATGAAAAACTGCTGGCAGGCCGTGTCCGGGAAATGATGTCCGACAGCCATGCGCCCGTGATGCAGTTCCTGGACCGGAAAAAGCTGAAACTGTTCTTGTCCAATCCCGGCGACTACGGCAAACCCTGGTACGGCCAGCTGATGGCAGGCCCCCAGATGATGGCCTATATCCTGCAGATCAACTTCTGGATGAAAACCTATGACATTGAACTGGTGGAATGATCCATTCCGGGCATATAGAACACGCACTGGTTTTTTCCCCTGTGCTTTGCCTCATAAACGGCCGCGTCCGCCTTTACAAACAGTGTGTCATAATCCTGTCCGTCCCTGGGGCACACGGCCCCTCCTATGCTGCAGGACAGTTTCATGGGCCCAAGCATTGGGTCCGTGATTCCTCCCACCGCATCACACAGGCGCCTGGCGCATTCCATTCCCTCCTCCTCGGAGACAACGCCTGTAAGGAATGCCACAAACTCATCCCCCCCAACCCTGCCGATCAGATCAGATGAACGCAGGGTATTGCGGAACAGTTCCGCCACCTGGCAGAGCACCTGGTCCCCGCTCCTGTGTCCCATGGTATCATTGACATTCTTGAAATTATCCAGATCCATGAAAAGCAGGACGGCCCGGGGATGGCGGGGGTCATTTAAGAACCGTCCGATCTCCCTGTGGATGGCCTGTCTGTTGAAAAGCCCTGTTAGGGAATCAACCCTGGCATGCTGCAGGGCATCCCGCAGCCGCTCCTTCTGTCTGCACTGCTCCTTGTACTCCTTGGTGATATCGGTCCTCATGAGAAGCACAATGTGGTTGGCCCTGTCATAATATACATACTGAAACCGCTTGCGGAAATACCCCTTCCCGGAGTCCGTCACCCCGTAGGAGACCGTGTGCTCCCCTTCCTTGTCCAGCACGGACAACACATGATCCATCTGCATTTCTTTTCTGACCCGCTCCCTGTCCTCCTTGGCCACATAGGTATCAATGAAAAAGCCGATCATCCGGCTGTAGCTGCCGGATGAGTCAGGAGGGAACAGGGATGCTCCCTCATTTCTGCGCAGCAGGGTATAGGCATCCTTGGATGCGTCCAGGCAGATGAGATAATCACAATTCCTGTACACATATCGGTCCACAATCTGCTTCAGTACATGGACCTCCCGGTCCTCCTGGCCCAGGTCGATCCCGTAACACAGCATAATGTCCCGGCAGTGTTTTTCCGGTATCAGAAGCACCCGGGTCCAGGTGTAGCCTCCCGTTTTCCTGAGACAGCGAAATTCCAGGTATAAATGCTCTCCTTTTCCGGCAGCTTCCTCCATCCGTTTTTTATTGAATATCCCCAGGAACATCCCGCATTCCTCGGGATGGATCCTCTCCCATGCAAAAGCCTGGAAATCCTCCAGGGTCCGGTTCACACAAAGGCAGCTCTTATCCTTTGTAAAAAAAATGCTCCTGCACTGGCCGGTAGCTATATTGCACTCCACCAGTTCATCAAAAATCCCGGAAAGGGAGCCTGCATATTCTTTTTCCCGTTCCGCGTCCAGCACCATGCGGTTTTGGGGCTTCCTTTCATCCAACTTCCCATCCATGAACCAATTTCTTCCTTTCCTGCAACATTCCCCTGACCCGGCACTGTGATGCATAGGTTTCCATGTATTCGTGCCTGGTATGCAAGTGTATTTTAATTCATAAAATATATGTATCCCATAGTAATTCATAATATGAGAACTGTAGTGTACACTAGTATTGAGGTGAATCACAATGCATGATTACGTTAAAACTTTAGGTACGGTCATCCGCAAAGCCCGGGAAGAACAGGGACTGTCCCAGGCATCCCTGGCTGAAAAGCTGGGAATTGATGTCCGTACCATTATTAATATTGAAAACTTCCGCGGGAATCCTAAGTTCGAGGTTCTCTATCCTTTGGTTACCACTTTGAGGATCCCGGCGGACAGAATATTTTATCCGGGCGCTGAGGCGTTGGGAGACGCCAAACAGCAGCTTCTCTGGGAACTGCACAACTGCAGCGAGGCAGAGGCCAAGGCGCTTCTTCCCGCTGTCCGGTATGTAACGGAACTGATGCGGAGCAAGGCAGCTGATTCCCCGTGATCCTGCTCCCCCAAATTTTCCCGTATACCTTAATTATTTTACTACGAGAACAAAAAAAATACAACAAGATATTCATTAAGGTACATATTTTTCATGTACTGCAATGTATGATCATACAGAAAAACAGCCCGCGGCACCATCTGTTGCGCCGCAGGCTGTTTTTGTTGTTTCCTGTCATCTCACTGATCCGGTATGAAAAACATTGATCATCAATGGGCGATCACGGTTTATTTCATGGACTCCACAATGGCGTCCGCCATTGCTTCCAGCTCAGCCATCTGAACATCCTTTAATGAGGATTTTACAGTTACCGACTGTTCCATGATCGTCATATTCTTCATGGAACCGATGATCTCTCTCATCTGTTTTCCGGAAAGCACGCCCCATGAACCGTTCTCCATGATGGCCACTGTCCTGTTCTGCAGATTGTGGGCCCTCAGGTCTGTGAGGAAATGCTCCATGTTGCTGAAAATACCGCCGTTGTAGGTAACGGACGCGATCACCAGATGGCTGCACCGGAATGCCTCGGAGATCATAATGGAAGGATGGGTGGAGGACACATCATACATGGCAATGTTCCTTACGCCCCGGTCCGCCAGCATGCCTGCCAGAATATTGGCCGCATTCTCCGTGTTGCCGTAAATGCTTCCGTATGCGATCATCACGGCCTTTTCCTCGGGCGCATAGCTGCTCCAGGTCAGATATTTGTTCACATACCACTCGATATCCGTTCTCCACACAGGTCCGTGAAGGGGGCACAGGGTATGGATCTCCAGGGCAGAGGCCTTCTTTAAAAGAGTCTGTACAGACGGGCCGTATTTACCCACAATATTGGTATAATATCTTCTGGCATCATCCAGCCAGTCCCGTTCAAAGTTTACTTCATCAGCAAAGATGTTTCCGTTCATTGCGCCGAATGTGCCGAAGGCATCGGCGGAAAACAGGATCTTGTCCGTGATATCATAGGTCACCATCACCTCGGGCCAGTGCACCATAGGAGCCATGATAAAGGTAAATGTATGTTTTCCCGTGCTCAGGGTATCATTTTCCTTAACAATGACAGCCCTGGAATCAATATCAAAATTATAGAACTGCTTGATAATGGGAACGGTCTTGGCATTGCAAATAACCTGAACCTCGGGATATCTGCGCACGATCTCACCCAGGGTTGCACAGTGATCCGGTTCCATGTGGTTCACCACCACGTAATCCAGATTCCGTCCCTTTAAAAGAGCGTCTATATTCTCAAAGAATTGTTCTGTAATGGCACGGTCCACGGTATCAAACAGAACCGTCTTCTCATCCAGAAGCAGGTATGCGTTATAGGAGATACCCCTGGGAATGGGAAATGCGTTCTCAAACAGGGCCAGTCTGCGGTCCGTACCGCCAACCCAGAACAGGTCATCTTTAATGCGTTTTACACAGTACATATTCAGTCATCCTTTCGTTAAATGATAATCAATGTTTTATTTCGTTTAGAAGTATACTACATTTTACCCAGATTGTCACTGTATTATTTAGTGTACACTTACTGAAGGATGGTCACGTCCTGGCTTAGGACCCTGTAATTCTCCACCGGATTGCCGGTGCAGTCCAGGAAGCGCAGCCTGCCCAGACCTTCCAGGGGTTTTATGTCTGTTATGTAATTATCCCTGACCGTAAGACGTTCCAGTTCCGGCAAAGCCGCGGCAAACTCCAGGCCGGTGAGCATATTGTCGGACAGGCTAAGGCTTTTAAGTCCGGGATAGTTTCCAAGGAAGTCCGTGTGTTCATCCAGGCTTACCTTGTCATAGTCCACGTACACGATCCCTCCCCCGCCGCTGATCTGAACATTTTTATATAACTTGACTCCGTCCATTTCCACCACTTCCAGGTTCCCATTGGGGGAGAGCTTTCCAAAATCCAGTTCACACTCCACCCCGTTCAGATAAAGTTCCCTCAGGGCAGGCATTCCAAACAGGCCCGATATGTCCTCATAGGTAGCCACACCGTTTAGATCCAGTATCTCCAAGGCCGGAATTTTGCTGACAAATCCCCATTTGGTGGTATCCGGAATGCGGGAGCATTTCAGCCTTTTAAGGTTTGTAAGCCCCGCAAAGGCCGAGGTGGCATCGATATCCACCCACTCCAGAACCAGTTCCTCAAGCTCCCCCATGCCTGCCAGATATCCCACCGTATCCATTCCGGATACCGCAAGCTCTTTCAGCCCGCTAAGCCCCCTGAGATCAGGCTGAGGACAGTTATAGGGCACATCCAGACGCAGCTTCGTAAGCCCGGTCAGCCCTGATACGGCGCTCAGGTCCGTCACCTTGCTGCAGTCCTCAACAGCCAGGGACTTAAGAGTGGTATTCCCCTTCAAACTGTCCAGGTTCAGGACCTCGGCCCTTGACAGGGACAATGAGGTCAGAGCAGGCATGCTTTTCACAAAACCTATATCCTTCATGTTTTCAGACTGGACCGACACCTCCTCCAGCCAGGTCATCACGGACAGAACGGAAAAATCCTTTAGTTCATTACAGTATTCCATGGTCAGGGATTTAAGCCCTTTCATGCCGGCCAGGGCTTTGATATCCGTCAGATCCGATCCCCTGACGGTCAGGCGCTCCAGCCCTGTAAAGACTCCCACTCCTTCCAAGTCTTTCAGTCCCGCGCTGACACGCAGATCCTTTAGCTGTCCGGGATCCTCAAAGGCAGCTGCCACCTCCTGCATGCTCTTTCCATAACAGCTGATGCGCTCCAGCTTTAACCCCTTAATATCTCCGGCGGATACATATCCTGCCACACTGAGGGCTTTAAGCCCCGTAAAACGGGACAATGCCTTCATATCGATCTTTGTCTTGTCCCGGTCAAACTCCAGCCATGTAAGGTCAGCATCCCGGTCCTCCATCGGATCCTCAAAGCTGTATCCGGCCAGGATATGGTCGGAGGAATATTTATACTCCACCCACCGGATACCTGCCAGGTCCTCATCCGTCAGACTGCCGGCCGGCTTTCCAATGGCAATGGAAGCCATGTCCCCAAACAGGCCCGTAAGCTCGGCCTTTTCCTCCTTTGGTTCCTCCAAAGCCTTTGACTCTGTAACAGCCCCACCGCTTCCGTTTTTTCTTCTGTCTGTCACTGACACGAGCCCGGGCCCCTTGGATCCATCCCACTGTTTTTTTAATCCCGGTCCGAACACCAGCGCCAAGACCACAAGGGCCAGGCCTGTGACAGCTCCTGCCCGTATCCATCCCTCCTTGTCCCGCCCGGAAGGCTTCCCGGATGAGGAAGGCTGCTTTGATCCCCCCGGCGTTTGGGGCACATAATTCATCCTGATCGGCTGGGAGGACAGACGGACATTCCCCTCCCCCTCGTCCTCCAGCACATAGCGGGACCTGCAGTATTCGCACACCGCTATGTGGGGGTTCTTCTCATCCAGTTTCAGTGTTCCGTTGCAGGCAGTGCATTTGAGTTCTGTCAGCTTCATCCCTGTTCTCTCTTTCTGAAAATCATATGTTATATATGTTTTCCATTGTATCACATAAATTGGAAATAGAAAAGAATACACCTGGACCTGAAAGTATTTGAATTATCACATGCATTACGATATACTGTTTTTATCCAGAAACAGGAACGGAGGTGTTCATATTGGATCTGATCAGCCAATTTATAGAGAACTACCGAAAAAAATATACATTCTATGAAAATGCCGGACGTCTGGCTGCCAAACAGCTGGAGACAGCGCTGCAGGCCGCCGGTATCCGTGCCATTGTAACTTCCAGGGCCAAGAACCCGGGAAGGCTGAGAAACAAAGCCATTTTGAGGAATTCAGAGCGGGAAACCCCATACAGGAGCATGAAGGAAATTTATGATGATATGTTTGACCTGGCAGGAGTGCGCGTATCCCTTTACTTCCCCGGCGACCGGGACAAGGCAGGCGCCCTGATCAACGATCTGTTTACGGTCCTGGAAAACAAGCAGTTCCCGGAACAGTCCAAACCGCCCACCTACAACAAGCGTTTTTCCGGCTATTGGGCCAACCATTACAGGATCCACATCAGCGAGGGATCCGTTGTTCCTGCCCAGAAAAAATACACTTCTGTCCGGGTGGAGATACAGGTGGCTTCCGTGCTCATGCACGCCTGGTCCGAGGTGGAGCACGACCTGATCTACAAACCGCTCCAGGGCGCCCTGTCCGATGAGGAGCTTTCTATCCTGGACGAGCTGAACGGGCTGGTACTCACAGGTGAGATTGCCCTGGAACGCCTTCAGAGTGCCGGAAATGAGCGGATCAAGAATAAAGACACCACCTTCAGCAGCCAGTACGACCTGGCCTCCTACCTTTACAACTATATGAGCAATCACCTGAAGCAGGAGGACATTGAGCTGCGCCTGGGAAACATAGAACTGCTGTTTAAGCTTTTGAGCAAGCTGAAGATCGTTAAAGTAAAAGATATCGAGCCCATATTAAAATCAGTAAAATTTGAAAAAGACCGCCGCAACATTTCCCAGCAGATCATTGACCAGATCATCACGGGCAATGAAAAGCGCTACCATATATATCAGGATCTGCGGACCGGCAATGAAAATGCGGATCCCAAATCCCTAAAAGCCATTGACTATTTCTTCGGCCAGTGGGTTCCGCTGGAGAACCTTCTCAACAAAGCGGCCTGCCGCAATGTTCCCAAATCATACGGCGCCTTTAACATCAATACGCTGAGGCGGATGAACGTGCTTGACAAGGATCTTTCCAACAAAGTGGGCGCGCTGCGCAGGACCAGGAACGTGCTGATCCATGACATTGAGACGCCGGATGTGGAGGAACTGATGCATCAGGGGGATGAGATCCACGAAGTATACCAGGCCCTGGCCCACCGCCTTGTAAAGGGCGATGCTAAGACGGAAACTCATACGATAAAGGAGGGGGATGCCTCCTCCTGATCCCTGATATGACCGCGCAGTATGGTAAGCCCCTGTTTCAGCTCCTCATCACTTTTCGCTGAACAGGTGGCAACCCGCACCGCATTTGCTTTTACTTGGTTTCCCACGGAGAACCGCTCGGCGCCGAATACACTGACTCCCAGGCGTGCCAACTCAGCCTCGCACAATCTTCCGGTGCAGTGCACGGGAAGTTCCAGCCATTGATAGTATGATTCCATGCAGGCCGGTCTGTCCGGAAAATAGGAAACATATATCCCATTGCGCCTGAGGGCGGATCTCTGCTTCTTCTGTATAATCTTACATGCCAGGCCGCTTCGGATGATCTCGGCCGCAATCTCCATGTTTAAAGAAGATATCTTCAGGTTCTGGCTGAAGATCCCCTGCTCCATGGGATTGATATATGATTCCGGGACATACAGGTACGCGATTCTCAGTCCGGGACACAGAGGCTTGGACAGCCCGCTGACATAAATGCAGTTTCCGGGGGCCTCCAGGGTAACCGGGATGTATGGGGTTTCCAAGAGAGAGGCATAGTTGTCATCCTCAATTCCCATCAGATCCATTTTCCTGATGATCCCGCCAATCTCCGTTTTTCGTGCATCCGACCATGCAATATTGGTGGGGTTGCTTCCCGCCGGCATCATGTAAACGCCTTTGATGTTCTGCAGGGCACAGGCGCTTTCCAACTGGTCGGGCCGCATTCCCTCCCTGTCGTTTTCAATGGGGACCAGCTGCAGATACAGCTGATTGGCCAGGCTGATGAAATTGGGATACGTATAGGTATCCACCGCAATACGGTCCCCTGCTTCAAACAGGGATGACAATATGGTGGCAAGGGCGTTCTGGGCCCCTGCTGCAATGATGGTATTGTGCTCGCCCGCATCCAGCCCGAACCGCGACAGCCACCGGGCGCCGGCCAGGATCTGTCCCCTGTCCCCCAATGGATGGGAATATTCAAACAGCTGCTCTGAAAAGGGTTTTTTTAAGATCTCAACGGTCAGATCCCTGATGGCGGCATTGGATTCATAAAAGGGATGGATCAGAGCCATCTCAATCCTTGGAGCAGTGCTCTTTTCCACCGTTGAGGTGGACACATTTGCATAGGGGGTCACAAAGGTTCCTCTTCCTGTCACTGCGTGGATCAGCCCGCGCATTTCACAGAGTTTGTATGCTTTTGTTATGGTACTCAGATTCAGATCCAGAAAATCGGCCAGCTCCCTCTGAGGAGGCAGCTTCGTATTGGCGGACAGCTTCCCGCTTTTAATATCCCTCTCCATCATATCCGCAAGACAATAATAGATGGGATAGGTCAGTTCCTGTTTATCCGGCGCCCAGGACATGGGGTAATCACTAAATGAATTGACTGGCATGGCTATCTCCTTTTTGATGCCATTATATCACCCAAATTGTACCTTTAAAATACTATTCTTGTATGGCATACAATTATAGCATGTGATCATAAGAAAAAGCGGGGGATACCTGACATATGGTTACGGCACCCCCCGCCTTATTAGTTTATTTCTTCTCCTGAGGACCTGCGTGCTTGTGCTCGGAAAGCGGCATCACATGCATATTGCCCCTTTGCTCATTCTCCGCCCAGAAGATGTCGTCCGCCATCTTCGCCTCCGGATTAAATTCCACGCCTTCAAAGATATGCTTTACAAACTCCTTGTAGCCCACCCGGTCAATGAGGTGTCCGCCGTGGAGATACTCCGGCTTGTAATCCAGGGCCCATGCGGAGAACTTCTGCCAGTTGGAGAACATGCCCAGGATCACGTCCTCTGTCACCCAGTTTAGGAACAGCTTTCCTGCCCTTGGGTTCTGCTTGCCTGTTCTGCCTCCCAGGGTAACCCGGTAAAGCTTCTTGGTCCCTCTTGTCCAGGCTCCGGTGGGACAGATCAGGGAACATTCCCCGCAGCCCACGCAGCAGCAGGCATCCTTGTCAACCTTGCCGTTCTTGTTCAGGCTCAGGACCCCGGTGGCATGGTGTTTGCAGGCATCCACGCAGGAACCGCAGCCAATGCACCGGTCAATATCATAGTCCTGCTTGTTTACGCCCATGATGCCAAAGTCATTGAAGTTGGCCTTAACACAGTCATTGGGACATCCGGCCACTGCCACCTTGATGTGGTAATGGGACGGAAATATGATCTTCTCAATTTTCCTGGCCAGCTCGTATGTATTGATATTTCCCTTGATGCAGTGGGCGTTTCCAATACAGGACATCACGTTCCTGGCTCCGATGGTGGGATAGCCGTAATCATTAACCTCCATGTCCACATCGCACATCTCCACATCCACATCATGGATATAGCCTTTGAGAAACTTGTTCACTGCTTCGATGTTCTCGTATTTGATCCCAGGCACATCCAGGGTCTGCCTGGTACCCATATGAAATGTTCCGTTGCCGTAGCGCTCACAAAGTTCCTGCACCATGGACAGGTGCCTTGCCTCTATCATGGCTCCGGGCACACGCATCTGAAGCATAAACTCTCCTGCCACCTTGGACTGCCTGAAACAGTTGATCCTCACCTTTTTAATATCTATATCGTGATTCATTCCTTGCCACCCCTCTCTTAGTCAACCAGATACTTGGCCTGGGTATAGTTAAAAACAGGCCCGTCCAGACATACGTACACCTCATCGATCCGGCAGTGTCCGCATTTGCCCACAGCGCAGGACATCTTGCGCTCAAAGGACATCCAGATCTTCTCCTCAGGCACTCCCTGCTTCAGGACCTCAAATCCGGTAAACTTCATCATTGGCGGCGGCCCCACCACCACTACTGCATAATCCTCCCCCAGATCCTTAAAGGGGATACGGGACACGAATTTAGTTACAAAGCCGGTCTCCCATCCATCCTTGCGGTCTTTGTCAAGGGCATAGATGGTGTCAAAGCGCCTGCTCCACCGCTCCAGGTCGCCCTTAAAGATAATGCCCTCCTCATTCTTAAATCCGCTGATCAGATGCACGCTTTTCACAAGGTCAGGGTTGTCGTAGAACATATTCAGCATGCTCTTAACCGGGGCAAGACCGGTCCCCCCCGTAATCACCACCATGTGCTTTCCCTTAAACTGGTCAATCGGCCAGCCCTTGCCATAGGCTCCGCGCAGGAACAGGATATCCCCTGCCTTTTTCTCAAATATCACATCTGTCACCTTGCCCACGGAACGGATGGTAAAATCCATATAGCCTTCCCCAAAGGAACTCACCGAGATGGGCGCTTCCCCGATCTTGGGTATGGAAAGCTGGAGGAACTGTCCGTGCTCCGGCTTGATGTCTGTCTCTACTCTATATGTATACTCGTGAAGGCTCTCACGCTTAACTTCCAATATCTTACATGCCACAGGCTTTACAATATTTTCCATACTTATCCCCTCTCCTGTCCCATTTCCCCTGCTTTTATCTCCTCAATGGCATCCGCCATTCGGTTTACCGTGGTCACAATGGAGATATACTCCGGACATCGGTCAATGCAGCGGCCGCATCCCACACACATGTGATAGTCCTTAAATCGCGCCTTGTAGTCGTGGAATTTGTGGAGCACCTTATAGCGCATCCTGTCACCGGCCCTGTTTCTAAAGCTCATGCCCCCGGCCATATCCGTAAAGTCTTTTACCTGGCAGGAAGCCGTTGTCCTCTTTCTCTCACCCACATTTGCATTTTCATTATAAATAATATCCGTGGTGGTAAAGCAGGTACAGGTACTGCAAGCAACCGTACAGGCTCCGCATGAAATACATCTCCCGTCATACTGCCTCCACATGGGATGGTCCTTTAGTTTTGTCAGGACTTCCTTGTCCGGGATCTCCGGCACCGTGACCTTGAGTGCATTTTCCTCCACAAATGCAGGGGCAAACTCCTCCTGTTCCATCCCTTCAAAATAAGGGGCAAAGGTCTCATCCTTTACCTGGACCGCCAGGCCGTCCTCACCAAAACAGACTGCCAGGGAATAATCCTCTGACCGGTTGGTGCCCATGCTGACGCAAAAGCAGGTATCCCAGCCCCCGGAGCATTCCATCATAACGATCTTCACCCGCTCCTTCATCCTCTTATAATACATATCCTCAAAGCCGCCGTTGGTAAGATATATCTTTTCCTGGTGGTGCTGGGCGTGGATGTCGCAGGGGCGCATGAATATCAGAAGCTTTTTGGATGAAACCCTGCTCTCAATAAACTCATCCTCGGTAAAATAAAACAGGGACTGAGTAATGGGGCTTAAAACCTCCTTTGCCGGAAAGTCTGATTTCTCCCTGTACTCAATCTCCTCTACACTGTCCACCCGGGCATACCTGATCAAATCCGTGTCTGAATACCTTCCCTTACCCACAAACCGCTTTGGGGCCCAGATCTCATACTCATCCTGAAGCTGCCCAAAAATCCTGTCGGCATCCTTAATTCCAACCTTATATCCCATGAAATGCCTCCTCCTTTACTGGTTATCCTTCTTTATTATTATTTAAGCCATGTTATTATTATAACAAATCAAAAATGGTCTGCCTAATTATATATTGTAATGGTTAAATAACAAATTTTTATCATTAAGGAAGCCTGGCATTGAATCCCCTTCAACACCAGGCTTACATTCCTAAATAGATTCATTTATTCCACTGTCATGATCAAATCACCAGCCTTGATCATTCCAGGTTCCCCTTTGCACACCGCTGTGTGGTTCGTTGAATTTGATACAATAACCGGAGTCACTGTCTCGTATCCTTCTTTCTCGATGGCCTCCTTATCAAACGTAAGCAGCATATCTCCGGTTTTAACACGATCTCCCGCCTTTACATGGGGCTTGAAATATTTTCCCTGCAGTTCTACCGTATCCATCCCCACATGGATCAGAAGTTCTGCACCGTTCTCAGCCACGATCCCTAAAGCATGCCCGGTATCAAACACCGAGGCAACTGTACCATTTACCGGAGCGTATAATTTTCCTTCCCAAGGCCGGACCGCAACCCCTATTCCAAGCATACCGCTGGAAAACACCTGATCATTAACCTGACTTAATGGAATCAGGTCCCCATTTAAGGGACTGGATATACTCAGTTTGTGACTTCCGCTTCCTGAAGATTTCTCCTTCACTCCAGTTTCTTCCTTCGCGCCGCTTTCCTCCGGCACATCCTCAAACCCAAGACGCCACTGGATAGCAAATGTCACAACAAAAGCAATAAAGGCTGCAATCAGGGCATTGATCACATTACGGGAATCAGGTCCCACATACAGTCCAATTGCCGCCAGACCGGCTCCGCCTCCGCCAAAGCGCTGTACTCCGGTTAAACCGGCATACAGGCCTCCAATCCCTCCGCCAATGGTTGTTGCGATCAATGGTTTGCGGAGCCGTAAGTTAACACCAAACAGGGCCGGTTCTGTAATGCCCAGAAGAGCGGTCACACCGCTGGAAACTGATAGCTGGCGCAATTCCCTGTTTTTTGTCTTCACTGCCACGCAAAGTGCCGCCGCTCCCTGGGCAATATTGGATGGAAGGTTACCGGGTCCTATCACTGTCTCATATCCCAGAGCGGAAAGGGAATTGACATAAGCCGGAAGCAGGCTGTAATGCATGCCGGTCATAACCAGAAATGGCATAAAGGCTCCGATCACAGTGGGAAGAATCCACGGTGCTATTTTTTCTACTGACAGCAAGAACGCCACCAGACCGTCACCAATGATGCTTCCCAACGGTCCCAGCACTACCAGACCGATAGGAGCCATGATCAGTATGGTCAGCAGGGGCCTTGCTATAAATTTAATTACAGCAGGAGTAATCTTTTCTACAAATTTTTCCACATATGACAGAACAAATACGATCATGATAATGGGGATTACAGATGAAGAGTATGTCACCATACGCACCGGAATACCCAATACTCGGACAATATCTCCGGTCTCTTTCAGGGCGATCAGATTGGGATGCAGCAGGACCGCGCCCATGAGCATGGCCATCTGCATACTGCACCCGAATTTTTTTGCAGCTGATGCCGCTAAAAACACGGGCAGAAAATAGTAGGATGCATCTGCTATAAAATTTAGAAAATAGTATGTATTGCCTGTTTTGTCAATCAGGCTGAACAGTGTAAGAATGGATAAAAGTGCTTTGACCATACCGGCACCGGCTATGATCGGCATGATTGGTGAAAAAATACCGGCTATGGTGTCCAGCAGCACATTGAGCCCCTTCTTTTTTTCATTTTGGGGTATTCCGTCCTTGGCCTTGTCTGTTCCGCATCCTCCAAGTTTCTGAAGTTCCTGATAAACGACAGGAACCTCCTGCCCAATAATCACCTGAAACTGTCCCCCTTTATTCACAACCCCCATCACTCCCGGGATTTCCCCGACTTTCTTTTCATCGATCCCTTCCGTTGACCGCAGGCTGAATCTCAGCCTGGTAACACAGTGGGTCAAGTTCTTAACATTGTTTTCGCCCCCAACTTCCTGAAGAATCTTTTGCGCCGTAACCTTAGCATCCATCTCAATACCTCCACATTTATCCTGACAATCATTATCCGATCATATCTATATCTTCACCGTTTGTTTCCAGCACCTTTTTATACCAAGCATAGGATTTCTTCTTAATGCGTTTTAAGCTTCCTTTTCCGCTGTCATCCTTATCCACATAGATAAAGCCATATCGTTTGCGCATTTCCCCTGTTCCCACTGATATGATATCGATAGGTCCCCAGCATGTATAACCCATTACATCCACACCATCCAACTCTACCGCCTGCTTCAGCGCCTCTATATGGGATGCAAGAAACCGGATCCGATAATCATCCTGAATTGTTCCATCCTCCTCAACACGGTCAACAGCTCCCAACCCGTTCTCCACAACAAAAAGAGGCATCTGATATCGGTCATACAATTCATTAAGGGCGATCCTCAGGCCGATGGGATCAATGGGCCAGTCCCAGGCATTTCGTTCCAGGAATGGATTGGAACGTTCCACCCTGATATCTGATCCGTCCTCGCTGGATGCAACAGAGGAAAAATAGTAGCTGAAAGCAATATAGTCCACGGTCCCCGCCTTCAGGACCGTTTCATCCCCTTCCTCCATATGCAGTTCCACCCCCATGCGCTTTAACTGAGTCCTGCACAGATTAGTGTAATATCCTCTGCACATCACATCCGTATAATAATAATTAGGTATCATGTGGAACCTCTGTGCCAGTACATCCTCAGGCCGGCATGTCTTGGGATACGTTGTCGGGTACTGCAGCATGCATCCGATTTTAAACTGCGGATCGATCTCATGACCTGCAATCACGGCCCTTGCGCTTGCCAAAAACATGTTGTGGCTGGCAATGACCTTAATCTCATTATGATCTTCTCCTTCCCTATAGCGTATTCCTGCTTGGTGATAGGGTTCTGCCTGATTCATGGTCTCATTGATCTCATTAAATGTTATCCAATATTTTACCTTATCCTTGTAACGCGTAAACACGGTCCTGCAATATCGTTCAAAACACTCAATCATCTTCCGGTTTCTCCAGGAACCATACTTCTGCACCAGATACAGTGGCGTCTCATAGTGGGACAATGTGACAATGGGTTGGATCCCCTTTTCCAAAAGGGTATCAAATACCTTGTCATAAAAAGCAAGTCCAGCCTCATTTGGCTGCATCTCATCTCCCTGCGGAAAAATTCTCGGCCAGTTTATGGACATCCTGAAACAGTTAAACCCCATTCCCGCTAACAGATCAATATCTTCCCGATACCTGTGATAAAAATCAATCCCCTCATGGCTGGGATAATAACATCCCGGTATCACACCATCATGGACCACCCTGGGAACCCCATGACAGGAGCCCTGCTCCACATCCGCTATACTAAGTCCCTTTCCATCTTCAAGAAATGCCCCTTCCAGCTGGTTGGCCGCAGTGGCTCCTCCCCATAGGAAATCTTTTCTCAAGCTCATAATCAAACCTCCTTATGACCCGATTATAAGCAGGAAATCTTTATTTGAAAACAAACAAGGCCGATTATGAAACAGTGTTTTATCTTAGAGCCGCTCCTCTGTGGCTTTGGATGAAACACTGTTTTAACAATCGGCCATCCCCTCACTTACTCCTTCTCCTCCCCTCCCATGATAATGGAATTGGTGGATTTACGGAAACGTTCCAAAAGGCTGGTGCGCTCCAGCTTTCTCTGATAATTTCCATTGTAATCCTGCTGGAAATAGGCTGCATAGAGAATATCCAGCAGCAGACTGACTGACAGATGTGTACTAAAATCCCCAAGATTCTGGAACAGACTTTCCTTGGTGGATATGGTTAATTTGCAAGCAGCATACTTTGTAAGGGAATTTTCACCAAAGGAGGTGAGGGCGATCACAGGAACCGATCTTTTTTTACATTCCATAGCCACACGAAGTGTCTTTCCTGTCTCACCGGAATAAGAAATAATAATAGCCACATCTTTGACCGACAGACAACCTGCCTCATAAAGCTGATAGTTAAGATTATTGGAAATAGTCACCCTTTTTCCAATTTTGATCATTTTTTCGCGGAAGCACTCTGCCTGGTTGATAGCCGTCCCTGCTGAAAACACATAAACATTTTGGCTATAACGAAGGAGTTTGACTGCACGCTGCAAAGCATCATGACGGAGAAGGGACACCGTATCCTGTGCTGTCTCTTCGTACAGCAGAGCAATCCGGTTCGCCGCCTTCATTATGGTATCCTTCTCTGAAAAGGGAAAATTAACGTCCACCTCGCCGGGCTGCTGATCCAGATACCGTATTTCTTTTATATACTGTGTCTTAAAATCTTCAAAGCCGCCAAACCCCATACGCTTACACATACGGACAATGGTGGCCGGGGAAGTATAGGTCGCTTCCGCCAGGCTGCGGGATGAATACTTTTCAATACTGCTCCCCTGTTCCAACAGGAAATCCGCAATTTCTTCCTCAGTTTTTGTCATGGTTTCCTTTAATTTCAATTTTTCCATAATCAGCATAACAATCCCCCGTCCTTCTGCCTGTTTTTTCTTATGTTCTATTATAATTACAAAAAACACAGATGCAAGCAAAATGCAGCATTCCGACTACGGAACGCTGCATTCTGCCGCTCTATAAGGATCTATATGAATCTACAGATCAAATATCTCAAAATCATCATTCACGTCATCCTGGGCCAGGCCGGCCGGCTGTTCCGGCTTGGATGTCTGAACCGGTCTGGTTGGCTGGACCGGTCTGGTTGGCTGGGCTGACCCGGTTGTCCGGTCCGGTCTGCCGGACTGGGCTGGCCTGGACGGCCTGGAGGGGCCTGCAGATTTAGGCGGCCGGACTGCCTTGGGCGGTTCCACCGGGTCTATGGGTTTCACTGATTCCATTGGCTGCACCGGTTCCAGAGGCTGTGACGCCCTGGAGGGGCGATGCTCTGTCCGGCTGCGCCTGCGGGCAGCTTCTTCCCGCTCATCGGCATCCTCATCCCGGTCCTCATATTCCCCTTCGTCCTCATACCCCATCTGGTATTCGTACTCCCGCCTGTCATCATAGACCCGGCCGTCTTCATCCGGTTCATCCTCATCATCTTCATCCCCGAATTCCTGGCCGTCATACTCGTCATATTCATCATACTCATCGCCATAGCCGTCTTCATCCTCGTAGGCCTGGTCCTCATCCTCCTGATACTCGTCTTCGCCTTCGGAGGATATCTGCTTTCTCTTCTTTGCGGCCGCCCTGCTTCTGCTGCCTCCTGGCTCCTCAGGACTATCGCCGTCCCGGCCTCCTCCTTTGCCCTTCTTGTTCATTACAACCACCAAAAGGATGATCAGGAGCACCACTGCAATGGCAACGGTTACTGCCAGAAGGATCCTAAACAGGTTAAAGTCCTCACGTACCTTGTCATACTGTACTGCCAATGTATTGTACTGATCCGAGGTCACCATGCTGCTTGCTGCGGGATCCTCAAAGTATCTCTGGATGGTCCTCTCACTGTCCTTCATATCATAGCGGTAGAAGTTCTTTTCACCCGCCTCATTCATACCATACACAACACAGTACTGCGGCTCCTGATCAGCGCCCCATACCCAGCCCTTTACCTTGTGGCCGTCAATATTGATGGTGCTGGTCTTAAATCCGTCAGGAACCTTAACAGACTCGTCCGGAGGAAGTATGGTAATGGTCCGCCTGGATATCTCCATCTTGACCTGTTCTCCTGCATCCGCGGAAGCAGCGCTGGCACCGCCCTCCGCCTTGGTCACCACGATCACATATTCCTTGGCTGTCTCCCCATCCTGGGCCGTGACCTTACAGGTCACCCGGTTCTCTCCCATCTGGAGGCCTTCATTGCCGGAAATCACCTTGTTTGCATTATCATCCGTTGTGTCCGCGCTGATGATCAGCTTATCCACGTCCGTGCCCACGGTCACCGCATAGGTATCCACATCCGGCGAGAATGCCGGACTCAGTTCACCCGGCGAAACCTTCAGGCTCTTTAAGGTGGCATCCTTGGATGCGGTCTGAAGGGCGCTCACCGTAACAGTGGAGCTTCCCTCATGGTCCACGGTCACCAGCTGTGAACTGGAATCATATATCTCCTGGCTGGTTACCGAGATCTTGCTGGAGCCTGCCGCCAAAGCATTAAACTGCAGGGTAAAGGCCAGGGTGCCCGTGTTGGGCGTCCCTGCATCCCCATGAACCCGGACAGCTCCTGCCCCGCCTTCTGCGTTGGTTCCGCTGACAAACTCCAGCGCATTGGCGTCATAGGACAGCATAATATCCGCATTGGCCAGATTACTGCTGCTGCTTATCTTCATATTGACCTTAACCTGGCTTCCCACCGTGGCGGAGGGGTCGGAAAAGGTTATCTTAGCGCTTGCCGCAAATGCTGTCAGCATCTGTGCAGGCATCATCACTGCCATCATGCATGCCATTACCAGAATGGCAGCCCCGTGTCTCATTCGTCTTATCATCATTTATTCCCACTTTCAGATTATCATGTTTTCTTCCTGTCAGGACTGCACTTGCACAATAGTGACATTGCTTCCGCCCGGTGTGTTGCCGCCGCCAGGCATACTGCTGTCACCCGGCGCTCCCGGTCCGCCGCTGCCTCCCGGCCCTACGCCGCCTGAGCTGCTGCCTGAACTGCCGCCTCCCGTGCTTCCATCCGGCGCTGCCGGACTCTGAACACTGCCCTGGGTAGGTCCTCCTGCCTGCTGCACCACATGGATGGTGTAGGTCCGTACATTTCCGTTCTGTGCGGTTACCGTTATAATGACATCGTTGCCTCCGCTCTGCAGGTTTATATTGCCTGCGCCTGCCACGGTGGCATTGGAGTCAGCCGATGATGCATTGACTGTAATGTTGGTTACGGAAGAATCCACGATCAGGTTATACTCCTGGGTATCCCTGTTAAAGGATGGGGTCAGGCTGAATCCGTCCACACCCAGGCCGGACAGCTTATTGTTAGGGCTTCCGTCCCCCGTGGGAGCGATGCACGCCTGCTCCGGCATGTTGTTAAATACCGGAATATGGAATTCCAGCGCCGAATTCTTCATGGTTGCCGTATATGCCTGGGACAGCTTGGCCGCTTCTGACGCAGCGCCCTGTACATTGCTCATATACTGGTGCTTATAGGGGTTGCTTCCCTGCACATTAAACTTTTTCAGGTAAAATGTATTCTGGCCGGCCTTTACATAGTTTTCCCCATAGCTCTGGGCCCCGCCCCGGATGGATTTTTCCACTGTGTTCCAGGGACGTCCGTAGGTGCCGGACTGTGACGCATATCTCAGCCCCATCTGGATCGCGGACATGGAACCGGACTGATATGCTTCCACATTAAAATAGTTATAATAACCCTCATACCCGGAATAGTTTCCGGATATAAGCGGGCTTGTGCCATTGTTGCCCTGCTCCTGCAAGATCATGGCTGCCAGCACGTAAGGGCTGACCCCTGACTGGGATGCTGCATTCATGATAATATCAATGTAAGAAGCCTCTTCTCCCGAAGGCGAAGTCCCTGCCGGGGATACGCCGGACGGGGAGCTGCTCGACGGTGAATTGCCTGACGGCGAATTGTCCGAGGGCGAATTACCCGAGGGTGAATTGGAAGAGGGTGAGTTACCGGATGGCGATTGGGTGGATGACGTATCACCTGAAGGCGGATTGCTGCCTGTATTGGTGCCGCCCACTGCAACCGGGCCATTGGACGAGGAGGAATTATCCTGTCCGGGAGCCACCAGGCTGACATTGGTTGTCACAAGCTGATGCTCCCTGGGAGTAATGGATGCCTGTGGTCCTTCCAGACTCACCTCACCGCTGCCGCCGGACGCCGGACTGCCCTGGGAAGAACTGTTGCCCGAAGGTGTCGAGCTGCCGCTTGTCCCTGACACACCGGGGCCGTGCTGGCTGTCATCATATGTACTTCTTCCCGGGCCGTTGGACGAACTGCTCCCCGAATGAGAACTGCTCCCTGGTCCCGTGCTGCTGCCCGGTCCTGAGGATGATCCGCCGGAAAAATCACTGCCGCCCGTGCCCGTGGATGTGGTGGAACCTGACAGGAACGTACCGGTCACCATGCTGGTAAGGCCTTCCCTTGTCTGGGTATTCTGGTCATATTCATGGGCCAGGAACTGGAATACATAGGTCTCGTCCAGGAAATTCCTGGGATCCATGTAATACCGGATGATATCCGGTGATGCCGCCACCCAGTTGCTGCCATCCAGCCCGGTCCAGGTACTGTTATCCCAGTTATATGCGCCGTCCGCAACAGACTTCCAGGAAGAAACACTGCCGGAAGCTACCAGATTGCGGCTGAGTACGGACTCATTCTCAATGACCGTATTCCAGTCCAGCCCTGTATTCTTTGCCTTAAACACCCAGTTGGGATACTGGGCATGAAGCTGTCTTAAACCGTTCTTATAACTCTCCGGAAATCCCTGGGAATTCAGATATGCCTCGAAATTGGCATCCGGGGTGTAAGAAACAGGAAGCCGTACATAGAGAGAGGACACATAACCTGTACTCACCGCTCCGCCCGTTCCCGTAAATTGGATCTGATACCATGTATTGCCGTCTGTGCCCCGCTGTTCGCCAATGATGTTAATGGCTGCACCTGCCGCCAGCCTGCCCACGGATGAATACCCCGTGCCGGCGCCGCTGCGGACATTCAGGGAGGTTGCCTTTACCGTGGCAGCTCCCGTATATGCGTAGGAATTGAACATTGTAAAAGGCGTGGCAACCGATGCCGGAAGATTTGCTGCCATCATCAACCCCAGCACCAGCGCCAGACCTTTCTTAATTTTGTTTCCCTTCATTATGTACAAATCTCCTGTATTTTCATCCATATCCAATAAAAGTATGAATTTCTATTTTATGACATTAATCCTATTATAATGACAAATACCTTCATATGTCAACAAAAACGCAGGAAACTTCACATAATACAAACTTTCGTAAGAAAAGATTAAATAATGTGGTAACTCCTTCCAAAATCTATAAAAATTTCCAGTACATGGCGGACTACGCCGGAAAATGTCATCTGTTTGACCCCCCTGTCCGCATACACTGGGAACTGCTTTACCAGGGTCCCGTTCAGGCTGTAATCAATGGTTCCGATCTTCTGCCCTTCCCGCACAGGAGCCTCTAATATAGAAGGGATCCGGGCCGTCACCTGCACCTGTTCATCCTCCTTTAGCAGCATGGGAAGCTTTTTTTCCTCCTCGCTCAGGTGCAAGGACGCGCCTGTGAATTCCTGGCAGTTTCCTTCCTCCTCCCAGCACAGGCCCCCTGTCACCGGAATATCCGGAATCTCCTTTTCACAAAACACATCTCTTATGTTGTAATGATCCAGGCCGTAGGTGTAGAGTTTTCTGGCATCTGTCCATTTATAGGTTTTATGAGGGGGCCATCCGCATCCTAAAAGGGCAATGATGTAAGTTCTTCCCCCATTCTCCATGGCGCCAACGTAGGAGTAGCCCGCTCCCCCTGTAAATCCCGTCTTGCCCGACAAAACACCCTGCATCATATTCAGGAAAGCATTGTGGTTGTAACAGCTGTAGGAACGTTTTCCTGAACTGTCGGAAAAGGAGTAGTTCTGGGTCTGGGTGATTTTAAGGAACTCATCCTTCTTAGGCGACTGCGTTACACAATAGCGCATGATAGCCGCCAGGTCCGATGCCGTGGTGGAATGAATATGTTCTGTTCCGTCTTTGTCCTTTTTCACCCCGTCCAGTCCATTGGGTGTAATAAAATATGTATTCTCACACCCCAGGCTTTTTGCCTTTTCATTCATCAGTGCGGCAAACCCTTCCACGCTGCCCCCTATATTTTCCGCGATCATGACCGCTGCATCATTGTAGGATTCCAGCATCAGGGCATACAGCAGGTCACCCAGGCGGTATTTCTCCCCGGACCGGACCCCCAGATGGACCTTGGGCTGGGAGGCGGCCGTGGAGGATACGGTTACACTGTCCTCCAGATTTCCCATCTCCAAGGCCAGGATACATGTCATGATCTTTGTGGTGCTGGCCATGGGGCGAATGATGTCCTGGCCCTTTCCATACAGGATACGGCCGCTGCTGCCGTCCATGAGAACAGCGGACTGGGCATAGAGTTTCAGAAAATCAGCCGTCTCATCCCCGTCTTTCGCACTCCCCCCGGCAGCCTCACCGCTTCTCCCCTCCTGCTGTGTGATATATGCTCCCTGCACGGTCTGAACACGGCCGCAGACAAGGGAAATCAATAATACAATAGTTACAATCCAACGTTTCATGGCAGCGCCGCCTTTTTGCCTTTATTTCATCCTATTCTGGCCTATATGCATTTATTCATGGAGTACTTCCCTGCCCGGTAAACTGTATGATATAATGAAATGATCATCCGCGTACTGTATAAGGAGGCGCAACATGCTGAAAAATATATGCTGCATACAATTCCGTGAAGGCAGCAAGGAAGAACTGCTGCCGGATTTCAGTCCGGATTTTCCTCATATTGCTTCCTATGTGGAACTGGACAAACTGCATCCGCTCCGCTTCATCCCCTGGCACTGGCACAAGGAAGTGGAATTGTTCTATGTTGAATCCGGTGTGGTGGAATACCATATCCCCAAGGGAACATTTGTGTTTCCTGCCGGTCATGGCGGTCTTCTCAATTCAAACGTCCTCCATATGACTCAGTCCCCCAAAGGGATCGTCCATACGGTTCAGCTGGAGCATCTGTTCGACCCATCTCTCATAGGAGGGACTCCCGGAAGCAGGATTGAAAAAAAATATATCCTTCCTCTCACAACAGCCGCACACATAGGCGTTATTCCCCTGGATCCCGGCCGGCCCCAGCAGGCTTCCATTCTGGAATCCATCCGCCGGTCTTTTCAGATCTCCTCTGAGGAATATGGATATGAGGTCAGGCTGCGGGATTCCCTCTCTGATATCTGGTGCAGGATTCTTGCCATCAGCGCCCCTCTCCTTGATGAAAATGGACACAGCACAAAAAACGATGACAAGCTGAAAATGATGATCATATACATCCATGAACATTTTAGGGATAAGATTACAGTTGGGAATATTGCCGGTGCTGCCTTTATCAGCGAACGGGAATGTTTCCGCACCTTTCAGGAATGTCTGCGCACCACTCCTGTGGAATATCTTAAGGCTTACCGTCTGCAGCAGGCCAGCCGTATGCTGGCCCAAGGCCGGGAATCCGTCACCCTGGTCAGCCAGGCATGCGGCCTGGGAAGCAGCAGTTATTTCGGAAAGGTATTCAGAGAGCATACAGGATATTCACCATTGGAATACAGGCGCCGATACGGCCGGGGGAATGAATGAGTGCAGCCGCCGCCTCATCCGCATCCGCATCTGCCCTTTACATCATCTGCGAATGGCAGGATCGTGATAGATAAAGGCGGAAACCATATATAAATAAGAATATTATTTCACTATAATGATATCAGGTAAAGTGATAGGAAATCAGGATAGCCGACCACGCCAGCTGACCATGGCATTCAAAGGAGGCCCTATTATGATCAAACTGAATATCATTAACATGGAAGAATTCCTGCGCACGGTAAACCGCTGCAAGGGAGCCGTATATATGGTTGAACCGGGAACTGGTAAAACAGATATCACCGGGCAGGACGAAATCCAGGAATATCTGCGCAGAAAACACAGGGATAATAAGGGTTATCTGCCGCTGGTGCTGGAAATCCCCGTTCCTGCGGACTATATGAGCATTATCAACTTTTACGCCGGCGACCTGTGACCTGCTTTCACTCTGTAAAAAGCAATATGACCCCATGAAACAGATTGACAAGAACACCCCTTCATCTTAAACTAGAATATATGTTCTGTCTATACATGGAATCATATCATTAAAAGGAGTGTGAAATATTATGGAGCAGCCGGAAAAGAGACGCCTCATTTTCCACATTGATGTAAATTCCGCTTTTCTCAGCTGGGAATGTGTGTACCGGCTGAGCCAGGATCCCGATGCCCTGGATCTGCGCACCATCCCCTCCGCGGTGGGCGGGGATGCCAGTATGAGGCACGGCATTGTGCTGGCCAAATCTCCTCTTGCAAAGAAATACGGGGTCGCCACAGGAGAACCCCTGGCCCAGGCGCGCCGCAAATGCCCGGACCTGACCGTGGTGCCTTCCCGTTTTGATTTTTATATCCGGTGTTCCAGAAAAATGATGGAGCTGCTGGAGGAATATACGCCGGACCATGAAAAATTCAGCATTGATGAGATCTTCCTGGATATGACAGGAACCATCCATCTTTTTGGCGACCCGCTGACAACAGCCAACCGGATACGGGAACGGATCGGGAGGGAACTGGGATTCACTGTGAACATCGGTATTTCCAGCAACAAACTTTTGGCCAAGATGGCCTCTGATTTTGAAAAGCCGAACAAGTGCCATACCCTGTTTTTGGAGGAAGTGCCGGAAAAGATGTGGCCGCTGCCCATCCGGGAGCTTTTCTTTGTGGGAGGGGCTGCCCAGAAAAAGATGGAAAGCCTTGGACTGCGTACCATCGGCCAGCTGGCTGCCTGCGATCCAAAGGTGCTGAAGGCACATCTGGGCAACAAATACGCCGAGCTCATTCACCAGTATGCCAACGGGATCGATGATGATCCGGTGGAGGAAAAGGAACCTGTTAACAAGGCCTACGGCAACAGCATCACCCTGTCCAGGGATATCTCCTCCTATGAGGATGCCTGCCAGGTCCTGCTGTCCCTGTGTGAAACAGTTGGCGCCAGGCTGCGGGCAGACCATGTCCTATGCAATAATGTCTGTGTGGAACTGAGGGATTGGGAATTCAGGAACCAGTCCCACCAGATGGCCCTGCCAGAACCCACGGATTCAACCTCCGTGCTCTACGATCATTCCTGCCGTTTATTAAGGGAATTCTGGACCATGACCCCACTGCGTCTCATGGGAGTGCGGGCCGGAAAGATTTCAGAGGATACCTTTTCCCAGATCAGCCTTTTTGAGGATCCGGGACTGCAAAAGAAAAAAGAATTTGAAAAAACAGTGGATGCCATACGCAGCCGCTACGGCATAGACAGCATCAAGCGGGCCAGTTTTCTGCAAAAGGATTCCATCGTGGACCATGCAGCCAGCAAGAGAAAACATCTGAACCGCCAGGAAGACATATAAGCCACATCAGGAGAATACATGATCAAGAAAACCATTGAATACCATATAACAGATTCGTCCCAGGATTGCACGGTTGAAGAATTTTTAAAAGCCCGCGGCTATTCCCATCATCTGGTGGTGCATCTTAAGAAGGATCCTCAGGGATTGATTGTTGATCACATCCCTGTCTATACCGTACACCGCCTTCAGGCCGGTGAAAGGCTTAGGGTCACACTTACGGAGGAGGAATCCTCCCATAATATCGTCCCTGTCCCCCTTCCCCTTTCCATTGTGTATGAAGATGAGGATATCCTGGTGATCGACAAGGCGGCCGGAGTTCCCGTCCATCCATCTCAGGGCCACCATGACAACACCCTGGCCAATGCAGTGGCCTGGTATTATTGCCAGAAGGGTGAGCCCTTTACCTACCGGGCCATCAACCGCCTGGACAGGGATACCACGGGCCTTCTCATCCTTGCCAAGCACATGCTCAGCGCCTGTGTGTTATCCCATGAGATGCAAAACCGTAACATCAAGCGGGAATACCGGGCCATGGTGTGCGGCAGGACCATGGAACAGGGGTGCATCCGCAGCCCCATTGCCAGAGTCAGCGGCTCCACCATTGAGAGAGCGGTAGACCATGAACACGGTGAATCCGCCTGCACCCACTACAGGCGGATCTCTTACAACGAATCCCTGGACCTATCCTATATCAGCCTTTGGCTGGAGACAGGACGCACCCACCAGATCCGTGTCCATATGAAGTCCATCGGCCATCCTTTACCGGGGGATTTTCTTTATCATCCCGACTACCGCCATATCAAACGCCAGCCCCTGCATTCCTACGGGCTGAGTTTCCTCCATCCGGTTACCGGCAGGTCCATGGAGTTTACAGCAGAGCTTCCCCAGGATATGGCCTGTCTTTTATAAGATCGGGGCCAATGGTTCACATCCGCCTCAGTCCCCTGGGATAATGGTTCTTAAGCATTCCTCCGGCAAATTTGCACCAGCCAAGGCTGAGGCCGTCTGTGAGGACCAGCCCCCATCCCTTCCTGTCCCCCTCTGCTCTGACCTCATCCGCTGACAGGGTTTCCCCCTTCAGGTAGCGGATGACCTCCCTTTCATGGGAGGGAAGTTCAGCCCATCGTTTCACATCCTCTTGTCTCAGAACCAGGGCCAGGCCGTGGGAAGGTTCAAACCGATTTTTTTTCAGGGCCCCCATATGGAGTCCCGGCCGGATGATCTTCAGTCCCTTCATGTCCGGCATCTCAGGTGGCAGCAGATACAACTGGTCGCCAAACAGAACATACTCATCCCTTTCAAGGAACTGCTCCGGCCGCACCAGGGTATCCTTTAGAAACGCTTCATAGTCCTTAAAGATCCCGTCCCTTTTTCTGCTGTCCAGATACACAGCCTCCTTAAAGCGTGCCCGGCAACAGGCTTTATCTCCCGGCTCTCTCTTTTTAAGGACAGCCATATAGTGGCCTTCTCCCTCCAGTTTATGGGGCATGATGCGGAAGGTCTCTTCCAGATGATGTTGTTTTACCAGCTCTGATGTCTGCTCTGACGCCACCCCTTCCTGATCTGATCTCTCCCCTGCCTTCTCCCTATCTTTCCATCCGATCCATTGGGGTTTCCCCTCTGTGAATCCTTCGTAAGCTGCCACGGATTCCACACAAAACTCCTCATGGCGCTCCAGGAAACCCAGGATTGCCCCTTCATTTTCTTCCGGCGCAAAGGTGCAGGTAGAATAAACCATCCTTCCGCCCGGACGCAGCATGGCCGCGGCGCTGTCCAGTATCTCTCTCTGGCGGGCGGCACACATGTCCACATGCTCCTCGCTCCACTGCGCTCTGGCAGTCTCATCCTTTCTGAACATTCCCTCCCCTGAACAGGGCGCGTCCACCACGATCCCGTGAAAGTATTCCGTAAAATGGGGCGCCAATTGTCCTGGCTCCTGGTTGGAAACCACACAATTATAAACCCCCATGCGTTCCATATTCTGGGACAGGATCCTGGCTCTGGCCGGATGGATCTCATTGGACAGCAGGAATCCCTGTCCTTTTAACCGGGACGCGATATGGCTGGATTTGCCCCCGGGAGCCGCGCACAGATCCAGAACACGGTCGCCGGGTTGGGGATCCAGAAGCTCCACCACCGCCATGGCACTGGGTTCCTGAATATAGTACAGCCCGGCCTCATGGTACGGGTGTTTTCCCGGCCTGTGGCTGCCATCGTAATAGAAGCCTTCTTTTACCCAGGGAATCTTTTTCAGGGAAAATCCAGCCCTGTCGCTCACCTTTTGTGCCAGGTCCCTTACTCCCTGCTCCTCCCATCCATCCTCCGTCCCGCCCCAGGCCTTAAGGGAGTTAAAGCGAAGCCCCTGGACCCGTTCACTGTCATAGCTGGCCTCAAAAGCCTCATATTCATCTCCCAGCAATTCTTTCATCCGCTCCTTAAAGCGTACCGGCAATTCCGTCATCTTATATCCATCCTTTATTTTCACTAATCCTTATATTCCGATCCCTTGTCCACTAAGGGTATATTCACATCAGGAAACAGTCCCATGCCATGACGGCAAATGAGCCGCTGTATCATAATGATACAGCAGCCCACTTCATCCTTCAATCCCTGTTACAAATAAATCCAATCCTCTTTAGAGCACTACCTTAAAGTCATCGTTGGCCTCTCCGTTCACCACATAGTATGCGGTGCCTTCATTGGCAACAATGTAAAGCTCAATAGTCTTGATCTCCACACCCTTATGATTGCTCTTATATGCTTTTACCGCGCGGTCCAGCACATCCTTGGCCACCAGGTCTTTTCCGTCAAACTGAAAATGTACCTCTGCCTTTGGTTCTGCCTTTTTAGCTGCCGTTTTCTTGGCTGGAGCCGGCTTGGCTGGAGCCTTTACTTCTTTCTTCTCCGCTTCCTTTTTAACCGTCTCTTTTTTAACTGTATCTTTCTTAACCGGTTCCTTCTTGGCCGCAGTTGTCTTAGCCGGAGCCTTCTTCGCTGCTGCTTTCCTGGCCGGGGCTTTCTTGGCCGGTGCCGCTTCTGTCTCTGCGGCTGCCACAGCTTCTGTCTTTACTTCTTCAACTGGTGCCGCCTGCTTTGCCTCTGCTTTAGCAGCTGTTGGCTTTACTGCCTCCTCTGCCGGCTTTACAGTTGTTTTAACATCTTTCTTAGCTTCTACCATAGTCCATATCCTCCCTAGTTTTGAATAATGGCTTTACGAGTAATCCCTTAGATGCATTAAGGGCATTATAAAATGCTTTTTTTCATTTGTCAACAAATTAACCGGAAAAAACGCCCTCACACCTCAAAAAACACCTTTTTCTTACATTCTTTTTTAATAATTATACACCCGGGCCAATTTCGTCACCGGGTCCTGGGCTCTGGAATGCCGGGCCGTATCCTGCCGTTGTCTCCGGCGTCTGAGTACCCTCCGGTGATGCGGACTGCCCCACCGGATCTATGGATATCTGCGGCTCTGTGGGGGCTGGCTGGGACGGCACTGGCTGTCCCGGCTGAGTTTGAGCCGGCTGGGTCTGGGCCGGTAATGTCTGTTCCGGCTGGGTCTGGGCCGGAGGCGCAGCCGGCGCTGTGGCCAAAGGAGCGGTGGTCTCCGGCGCCGGCGCCGTGCCCGATGCTTTGCTGGGCTTGGAGCTTTCCGTGCCCGGCAGGTCATAACAGATCACCGGCATGCCCGCATACACGTTCTCAAACAGCTGCTTGGCAGCCGCATAAGGCATGTTCACACATCCGTGGGAACCGCCCGATTTATAGATGGAACCGCCAAAGCTGGATCTCCAGCTGGCATCATGAAAGCCGATCCCGCCGTTAAAGGGCATCCAGTATTTTACAGGGCTTGCGTACCCCTCCCCCTTCAAAACCGCATCCCTCTGCTTGTAGGTGAGGGCAAATATGCCCGGGGGAGTGGAATGGCCCCGGGAAACATTTCCGGACACAAAGTCCGACTCCAGTATCTTTTCCCCGTCCTTGTAAAAAAACATGTGCTGGGCTGTCAGATTGACCTCCGCATAGGTATTGCCATAGTCAGGGCCGTCATGGCTTGCAGCTGTCTGGGCATAGACAGGTTCCCTTGTTGTATCTTCCCCTGCCTCCAGTATCTCTGCCAGCTCCTCCAATTCAGCTTTCTGGTTGATCCTCCAGCCATAAAACCCGGTCACCTCCACGGTTTCCCCATAGCTGGTTTGAAAGGAGCGTTTTTTGTAGGCTGTGTTGTGTCTGAACGCCAGATCCTTTATGTATTCTGATATCTTATCCCTGTCAAGGGCAACGCTCTGCCCGTCAGAAACCAGCCACTGGTGAATGGTTTCCCCATCCAGCACTTCACTTGTGCTTCCAAAGGTGTATGTCACCGATAGATTGACATACCTGTTCCTTGCATCCCTGGCCGCCACAAGCGCACTGTTGTCAGACCTGATGGAGGGCGCCCGGTAACAGCCCAGCGCCTCCAGGTCCGCTTCCTTTTCAAGGGCCTGCACATGCTCTGCCGCTGTCTTCCTTACCAGGTCCGGATCCAGTTCATTGCCCTCAACTTCAGGTACGACCGCATATCCCTGGCCGCTCACATAATCTGACAAATAGGCATCCGCGGGCACGGTAACCAGTGCGGGGTCAAAGCAGTCCAGCTGTCCCAGACTGTCCTCCAGCTTGCGTTGGTCAAATGCGATCATGGTATGGATATCATATTCCGGGCCTCTGAACAGGTATCTGGGCCAGGCGTACGGATTCTGCTGGCGGATGATCTCCTCCAGGCTTCCGTCAAATACAGTATGCAGGTCAATATCCTCTCCCGAAACAGACTCGCTGTTTCCGCCCTTAAGCTTGAGCGTTAGGCTGTAATCCCTGATTCCTGCGGATATCATATCCTTTACTTCTTTTGAAGACCGTCCCGACACGTCCATTCCATTAATGACCGTATGGGGAAGGTATGTATCCCGGTATCCCATTGCCCGGTAAAAATATCCCCCGGCACATGCCGCCAATGCCAGAGCCATCACTATGGCAGCCACTTTCCAATATCCGCCCTTCAACGGCTCCCGGTTTTCGCCGGCTTCCCTGCCTTTGCCGGACGGCTCCTGGCTTTTTCCGGCTTCCCTGCCTCTGCCGGACGGCTCCTGGGGGGTTCCGTCTGTTCTTATGCCGTTTTGCCGGTTCTGCGGGCTGACGGTTCCCTGTGGCTGCGCCGGGCTCTCCCGTCTCTCCCCGGCTGCTTTTTCACGCGCCTGTTCCTCTTTCCTGGCCATAAAAGCGGCCTTGCTCCTGCTTCGCCGCGGACGGCCCGGATCCTGCTTTTCCTGTACTGATATCCCCTCTTTCTTATTCAGTTCTTTATCCATGCATCAATACCTTTCTAATTCCTCCAGCAATCTGGTAATCCGGCTTTCTCCGTACACCTTGATCCCATGTTGTTCTAAAAGCCCTGCACAGACCCCATCCCCCGGTATCAATCTTCCGGTAAAGGTTCCGTCATAGATCTGCCCCCTGCCGCAGGATGGGCTCCGCTCCTTCAATATGGCCGCCCTGCACCCGTAGAGCTGTGCAAGCTTCAGCGCTGCCTCCGCTCCCTTTTGATAGGCCATGGTCACGTCCTCACCATCTCTGGTAACCACCCGCCCCTGTATCCGTTCGGCAGGTGTACGGGGCGTGGCAAGACCTCCCATAATCTCCGGACACACAGGGATCAGGTGATGCGTATGGAGCAGTGCCTCTATCTCCGGCTCAAGTACCCCTTTGCCGTTATATCTGCACTCCACCCCCAGCAGGCAGGCGCTTACCAGTATATTCATATTCCCCATCCTCCCATTTATGTATCATTTTACGTCAGAACCTCTTGTGATCTCCCAGCACCTTCCCGCTCAGGAGCAGATACGTGGCGGTGCTTGTCATACATGCAATGATATCTGAGATCGGTTCTGCAAAGAACACCTTTTCCACCCCGAATACCATGGGCAGAAACAGCATGGACAGGAAATACACCAGCTTCCTGAACATGGATAGGCTGACAGCCACCTTTGCAATGCCCATGCCCGTAAATCCGTCCACCACGGTGTACTGGACGGCCAGCGGGATCACACAAAGGGTGTAGATCCGGATCGCCCACTCCGTAATTCCCACATAGGAAGATTCCCTTGTGAAGATCCGTACAAAATATCCGGGGCCCACCTGGGCTATGATAAACATCACAGCTGTAAATACCAGTCCCAGGACCACGATGTGTTTTTCTGCCCTGCGTATCCTGTCAGGCCTGCCTGCTCCATAATTATAACCTAAAACCGTCTGTGTTCCACCGGTAATTCCTCCCAGCGGCATGGTGATCAAAAGCATGAAGCTCTGCACAATGGTATTGCAGGTGAGAAGCATATCCCCATCCCCCGGCCTGGCAAACTTGCTGATCACCATGTTCATCACAATAATCAGCAGGCTGTCGGAAGCAATGATAAGGAAAGGTGAAAGCCCCACGATCAGCACCTGTTTCATGGTATTCCATCTGTATCCCCCAAACGTGATCCGCACCAGAGGCCTCTTTCCAAACAGGAAAATGAGCACGTATATGCAGGAGGCCATCTGGGAAATCACCGTGGCGATGGCCGCTCCCTTGACCCCCATATTAAAATAGAATATGAAAATGGGATCCAGGACAATGTTGCTGACCGCACCCAGGACAACGGATTTCATCCCCACCTTGGCAAATCCCTGACATATGATAAACTGGTTCATGCCAGCTGATAGCAGCGCAAACACCGTTCCTGATAAATACCAGCTCATGTATTCGTTGGCATAGGGAAAGATAGCAGGGCTGGCGCCAAAAAATGTAAGCAATGGCTCCTTAAACAAAAAGGTAACCGTCATGATAATAAGGGCCATTCCTGTGAGAAGGGCAAAGCAGTTAGCCACCATTTGGGTTGCCGCCCTTTCATTTTTCTGTCCCAGCCGGATACTCATCAGCGGGGCGCCTCCCACCCCGATCCAGCTTGCAAAGGAGGAGATCAGGGTCACCACCGGACCGCAGATCCCAACCCCTGCCAGGGCCACTGCCCCGATTCCTTCTATATTTCCAATGTACATACGGTCCACGATGCTGTACAGCACGTTCACAAATTGAGCCAGCATGGAAGGAAATGCCAACCTCCACACCAGCCCTCTTACTTGATCCGTATCCAGATTATTCTCTACTCTCACCGTACTGCTCCCCTATAATCTAATCTATTCCTTCCTTCGGAAGGCATTTATATCCTTGATCAGGACATCCAGGCTGTCCTTGATTCCCTGGAATGCTCCGTATTCATATAAACTCACAAAAAACAATCCAATGGGCACTGCCAGGATCATGCCGGCTATGCCCTTTACTTTAAAGCCCAGGTATAAAAGCAGAAGGGTCAGGAGGGGATTGAGTCCCATACTGTCTCCCACCAGCTTAGGCTGTACCAGCTGACGCGTAACCTGGGTCAGGACATAAATCAGCAAAAGGCCTGCCGCAAAGGCATACTCGCCTCCCAGCAGCTTGATCAGTCCCCATGGGATCAGGGCCGTACCTGTGCCGAATACAGGCAGGAAATCCAAAAATGCAATGAGAAATGCCCAAAGCGGAGCATATCCCACTCCCAGCACAAGAAATCCCACGGTAAGGATCAGCCATACTACCACCATGATCTTAAACTGTGCCATAAAATAGCCGCCGATCAGGCGGAGAAGTTCCCCTCTCAGGTATCTGGTATAACGCTGGGCCCATGCCGGCGTGTGTGCTTTGATCATGGCCAGTATTTTATCCCGGTCCACAATAAAGAAATAGGCAGACAAAATAGTGACCACCAGATACACCAGTACGGCGGGAATGCTCCTGGCCACTGATCCGGCCGCCTCCACAGTAGGGGAAGCGAGTTTTTCCACTGCCTTTCCCACATAGCTTCCCAGATTGCTGCCGATCTCCGCCCAGGTCTGCTGGATGCTGTCGGGCAGGAACCGGAACAGATGTTCAATCTGTTCCATGCTGCGCGCCACATCCCCCTCAATGCCTTCATAGAGAGCTGGAAGATCTTTCATAAAGCCGTGAAGCAATACCAGGCTTCTGGACAGGATCAGATAGATAAGGCCAACCACCAGGGCCAGGGCCGCCACCACGATCACAATGGAACTGTGCTTTCGTACCAGCTTTACCCTGCGCTCTAAAAAGCGCACCAGGGGATTTGCGATCATGGCTATGATCCAGCCAATGACAAAGGGCATGAAAAATTTCAAAACCTTGGGCCCCATAACGCACAAAAGGATCCAGCCTGTTACCGGGATCAATATATTCAGCATAAGCCGCAGATAATGCTTCCACCCTGCATCTTCCATCCTATCACCTGTCCTGTCTGTCTCTTTTCCCTGTCCTGTCTGTCTCTGTCATCTCTCACTGCTCCCCGAGGAACCGTTCCAAAAATGCAAACAGCGTTTCCATTTCCTCATCCGTTCCAATACTGATGCGCAGGCTGTTGTCCAGCCTCTCACCATCAAAATACCGCACATAAATCTGCTCCTTTTTGAGAGCTTCAAATATCTGTGCCGCGGGCACGCTTTTGTGGGATGCAAAAATAAAGTTGGCCTTTGAATCCGGGAATGTAAATCCCAATTCCCTTAAGCGGATCTTCGCCCGTTCCCTGGTAGCTGTTATTTTCCCTGTTATGTCCTCAAAATATTCCCTGTCCTTTACAGACTCCACTCCCATCACAATGGAGGGCAGGTTCATGGTATAAGAATTATAGGAATATTTCACATCGTTCAGTGCCTTGATCAGGGCTGGGTTTCCCACCGCAAAGCCTATCCGCAGTCCGGCCATGGAACGGGATTTGCTGAAGGTCTGCACCACCAGAAGGTTATCATAGGTCCCGATCAGCCCAAGGGCGGAAGGGCCTGCAAAATCTATATATGCCTCATCCACGATCACAACCGCATCCTGGTTGGCCTTTATGATATCCTCCACCTGGTCAAGAGGCATATAGACGCCCGTAGGCGCATTGGGGTTCGGGAAGATCACTCCTCCGTTCTCCCTTTTATAATCCCGGGGAATGATGGAAAAATCCCCATCCAGCTTTGGTGTCTCATAGGGGATCCTGTAAAGGTCCGCCCACACCTTATAGAAAGAATACGTAATATCCGGAAACAACACCGGCTTTGGGGAATTAAAGAACGTAAGAAAGGACATGGCGATCACATCATCAGATCCAACCCCCACAAATACCTGGTCCGTCCCTACCCCATAGTACTCCGCCAATACCTCCACCAGATCTGAAACCGTGGGGTCCGGATACTTGCGCAGCCGGTCCGTGTCCATCTCCCTAATGGCCCTCTCCGCTCCCGGCGCCGGGGGATACGGATTTTCGTTGGTATTCAGTTTTATCAGTTTACTGCCCTTAGGCTGGTCCCCCGGTACATAGGGAACCACCCTGCGGACATTTGCTTCCCATGGTCTCATACTCTGCACTCCTCTCTTAATGATCCCGCCGAATCAAAGGCCGTAATCAGCCGCCACTTTCTTAAAGGCCGGAAGGGAACGCTCGATCTGGCCATAGGATACACAGTAGGAGATCCTCACATATCCCGGACACGCAAAGGAACTGCCCGGCACCACCAAAAGATTATACTTCTTACAGTTGGCGCAAAACTGCTTCTCATCCGGCTCCGGGGACTTCACAAACAGGTAAAATGCACCTTCCGGCTTAATGCACTCAAAGCCCATATCCCTGAGCCCGTTGTACAAAAGGTTCCTGTTCCTGTCATATGCCTCCAGGTTCACCTGCTCATCCACACATCGTTTGATCACGCGCTGCATCAGGGATGGTGCATTCACCGCTCCCATTACCCTGTTTGCAATGGTAGCCGCGTTAAACACTTCCTCACTGTCTGTCAGCTCATCAGGGATCACCAGGTAGCCGATACGCTCTCCGGGCAGTGACAATGACTTGCTGTAAGAATAGCAGATAACCGTATTGTCATAAAATTTTGTCACGTAGGGCACTTCCACCCCATCATAGGCCAGCTCACGGTACGGCTCATCAGAGATCAGCACGATCTCGGTCCCCAGTTTTGCCGCCCTCTTTCTCAGGACATCCGCCATATCGGTCAAGGTCTTAGCAGAGTACACCACCCCGGTAGGATTGTTGGGCGTGTTAATGATGACAGCCTTTGTCTTAGGTGTTATCTTCCGGGCAAACTCCTCCAGATTCGGCTGGAAATCCTTTGTATTGGGAGAGATCACCACCAGATTGCCGTCATAGTTGCGCACATAATTGCCATACTCCACAAAGTATGGGGCAAACGCAATGACCTCATCCCCCGGATTGAGGATCGTCTTTAGGATCACATTCAGGCCGCTGGCAGCGCCCACGGTCATGATAATATTGTTCTGGTGAAAAGCGGTTCCAAACCGGCGGTTCAGGGACTGTGCAATGGTGTCCCTCACATCCTCGTACCCGGAATTGCTCATATAGCCATGGACAAAAGTGGACTCTTCTTCCTTCAGGATATCACAGATCGCCTGATTCACAGCCTCCGGCGCAGGCACATTGGGGTTGCCAAGGCTAAAATCATATACATTCTCCGCCCCGTAAATGGCAGCCAGCTTCTTGCCCTCCTCAAACATGGCACGGATAGCGGAATTATTGTTCACCAATGGTTTCATCTTCTCTGATATCATATCTTATGTCCTCTCTTTCTCCCTGTCGGCAGACCCCTCATACGGACCGGCCCTTCTGTTGATATGATTGTAGCTTTCCTTTTGGGGATTGTCAATAAAAAGAAAATTGGGATTTGTGGGATGGGGAGAAGGCAGAGGTGGACCAATGAGAAGAATGGGGATGGGGCGGCGGATACGGCGGCGGGCTTGGCAGGTCTGAGACTCCGGGAAACGGCCCGGCCGCCGGAATTGTGCAAAAGGCTCTCTGGGGTTATCTAAAAGGCCGCGGGCCATCGAATATCAGATGGCGGCCGCGGCTTTGTTATATTTGACCGGCCTACTCCACTTCCATGGGAATCCCGGCAAACAGATCCAGCATCTCAGGCGTCACCCGGTCCTCCATAATGAGGCCGGATACATATTGATTGCCCTTCAGCTCGATCTGGCAGTATGAGAACCCTCCTGCCGGCTGATGGAACTGATCCATCTGATAGTATTCTTCCTCCATCATGGCATCCATAAGCAGGGCAATGTCATGGGCGTCTGTGAAGTGCAGGCTTCCGTCTTCCTGGTAATAGGGATTCTTTTTCTGCAGTTCTGCCAGTTCCTCATCCTGCGGTATGTCGCTGTAGGATGATTTTAAAAGGTTTTGGACATTGATGGTTATCTCTTTTACCTGTTCTGGGGCAAAAAAGGTTCCCGGTTTTCCCCCCTGGCTCTCCAGTATCTGGATGGTGCGGGTGAATGAGGGATAAATGGGCCAGTATTGGTTAAAGTCCTCTACCCTGTAATCCCAGTAACCGCCCCTGTATTTGTACAGGGAATCTTCGATCCCTTTTTTCAGATAATGAACCGAGTCCTTTGTCACAAAGCAGATGCTTCCAATGGGGGCTTCCTGGATCCTTGTCTGTGTATCCAGGGCCATAAGGTCTGTCTGATAGGCTTTTAACAGTTCGGTCAGCACGCTGCCCTCCTCCGCGGTGTAGGCGATGGTCCCCGCCTCCTTGTAATACGCCCGGCTCAGCTGTTCAGGCGTCTGGGAAAGGATGCGGTACAGTCCCGTCTTATAATCAGTCTGGCTGTACAGCTTCTCATAGGTATCCATTATGTCGGAAAGATAAAGGCTGTAAGCGCGGCTGACCCGGCGTCCGTTTGTAAGGCGGTAGTTAACAGTCACATTGGTATAGTACATCTGCCTGTCGGTCTCGTTTTCCTCTCCCGCCACTTTGCCTGCCACAAAGACGGATGTGGGGCCGTCCGCCCCTCCGATATAGGAAACCCGGGTGTTTGCGTATGCCGGTGTCCTGCTGCTGCCCAGGCGCACCTTCCTGTCTTCAATGGCGTTGCGGCGCCCCTCTTCCGCAATGGGAAGCACCAGTCCCATATCGGTGAGCTTCATATTTTTCTCTATTTCTTCGTAGGCTGCTTTGTAGGTGACTCCAAACTCTCCGCTGTCACTGATGGTGATCTCCCGGCTGTCCAGCCAGTTGCTGTCAATGCCGATCTCCAGGCTGGCGGATGCGATCCGGTCGGCCTGAGGCATGTAGGAGTCATATCCGTACCAGTCATAACGGAAGCTTAAAAATGCCAGCACGCCTGCCGCCAGACAGATGACCAGCTGTACCCTATGGCCGAACAGTTTCTTAAAGTCAAAATGATAGATGATCTCCACAATGCAGTGGGTCAGTATAACGGCCACCACAATTCCGAACAGCCCCCATTTTAAATTGCTCTGGAGGGACCAGAAAAACATACCGCCGGCAAGGCCGCAGCCAATGACCAGGATCATGCGGATCGGCGCCATGGTACGCTTAAACGCCATGGCTCTGCCCGCCGCCTCGGAGGGACGCTTGCGGTAGAGCTGAAGCCCCAGAAGTGAAAACGCCAGGAATCCGAAGCCTGTGCATATGAGTTCAGGTATATGTTTTCCTATGTTTTTCACGCCCCAGCTCAGGGCAGTCATGTATACGCTGAAGGGCGACAGGTATTTCATGCCCCACATAAAAGGTGAATCCTCGGAACTCCACATACTTCTGGCCGTGGTCAGGAAAAACGTCTCACAGTATGCTGCCAGAAGCATCATGATCGCCGGCAGGAAGAAAAAGAATACGCCGGAGCCCAGGAGGCCCACCACCATGTTTCCTGTCATCATCATGGCAACCACCACAACTGCATACATGAGAAGGAAATACAGCATGTTCAGCGCCCAGCCGCCTGCCATTGGTCCGATCAGGCTTCCCAGGCGCACGCCGTAAGACAGGGCCACTCCCAGCATAAGGATCAGGTTGATCAGGTAGCACAGGCCCACGATCAGGATACCCCCCGTATATTGTGTGCTGTACAGGATCTCCCTTCTCACAGGAATGCTGTGATAAAAATCGATCTTCTTTCTATTGTGCAGATAGGAGAAGCTGGATACACCGATCACCACGGCCGCCACAATGAGCAGGAATACGATCAGGCCGTTTCCAAAGGCCGCATCACTCAGCACCACCTTTGTCTTCAGTTCCAGCAGCTTGGCCTGGAACAGGTCATCGGGCAGGGAACCGTCCTGGACAAAGTTTCTGTATCCGTTATATATAAAATAATCCGTATTGGCCGCGTTCTCCATGGAGAGTGCAAGGCCGATGGGCAGTGAGAAGAAGAACGCCAGGAAAACCAGGGCAATGGCCCATACGCGGCGCTTTAAATCCTCCCTTAACAACTTAAAGTACAAGCTTCCTGATGTCATAACCAGCCACCTCCGTTTCACTGATAAATATTTCCTCCAGGGACAGAGGGATGCATTCAAAGAACACCGGATCATAGGAGGACATGATCGCCTCTATCTCCGGCCTGGTCCCCCGCACCGTAACCGTGCACAGCCGTCCCCTCTGTTCAATGCTCACCTTGTCAAGAGCCACCAGGTCCTCGGGCTTCATGTCAGGCTGCAGCACACACTGGACCTTATGAATGTTCAGCTTCATGTCATCCAGATCCTTGGAAAGAAGGATCCCTCCCTTGTGGAGAAGACCTACGTGGTCACAGATATCCTCCAGCTCCCTCAGGTTGTGGGACGCGATAATGGGAGTCAGGTTCCTGTCCTCCATGTCAGCTGCAAATATGCTTTTAACCGTCTGGCGCATAACCGGATCCAATCCGTCAAACGTCTCGTCACAGAACAGATAGTCCGTGGCAGCGCACACGCCGCAGATAACGGAAACCTGCTTCTTCATGCCTTTGGAAAATGTGTGTATCTTACGCTTTTCATCCAGTCCGAAACTTTGCATCAGCTTGTGAAACCTGGTTTCATCAAACTTTTCATAGATTTTTCTGTAATAGTGCATCATCTCCAAAGGTGTTGTGTTGCTGAAAAAAAACTGTTCGTCCGATATATAGAAAAAACGCTTTTTTGCAGATGTATTCTCAAATACCTCATGTCCGTCTATGGTGATACATCCCTCATCCGGCTTCAGCACCCCGCTTGCCAGTCTGAGGAAGGTGGATTTGCCGGCCCCATTGGTGCCGATCAAGCCAAAGACGCTTCCGTCCTTTATGGTGGCGTTCAAGTGATCCACGGCCATAATATCATCAAACCGCTTGGTCAGATTCACTGCTTCAATCATGCCTCTCTCCCCTTTCTGTCATATACTCACGGTATTTTTTCTCTATGATCCCTGTCATATCTTCTTCCGTGACCCCGATCTTTATGCCCTCGCTTACCGAGGACTCAAACCGGATCTTCCATTCTCCCAGCATGCCCGCCCTTAGGCGGCTGCTGTCAGCCACAAAACTTCCCTTACCCTTGATGGAATAAATGTATCCCTGCCGCTCCAGCTCTCCATATGCGCGCTGGATGGTATTGGGATTGATGGAAAGCTCCGTTGCCAGGCTGCGCACCGAAGGAAGCTGTGAGTCCTGTGGAAGTACTCCGTTAAACATCAGTTCCTGGAACCGTTCCACCACCTGCTCATACAAAGGCCTCCGGTCCCTGTAGTCCAGTACGATCATCCCTTCTTTCCCCCTTTCCGGAAATTCACCCGGCCTATATGGCGTACTCTCGGAGACTCCGAAAGAACACCTTATTCCAATGGCACAGGCGTATTATCTGTATTAATTATATTAGTACAGTTATCTTCGACATTAGATTACCATATCTTTCCGGGAAAAACAATAAAAGATTTTCTTAAGATTCCCTGTTCTGCAAATATTTGGTATACTGATAGTACCATAAAATCATCACAAGGAGGCCTCCTATGCCCAATACCATGTTTTTCAGCCTGCTTTTAAACATAGGGCTGCTGGTTCTCATCGCCACGCTGCTCACCAAGATTCCCGTTGTCCGCAGTATGCTTTTGGGTGATAACAACCCCATTGGCAGCCGTGCTGCACTGGCAGTTATCTTTGGCCTTGTCAGCATCTTCTCCACCTATACAGGCGTGCGTGCCCAGGGAGCCATTGTAAACACAAGGGTCATCGGTGTGCTGGCAGCCGGGCTCCTAGGCGGCCCCTATGTGGGCATGGGCGCCGCCATCATCGGAGGGCTGCACCGCTATCTTTTTGATATCGGCGGATTTACAGCCGTATCCTGCGCCGTATCCACATTTGTGGAAGGACTGATCGGATCCGTTTTTTCCAGACGTTTTAAGGCAGGAAAGATAGACAGCACAGGCGTGTTCCTGATCACGGCCCTGGCCGAGGTGGGACAGATGCTCATCATCCTCCTTATTTCCAAGCCCTTTCCTGCCGCCCTGGAACTGGTCCGGCTGATCGCATTTCCCATGATCATCATGAACGCCCTGGGAATGGTTGTTTTTATTGCAACCTTTAACATGGTATTTATGGAGGAGGACAGCCAGTTTGCTGAAAAGATGCGCCTGGCTCTGGGAATCGTGGAACAGAGCCTTCCCCATCTGAGAAAGGGTCTTTACAGCGCAAGGGACATGGAAGCCACGGCTGAGATCATCTACAACTCCACCGCCTGTGCTGCTGTCATGATCACAGATACCCAGAGGATCCTGGCCATGAAGGGGGATGCCCGGTACAATGATCTAAAAGGGGATGCCATATTAAAACCCATACTGGACTCCATCCACAATAAAAAGCCCACTACATTTTCCTATGCGGAAAAACCGGACCCCCTGTATCACATCCTGAAAAACCACATTATCGTGGCCGCGCCCCTGATCGAGATGGATAAACCCATCGGCAGCCTGACCATGGTGGTGAGAAAACACTGGCATACCTCCCAGTCCAACCTGAATTTCGCCTCGGAGCTGGCCAGGCTTTTTTCCACCCAGCTGGAGCTCTCCGACCTGGATTACCAGAAGCAGCTGCGGCGCAAGGCTGAGTTTAAGGCACTGCAGTCCCAGGTCAACCCGCATTTCCTTTACAATGCCCTTAATACCATCTCCTATGTGTGCCGGGAAAATCCGGAGCGGGCCAGGGAACTGATACGCACCCTCTCCTCCTATTACAGGCAGACACTGGAAAACGACCAGTATATGCTGAGCCTTCACACAGAGCTCTACCATGTCTCCAGCTATCTGGAGCTGGAGAAGGCCCGGTTTGAGGAGAAATTACAGGTCACCATGGATGTGGAGGAGGACATCAACTGCATGGTTCCCTCCTTCATCCTCCAGCCCCTTGTGGAAAATGCGGTCCGGTACGGAGCGGACAAAAGGGGGCAAAGAAGCGTTTCCATCAGCGCCCATGGGGCGGGCAATTCCGTGGAGATCGCCGTGACCGACAAAGGTCCCGGCTTTCCCATGGAAGCCGTCAAACAACTCTACAGCAATGAGGGGAAAGGCAGTGTGGGCCTGAAAAATGTGCACCGGCGCCTGAAAAGCATATACGGTGAGGACAATGGTCTGAAGATCGAATCATCCCAGGACGGTTCCAAAGTATGGTTCAGGGTTCCCATGCAGCCGGAACCGGACCAGGAACCGCTGTATTCGTAAGAGCTTTGCGCGGTTTTGGACAAACCACAAGACAAGGGGGAATTTTTACATATGAAAATAGCTGTGATCGATGACGAACGGCCGTCAAGAAAAGAACTGGTCCATCAGATCCTGTCCGTTCTGCCGGACAGCCGGATCGAGGAGGCGGACAGCGGGGCCGGGGCCCTTGAACTTATAAGCGCCCAGTCCTTTGATCTGCTCTTTGTGGACATCAATCTCAATGATATGGAAGGGACCACCCTGGCCGCTGCCGCCAGGCGCATACTTCCGGACGCCCAGATCGTATTTGCCACCGCCTACTCCCAGTATGCGGTCAAGGCCTTTGAACTGGGCGTGAACAACTACATCCTAAAGCCCTTTGACCCGGACCGTGTCCGCAGGGTCCTGGAAAAGTGCCAACTGGATCTAAAGCACTCATGTCCTGCCGGGGAAGATATAAACAGTCCATCCGGCTCCCTGCCGGTTGGCCGGCTGGCCGTCAATGTAAACCGGACCATTGTGCTGCTGGATATACATAAGATCGTATACATTGAGACCGCCGGACGCAGCTGTGTCATACACACCACGGACGGGGATTACACAGAGAACCAGCTGCTGGGGGAATATGAGAAAAGGCTGGCCTCCTGCGGATTTTACCGCATCCACAAGAGCTATCTTGTCAATCTCAGCCACATCACGGAAATGTTTCCATGGGCCAACAACAGTCTGGCCGTTAAGATGATGGGATATGAAAAAGATATCCTGCCCGTGGGAAGGGAAAAGGTGAAAAGCCTCAGACAGGCATTGGGGATCTAAGATACCGTTGAGGATAAACCTTCCGTTTGTGCATTCACAGCTTCCGTTCATTCATTTATAGGTGTCGTTTGTGCACTTAGTACTGCAGTTCATGCAAAAAGTATTTTCTTTTGTATATATTTCAGTACAATTAAGACATGACAAATGAACGATTTATCAAACAGGAGGTAGGTTTATGATTAGTTTCTTTGTATGTCTGGCACTTTTAATCGGCGGTTTCATGGTGTACAGCAAGGTGGCTGAAAAAGTATTTGGTCCTGACGACCGCAAACCACCGGCACTTACCATGACGGACGGCAGTGATTACGTCCCCATGGGCACTCCCCGTATTTTCCTGATCCAGCTTCTCAACATCGCGGGCCTTGGTCCCATCTTCGGCGCCCTGGCAGGCGCATGCTGGGGACCCAGCGTATTTCTCTGGATCACCTTTGGTACCCTGTTGGGCGGCGGTGTCCATGACTACATGGTGGGAATGATGTCCATGCGTCACAAGGGAGCCAGCGTATCCGAGCTCACGGGAACTTATCTGGGCGATGCCATGAAACAGGTTATGCGCGTGTTTTCCGTGGTACTCCTGGTGCTGGTAGGCGTCAGCTTCTCCACAGGCCCGGCCAATCTTCTGGCCATGCTGACCCCTCAGGTCCTGGACGCCAAATTCTGGCTGGTTGTTGTCTTGGTTTATTACTTTATTGCCACATTTGTCCCCATAGACAAGGTGATCGGAAAGATTTACCCTATTTTCGGAATCTGTCTTATTGTTATGGCACTTGGAGTAGGAGGCGCCATCCTGTTGGGCGGATACCATATACCTGAGATCTCCCTGACCAACCTGCATCCTTCCGGCACCCCCATCTGGCCGACCATGTTCATATCCGTTGCCTGCGGCGCCATCTCCGGTTTCCATGCAACCCAGTCTCCCCTCATGGCGCGCTGTCTTACCAATGAAAAAGACGGACGCCGGGTATTCTACGGCGCCATGGTCGCTGAAGGCATTATCGCCCTGATCTGGGCAGCGGCAGGAGTTGCTTTTTACGATGGCACAGGCGGATTGTTGAATGCACTTGGAAACGGACAGTCTGCGGTTGTCTATGAGATCTGCTTTAAGCTTTTAGGGCCTGTGGGCGCAGTGATCGCCATGATCGGCGTAATCGCCTGCCCCATCTCCTCCGCCGACACGGCATACAGGAGCGCAAGGCTTACACTGGCTGACTGGTTTAAGATGGACCAGAAGCCTGTTAAAAACCGTCTCATGCTCACCATCCCTCTGTTGGGCGTAGGTGCTGTCCTGACCCAGTTTGATGTACAGGTAGTGTGGAGATATTTCTCCTGGAGCAACCAGACACTGGCCATGATCGCCCTCTGGTCCGCAAGCGTGTATTTATTCCGCAGGAAACGCTTCTACTGGCTTACGGCCCTTCCTGCAACCTTTATGTCGGCCGTGTCCTGTACCTATATCCTGATGGCCAAGGAAGGCTTCCAGCTCTCCACCGCCATTGCTTATCCGGTGGGCATCCTTTTTGCCGCTGTCTGCCTGGGAACCTTTGTCTATACCTGTGTGATGGGCAAGGGAAAGAACGCGGAGTCCCCATCTGCGGAGGATGCATATTCGGCTTGACGTATCAGTACAGCCTGGCGCATCAGTACAGTCTGGCGCATCAGTACGGCTTGGCGTATAGTACGGTTTCACCTGTATACATAAAAAAATGCAAGGCATAAAATGATCATAGGGCCGGCAGGATTTTCCTGTCGGCCCATTTTGCTGGCAATCATTTATCGGCAATTGCATCTTCCTTTTTACGGCTGTCAAAATATACGAACCTGTCAATAGCCTCCAGTATATCTTTAAACTCTTCACTGGGCGCCATGTCTATGTATGCCTTGAGAATCTCCTGCTCACGCTCCCTGAAGGGCCCATAGAATATATCATAGAGATTATGGCCTCTCATATAGGTCTTGATCTCTTCCATATGTTCCCTCATATCCTGGCAAGATGTAAAATCCCGCCCCATGATCTCCTTTAACTGCTGTCCGCTTCGTATCCGGTAAAGATATTCACGCCACTTGTCATACAGGGTTTTATAAAATGCCTCCTCACTCTCCACGATCCCCAGCTTTGCCATAATGGATGGGTTTAAAAAATAGTTCTCAAAGGAATAATATTTTAATATGAGCACATTGCGCCTTGTCACCTTGGGGAGACGGTCCACATCCTCCAGGCTGCGCTCATCATAATACCTGCACAGCTGGGATGCCAGTTCCTCCGGGTCCTTACCGTCCCCGTCCCGGATCATCAGAAACTGATCCCGAAGATACACCTGATTCATATATTTCAGGTTGGCATACGTCTTTATATTGGTACAGCTGTTGGTGGTAATGATGGATATCCTGGAAAATTTGCCCTCTGAGTCATATATCTCGGAATAATACTTTTCCAAAAGCAGGGGCAGGCGGCTCTTATCCTGTTTCCCCTCCACAATGAACACAAAGCTTACATTTAGCAGGTCGCTGGCACCATACCCCAGGTCATCCAGGATTTCTCCCAAATCTGCCTTTTTCCTGACAACGGAATACCGCTCCTCATCCAGCACCACCTGGCGGATCTGGCGGATGCTGAAATTAAAAAGCAGGTCAGGACTGTGGGTCTTAAAAATGACCTGGTTTTTCTTTGAAAGCCGGTACAGAATCTCGCTGCAGGTCTTCTGAAGCTGGGGATGGAGGAATATCTCCGGGTCCTCCACCACAATGATGCTGGGAATGCGGCTCTGCTCGCTGATATAGGTTTCCAGCAGGGACAGCATATAGATGCTCCTCATCCCCTTTCCCATCAGTTCCACCGGCTTTACACTGCCCCTCTGAAGGTTGTGGGCCGTCACCTCAACGGAAAACAGCTGGTCCGTGTCGCAGTTCAACGTATACTGGATCTCCTCATAACCGCCGTTCTTGTAAAAATTTTCATTGACCTTTCTGGAAAACTCGCTGAGGTTCAGCTGATAGATCTTATACTCCAGCAAACGTGCCGTCTCAAATACAGTGAGCTCCTCCGGCTTTTTCTTGTTAATCAGGCCAATACACTGGAAACAGTGGTTGCATTTCTTGGCTCCTTCAAAGATACAGGTCCCTGAACGGAGCCGCCTTAACTCCTCATCCTCCTGGAACATCAAAAGATCATTCTGCAGCTGGTTTAATTCCCGTTCCGCGGTGATCCGGTAAATATGGGGCAGGACCATGGGGATATAGGGGTTATTCTTGCGGTAAAGATCTTCATACCGCACCCGGCCGTCCAGGTTCACATGAAAGGTAAAGCACAGCTCACCGTCCCGGAAGGAGGGGAGCCGCTCCCCAAACACCCGCTTCCACACATCATAACGCCGGTACTGGCTCACAACGCCTCTCCGGTGAAACTGCTCCAGATCCCCCTCCTCTATGGAAAAGGCAGCATCAATGCGAATCGCCTGCCTTTTCTCATTAAAGTCCTGTTCCTGGATCTGATAGCATCCGCACACAGCGCATACCGCGTCCAGCACAGAGGTCTTTCCTGTATTATTTTTACCTACCAAAATCAGCGCCCTGTCAATATCACGGATCTCCAGGTCGCGGATGGATTTAAAGTTGCGTATGTGTAAATAGGTAAGCTGCATATGGTTGCCCCCGCTTATAAAAGTCATATGTTCTTTCTACCAGTATACGCCATAGAACACATCGGAACAACCCCTGAATTCACCTTATGATACCAACGGATATCACCGGGCCGGGCTGCTGCCGCTGGACCGGGATTTCCGCCATCATGTCACACCTGCTGCCACCGGACCGGGATTTCCGCCGTCATGTCACACCTCCTGCCACTGGACCGGGATTTCCGCCAATGGAAGCTCCACCTTGACTGTCTCTCCCTTTGTAAACTTTCTTCCCTTTGGACAATAGCAGATGGCTTTGAGATCATTTCTGCACTCAGCCCTTGTCCTGCCGGATACAGGCCAGGGAACCCCATGGAATATCCCCTTATGCACGGATAACTCCATCCCCTGCATGAAATCAATGGGACGGGAGGGAATGTCCCCGTCCAATACGGCGCTGACCCATGGGACCGGGCGGATTTTCCCTGTCACAAGCAGCTCTATGGCTGCTTTGATATAGTATTCGCTTATGAGCTGCGCGCCTCCTGGCGGCCCCGGTATCCCCATAACAGGCACTCCCTCCACCATGGTAAGGCTGCAGTGTTTTCCCGGAGCAACCCCCAATTCGCGAACGATCACAGTTCCAATGGAATCCAGCACATCCATGGTAAAGTCCTTGCTTCCCTTGGATGAACCGGCGCCGATGATCACCAGATCCGCCTGGCGGATGCCACAAAGAAGGGCATCTTTAATCACGTCCGGGTCATCCTCCAAAATACGCGACACGGACGGCTGTCCGCCAAAACGCCGTATCATGGCCCACAGCATCACACTGTTTGACTCCGTATTGCTGCCTGTTGGGACTCCCCCGCCAAAGGGCACCAGCTCATCTCCCGTGGGCAGGAACAGTACCCTTGGGCGCACGTAAACAGGAACACTCCGGTATCCGGCCCCTGCCAGGACTCCCAGCAGCGCGGGATGGAGCATTTCTCCTTTATGGGCCAGGATCTCCCCTTTCTTTATCTGACTGCCCACAGGAGTCACGTACTCCCCCCATGTTTGCGGACAGGATAAAAGGTGAAGGGCACCACCGGCCTCCATCACCACATCCTCTATGGCTATGACCGTATCAAACGCATCCGGTATGGCCACTCCTGTGTTGCTAAACACATAATCCGTTCCTCCCTTCCAGGCGGATGTTTCCGGAATCCCGGAGGTAAAATCCGAGAACCTGACCGCAATGCCGTCAAAGGCACTGGTTGGACGATTGGGCAGGGAATATCCCGCCCTCAGGTCCTCTGCCACAATCCGGCCATCCCCGTCCCATATCTGAACCTGCTCCGTCCTCCCCTTCCATGGAATATAAGTCTCCAGGATAGAGAACATCTCATCCCGGACAGGTTCTGTACCATATGTATCCCGCATCAGGCATTTCCCCCTTTTTTCACTATTACGGTCCTGTCCGCATATTTTCCAAAAAAATGATATCCCGAGCCGCCTTCGCTGATGATATCCAGCAGTTCATCCGCTTTTGTCACATGGATACCGCCCAGCATGGTAACCCCCCTGGAAAAGAAGGCATCGGGAAGCATACTGGCCGTGGGGCCTGTCACCAGAATCTGGGCCCCTGGTTTTGCCATATCCAAAAGGCCGGGAAGCGTGTCGTTAAGAATGGTCACTCCCGTGATCACCATAAGATCTGCCTCCGGCACATAAACGCCGGCCTGGTCAGCCGGTGCATAGTAAGGCAGCTCCCGCTCTTTTAAGGTTCGCGGATCCTGTTCCAGCACATGAAAACAGGCATTGGCCGCCATCAGCTTTTTAAGCATGGGCACCAGTGCTCCCACCACCACTGTTTTTGGATAGTTCTCCACCTCCAGCTGGTCAAATGCATCCACTCCGGCCAGGATCTCATATCCGGCAGGCAATTCCCGCTCCCACACAGCCATGCTGAGAGCATTGAGAGCAGCAATGCCAAGGGTGCGCCGCAGTATATTATCCCCGAATATATCATCTAAATATTCCTTCACCGGACGCCCTTTCAGACGTCCGGACAAGGGCATGGCTTTGGCTGAACTGGGACAGCAGACTGCCTGAGGCATTTCCTTTACCGGTGTAAAGCATAGTCCTCCCTGCCCGGTGGACAGCTTAACCCCTGAAAAGAACAGCCCGAACACCGCCCGTTCAACGGTCATATCCTCCAGCTTTCTTCCCAAATGCTGCCTGACCAGCTCCACGGATTCCCTCAGTATGGCGGATTCATAGCATCTCATGACACGCCTCCTATGATTGCATCCAGCTGCTCCTCACTGACTTCATATTGGAAGAAATGGCTGTAAAAATATGAGATTTTCTCCTTCAATTCATCAGTGCCCACCACTTCAGGATAAAGCTTATTCATGGTCCAGAATACGGTCAGCGGCTGTTCCACGGTTCGGTTCCCCCACACATGGGCCACGGTGGGAATGCTGTAGATCGCACCGTTCTTCACCCCGTTAATATCAGAGTACAGAGAATCCTCCATCAGAACTGCTTTCATGGACGGGTCCGTGACGATCATCACATCCGGATTCCATTTAAGCACATCTTCCTGGGTGTAGGTGCAGCTTCCATTTTCATTATTCCAGCTGTCTTTTGTAACACTGATCCCCCCTGCTGCCTCGATCCACCACTCTGCGATCACATGGGGCTGGGTCAGCTTGTCAATATTTCCGTACAAGACTGTCTTCTTATCCCCATCCTTGAGGGAAGCTGCCTTTTCGCCGGCTTCCTCCACCATCTGGTCAAAATAGGACAGGTAATCCTGGGCCAGCTCCTTCTTATCCAGCACTTCCCCCATCAAGGTAACAGCTGTCTTTACATCATTGGTCTGCTTCCACTCAAAATAGATCACGTTCAGGCCGTTGGATTCCAACGGTTCAATCAGGTCCTTGGACATTACCAGGCACAGATCCGGGTTCAGGGCCAGCACCTTTTCCATCTGTATTTCCCCGTCCGCGTTCTGAAGCACCGGCGCACCCTTTATCTGAGGCGCAAACTCATACTGCATGGCCCATTTATCAGATTTGGTAAAACTGGCCGTCATGTCGTTGCAGATCTTCTCCCCGCTTCCCATAAGCTCTACAAATGCATTGATGACTCCGATGGATCCAAAGGTTGCGATGCTGTCTATCTCCGTGGGCAGTGTCACGGTCCTGCCGGCCATGTCAGTGACATCATGGGTGGCTTTCCCTTCCTGCTTTGCTGCCCCGGCTGTATTCTCGGCTGCGGTCCCGGTTGTAGTTCCGGCTGCGGTTACAGCCGGGGTCTCGGCCGTATTCCGGCCTGTGTTTCCACAGCCTGTCATCATCCCCGCTCCCAATGCTGCCGACAGGATCACCGCCATAATCCCAGATCTGCCTTTTCTCATATTACGTCTCATTATTTCCTCTCCTTTTGATCACCGGTACACAGACCCTTTGTATGGCCTGTTCCCCTTTATTCTCTAACGCGGCTTCGGTTACAACAACCGGTACGCGGTAAAGTTCCGTTAAATTATCACTGGTTACAACCTGATCCGGTGTTCCAAATGCCATCACTCCCCCATCCCTCATAAGGACCGCTTTGTTGCAGGCCAGGAATGCGTGATCCGGAAAGTGGGAGGTCATAAGGATCCCGTATCCCCCTCCTGACAAATTCCGGATCATATCCAATATTTTCACCTGATTGCTGTAATCCAGGGCTGCTGTGGGCTCGTCCAGGATCAGATAATTGGCCTGTTGGGTCAATGCTCTGGCAATCAGCACCATCTGACGCTCCCCTCCGCTGAGGATCTGAAAATTCTTATGTTTCATATCCATGATCCCCATACGGTCCATGACCTCATAAGCAATGCTCCGGTCCTTCTTTGATATGGATGCACCCAGACGCATATGTGCCACACGTCCCATCAGCACCACCTCCTCCACAGAATAGGGAAATGACAGTCCTGTGGACTGAGACACATAGGCCAGCCTGGCAGCCCTTTCCCTGGATGTCATACAGCAGATATCCCTGCCATCCAGAAGAATCCGTCCCCCATCAGGTTTCTGATGGTTCAGAAGACATTTTAACAAGGTTGTCTTACCCGTGCCATTGGGGCCCAGAAGGCACAGGCAATCCCCAAAATCCAGGTCAAAACTCACATCCTTTAATACCAAGTCTCCGTGTTTGTAGGAAAATCTCAGGTGCTCCACTGTCAGCATTGGGAAGCCCCCTTTCTGGAACGGACCAGAAGAAATGCAAAAACCGGAGTTCCTACCAGGGCAGTCAATACCCCAAGGGGCAGTTCCACGCTGTTAGCCCCCCGTATGATATCGTCCATGAGCAGCAGAAAGAAACCGCCGATGAGAAATGACACCGCGATCAGCCTGGAATATCTGGCCCCCGTAAACAGGCGGGTGATATGCGGCACCACCAGTCCTACCCATCCGATCATTCCGCAGATGCTCACCGACACCACGGTCATCATGGTGGAGGTGACGATCACAAGAAAACTCACCAGCTTCACATTCACTCCCAAGGCCGCAGCCTCTTCCTCCCCGGTTGCCAGCACATCGATCTGGTTCCGGTACAGAAACAGGATGAGGAGACAGACTCCGGTCACGGGCAGGAGGATTCCCACATCCTCCATGTCCCCCTTTCCCAAACTGCCCATAAGCCAGAAGGTAATGGATGGAAGCTGGCTGTCCGTATCCGCGTATGTTTTAACCACGGATAAAAGCGCCTGGAACAGGCTGGATACAATGACTCCGGCCAGAACCAGGGTAGTAACCTCAGCTTTCCCGTAAACAGAGCCGATCAAATAAGCGGCTGCCACGGCTGCCAGACCAAAGACCAGGGCGCTCAGCTGGATCTGGGCCCAGGAGCCGCTTCCCAGCATTGCCAGGGCGGCACCGAACCCTGCTCCTGCCGACACCCCCAAGATATCCGGGGATACCATAGGGTTCTTAAACAAGGTCTGATAGGATGCTCCGGAAACAGCCAGACCGCCGCCCACCAGGATTCCAAGCAGTATTCTGGGGATCCTGACCTGGAAAATGACTTTTTCCACGGCCGGATCCCAATAAGGCGTGAACTCAGTTATCCCGGACCAGAGCACATCCCAAACCGTTCCCACAGGAATGGGATAAGTACCCACCAGGAAAGAAGCAAAAAACAAGCCGGTCAGCAGCATGATCAGGACCAGCACCAATATGCGGAATTTCATTTTCCCCTTTTTATCTTTTCTCATTCCCCTTTACACGCTCCCCCGGCCATGATTCCCTGTACGTTCTCCGCCTCAGACCAATCGGCCGCAATCCGTATCCCGGTTCCCCGCAGGGCCAGGCGTGTAACCGCCACCAGGGTAAATCGTTATTCTTTTTAAAGTATAACGATATTATACAATACTTTATCCTATGTGTCATCCACTTTTTAACTTCCTTATAATAAAAGCAGGGCCTTGGCATAAAAAATACCCGGCATACACTGCCGGGCAAAACCAGATCCGCCTAACGGATCAATCCTCTTTAATTTTTACGATCACCTTTTTAATGGGCGCCGGCTCCTGGTCAGCTGCCTTTGGCTTATGGGCATCCCATGGTTGAAAGATCAGGTACTGGTCTGCTTTTGTCACGATCCGAAGTCCCGGAGTTGTATTCTCAAAGAATACCACATCCTTGTCTGGATTATAAGGTGTCTTTACTGTCATCTCGTGAACAGGAGCATAGGTCATGACCTCGCTTCCCTCGATCACATACTGGATATCAGTATAGTGCTCATGGGCTTCATACTTTGCCTCATCCCAGGGAATGGTGGTGTAAGCTACAACATTGGCATACACGTTCTTGCCGTCAATCTCATACTTACCTGGTTCAAGCGCGTCCAGATCCGTATTCTGCAGAAAATCCACCGCTTTGGCATATCTGCCTTCCACTCCCAAGTTTCTGTAAAAATCCAGGTTTTTCTTTTCATCAAAAATCATATCCCATTCTCCTTTGTGTTAATATTTTCCAATACAAGTATACACCTAAAGCTATGGGAAACTCAATCCTTTTTTAAGCCCTTATATTCTTTAACGGAAAAACTCATGGCCGTCATGGGCAAAAAGGTAAGTAAGGTGCCTGTCAAACCAGGCAGCCGCTCCTCCGGAACCTCTCCGGTTCATAAAATAAAGGGCTCCGCCCGAGTAATCCTCTCCGTCCAGAGCACGCTCCACACATGCTATGGTCTCCGCTGTCACCTTAACAGAATTGATCCTGCCGTTGGCCACGGGCTGAAACTGGGATGGCTCGTACACAACTGCTTTTATACTGTCAGGAAACTCCTTGGATAATACACGGTTAATGATCACATCTGCTACCAGGATCTTGCCTCTCTCATCACAGATGCCTGCCTCGGCCTGGACAATGCGCAAAAGGACTTGGTAATCCTCATCCGTATAACGGATTCTTCTGGCTGCCCTGCGCTCCTCTTCTGCCTTTTTTCTTGCTTCCTCTTCCTGTCTTTCTTTTAATATCTGTTTCTGAAGTGTCTCTATCTGGGTCTGTGCAGCTGCCTGCTGTCTCTGCTTTTCACGGACATTTGCTTCCAGCAGCGCACCGGCCAGATGTTGGCCTTCGCTGTCTGTGTTTAATAGCCCGAATTGTATTTTTGCTTCCGTAACCAGACCGCTTCCTTCTGCTTCCTCTGTCTGTGTATCCTCCTCCTGACTTTCCTCAGCAATGGGCGCAGCCAGGGCATTCTTGCCCCCGCCGCCAAACCCGTTGGCGGAAAATGCAATGATGGCAACCACCATCATCCCTGTCAGAAGAACAGATGAGGAACGGTACATCTGCTTTGTCACCTTCACGGTAAGTGATTTAACAAAGAGAACAACCGATTGAAGGAATGAATGTAATGTAAGCATACATACTCCTCTTTCCTGGACCCCATTCTGTCTGCGGGTATCCAATTCTCGTTTTTGTTGCAGTGGGTATCCCCCACTTTGTGCATGTTTTTCTGGGATGTACGGCTAATTATATGGGATTTGACTTTTGCAGTCAATGGACTTTTAACATGTTTGTTACATTTTTTATTATATTTGAAATATTTGTAATTATTTTTATGGATATGGTATAGTTTTCCCGTGATTTTTGCTCCTATATTGTTAAATTTTACCTCAAATATTTTACATTTATGTTACATTATTATTAAATTTATTCATGCCTTTTGATTTCCTTTTTTTGTAATTTATTTTATGTAAAGTATTTTTTACTTAAATCAACTATTATTTACATTTGTTCTCAATTGGCACGCTTAACGTTTTTTGTCGATATTTGGCGTTCATTCCCCACTTTCATCAAAAAACGGCCTCTTCCATATATTTCATCTTACTTTCCTATGTGCAATTCAACCAAAGAATCCAAAACGCATAAATATCCTTTGACTTTCCGCCTCTGCTCTGATACATTAAAGTTCAGAAGTTTTAATTATTAAAGTATTCATGGAGGGTTTAACAATGACAATTAAACTGTTGATGCTGGTCATCTTTTTTTCCATCATGATCGGAGTGGGCTTCTATTCCAGACGCCATGCCACCAACGTCAATGATTTCGTCCTGGGCGGCAGAGGTGTAGGCCCCTGGCTCACTGCATTTGCCTACGGCACTTCTTACTTTTCCGCGGTTGTATTCATAGGCTATGCCGGGCAGTTCGGCTGGAAATACGGCCTTGCATCCACGTGGATCGGAATCGGCAATGCCTTGATCGGAAGCCTTTTGGCCTGGGTCATCCTTGGCAGGCGTACCAGGGTTATGAGCAAGCATTTGTCTTCCGCCACCATGCCGGAATTTTTCGGAAGCCGTTTTGACAGCAAGGGGCTTAAGATCGTGGCATCGGTGATTATTTTCATTTTCCTGATCCCCTATACGGCATCTGTTTATAACGGGCTGTCAAGGCTCTTTGGGATGGCATTTGACATTCCCTACAGTGTCTGTGTGCTGGGTATGGCCCTCCTCACCGCCGTATATGTAATTCTGGGCGGTTATATGGCAACTGCCATCAATGATTTTATCCAGGGCATCATTATGCTGGCCGGGATCATTGCCGTTATCTTAAGTGTGCTGAGCGGACAGGGCGGTTTCACTGCCGCGGTAGGCAAATTGGCTCAGATTCCCAGCGAGGTCCCCCTAACCATGGGGCAGCCCGGCGCGTACGCCTCCTTTTTCGGACCGGACCCCATCAACCTTCTGGGAGTGGTTATCCTAACCTCTCTGGGCACCTGGGGACTTCCCCAGATGATCCACAAATTTTATACCATACGCAGCGAGAAGGCCATTGCCACTGGAACTGTGATCTCCACTATATTTGCCATTGTCATCTCAGGGGGCAGCTACTTTCTGGGCGGCTTTGGACGTCTCTTTGACAGCCCTGCCATCTATAATGGAAATGGAACCGTGGCCTTTGATACCATCATCCCGGCCATGCTCTCCGGTCTGCCGGATGTATTGATCGGGATCGTGGTCATGCTGGTGCTGTCCGCTTCCATGTCCACCCTGTCCTCCCTGGTGCTGACCTCCAGTTCCACCCTTACCCTGGACTTTATCAAGGGAAACCTGGTAAAGAACATGAAGGATAAGACCCAGCTGTTCCTGATGCAGTCCCTGATCGTGGTGTTCATTCTCATCAGCGTTGTGCTGGCCCTGGATCCCCCTGATTTTATCGCACAGCTTATGGGGATCTCCTGGGGCGCCCTGGCTGGCGCTTTCCTGGCTCCCTTCCTCTATGGGCTTTACTGGAAAGGGGTCACCACTGCCGCTGTATGGGCAAGTTTTATCACCGGGGTGGGCATCACCGTATCCAACATGTTCCTCCACTATATTGCCTCCCCCATCAATGCAGGGGCCGTGGCCATGGTGGCCGGACTTGTGGTTGTCCCCGTAGTATCCGTCCTTTCACCCAAGCTTTCCGCCGATCATCTGGAACATGTATTTTCCTGTTACAACGACCTGGTGGAATCCACCAGCAAAAAGGTATTGCCCGATGACCAGTCCTTTGACTCGCCTGCATTCAAAAAGCGGAAAAAAAGCCACTAAGGTACACCGGTATATAAACGTATCAGGCCCGGATAAGACAGCTGCCTTATCCGGGCCTGATGTATATTATATGATTATTTTCCTTCTGTTTTTCTCCTGCTTCAGACCTCAGTTCTTTCGCAGCAGATACATGGCCTTATCCCTGTCTTTGCTGCGGACAAACACCTCATACTCATACTGCAGGCTGCTGTCCTGTCCCAGGCTTCCCGTCCGGCCCCTGAGCGTCCCTGAGCCGGTCCACTGTCCCATCTGATTCTTCACCTTATAAGTATAGCCGATCTGCTCCTGTGCCAGCGTCTGGCGCACTCTGGCAAACTCCTTCATATCCCTTCCAATGTATACGCTTGCCCTGTTAAATATGGTGATCATATTCATCCCTCCGTCAAAAGTAAACTCCTGTTATTCTGCTTTCATTTTATCACGGCGCCCCATGGAAATGTTCACTTTTCTTTTAAACTTCATTTACAATTTCCAGTGGGGACACAAAAGAAAGGCTGCCTCCCCCGCAGCACTCTGCCGCAAAAGGAAACAGCCTTCCCTGATATTCACAGGATTTTCTTTCTCATGCCTTACACAATCCTACAGGATCACCTTGACCGGACACTTCTCTGCACACTTGCCGCAGTTGGTGCATTTCTCATAATCGATCACTGCCAGGTTATTCTCCATATGGATGGCGTCAAACTCGCACTGTTTTGTACAAAGGGTACAGCCGATACATCCTGATTCGCAGACTGCCTTTACGTCCTTGCCCTTGGCATGGGAACTGCACTGTACCAGATGCTCTGATTTATAAGGAACCAGCTCGATCAAGTTGTTGGGACAGGAGGATACGCACTTGCCGCAGGCAACACATTTCTCCTTGTCAACCACTGCAACACCGTCCACCACATGGATGGCGTCAAAGGCACATGCCTTCACACAGGAGCCGTAGCCCATACATCCGTATGTACATGCCTTTTCGCCTGCTCCAGGCACCACAGATACCTTCTTGCAGTCATCCACGCCGTAATAGTTATACTGAACCTTTGTCTTGTCACATGTACCCTTACATTTGACAAAGGCCACCTTTTTCTCAGCAGTTCCTCCGGCAACGCCCATGATGGCTCCGATCTTCTCTGCTGCCGAAGCACCGCCCACCGGACATGCGCCCACATCCGCCTGACCTGCCGCAATGGCTTTGGCCAGTGCATCACATCCTGCGTAACCACAGCCGCCGCAGTTGTTGCCGGGCAGTTCGTTGCGGACCAGGATTTCTTTCTCATCTACTTCTACCTTAAACTTCTCACTGGCAACTCCCAGGAAGATACCGATCAGGATACCAAGGATACCTACCACTGCTGCCGCTATAATAATACCTGTTACCATTTTCCTTCTCCTCCTTCTAAATTAATCCGGAAAATCCGAAAAATGCGATTGCCATAAGACCTGAGGTAATCAGAACAAT